>OLOX01002461.1_pt1 | contig 15298 bp, 10 predicted proteins | sample 1672091 | NCBI WGS metagenome assembly OLOX01 (sample SAMEA3136644, study PRJEB25190) | human gut metagenome | reverse complement strand
GTGACTGCCTGTCTTCTATATAATCAGAGATCTCGCTTTTTGCTTCTTCAAGCGTTTTTCCCTCAAGGCTTATTCCTTCATAGCTTACACCTCTTGGAAATACACCAGTCGTACTAGTATTGAGCGATAATACAAATGGTGTCTTAGCAGTATCTGCCTCTGATGCATATGATACCACTCCAACCGCTCCAAGCAGCAAAAACGCTGCCGCAGCTGCCTTTTTCTTCATTTCCTTTAATGATCTCATTCTGTGAAACTCCTTCTTACGTAGAAACATGCGCCCCTTGCAATAAGCGGCGCATGTACAAAAGTCTACTATTTAGCGTATCGTAATTTAATATGGATAATACGGCCACAGCTCACCTGATAACGTATAGGTATCAATCGTAAATGCAATGCCAATGTTCGGGAGCGTTGCCCAAGAAGAGCCAGTCGGGACTTCGTTCGGCCTTGCCTGAATGGTACAGTCTGATGCATGAATCAGTTCACCAGATGCCGGACCATATACAGATGTATTTAACAATTCTACAGACTGCTCTACCCCATCAATGTACACATGTTTGTAAGACTGTGCGGTAAATCCCGGATGCGGATCGGTCAGTGTCTTCTGCTTATACACTACATTTACATTACCAACCTTACAGTTTACATCATCCACTCTCTGAACATACAGCGGATCCTTCCATACAAAATCTGTTGTTCTCGTACTTGTGAATGCAATAGTACGGTTTGCCGCACGTTCCTCCACGCCCCAGATGTTGACGGTTACGCTGTCTCCGTCTACATAAGATTCAATGTAAATCGGATAATTGAGTGTGTTTGTGAAAGTAAAATCCAGACCTGACTTGTAATCCACGGTAGCATCAAGCGCTGGCTCTACGTAGCTGACGATCATGGAATGAGATTTTCTGCTTACAACGGTAAGTTCTGCTCGAATGACGGCATTGTATAATGTGGTCGTCGTCTGGCAGATACCGCCGCCCATACTCGGCACAACCTTTCCAAGTTCATAGCCAAGACCCATCTGGTAGCCATTTTCCTCTGTTACATCATGGAACATCTTGAGCGTTGAAGCAGTCTCTCCCGGATAAATTACATTGCCATTCAGGTTCTGTGCGGATATCCGGATATTATTGGTTCTCGGTTCATCACCTAGACGAGTGGTTGTGTAGCTTCCGAGTGGGGTCGGTGAAAAATTAAAGTATGAGCTGTCATATGTCGGTGGTGTCTCTGTAAATGGGAAACTATACTGAATAGAATCAGCAGTAGAGAAATCCTCAATCTTTGCCAACAGCTCCGCTGCAATAGCATCTGTATCAAAAGAAACTCCAGTCACACCTTCAGTTACAACAAATTGTCCGTTTTCACGCGTTACAGTTGCATTCTGAGGATCCTTATAAAAATGACTTGTGTACTCTGCAACAGTACTTCTTACTGCATCTTCATCTACTGTAAACTGTAAATCAAGATCAATCGGGCTTTGATCAAGATCCTTTTGCTTCTTGTACTGTTCTATAAGATTTCCCTCTAATGTCATATTAGAAAGCTGGCTGACTACGTCTGGATTTGCCCATGTAGTTGAAAAGGAGCTTCCGTCATAATCATATTTATATCCAAGCACATCCCACTGCATGTATCTTGTCAGACGATCATTAGCATATTCGTTAATCTCTGATACAGCCTCATCATACGTCTTTCCCTCGAGACTGATTCCCTCGTAGCTGACGCCGCGTCCAAACACGCCTGTTGTTTTTTTATTGAACGTCAGATCGTAGGACTTTGCCTGAACCTGGCCTTGCGTCTCTTCTGCAAAAGCAGAGACGACCATAGAAGCAATCATGGCTAATACGATAATCACTGCAACTGCACCTGCTAGGATGCGTTTTTTCTTATCATTCTTGTTTTTGTAGTAAAACATCCGCCTTTTTCCTTTCTATTTCTATTCATGCGCCCAGATTCTTATTATACATAATAATATGGTGTTTTTGCAATACCTTTTCAAACTTTCTTTATACATCTGAGCACATAAATTAACAGTGTTTTTTTTATCATACCATACTTTCAAAGTTTTTCACATTTCAAATTTCTTACATTTTTCGGACGATTATGACCTTTACTTTTTTCTGGCTCTGTGTTATCGTAAAGTTACAAATATAGGGATGTCAATTTAATCCCGCATATGCCGTGGGCATCGGCATTCTGTAAATTGTCCAAATTCAATATTTGAAGAAAGGTTCTTATTATGACTAAACAGGACGCTATTAACTTATTAACACAGAAAGATCAGCTGCAGCTGCTTTCATTTTATGACACTCTTACACCAGAGCAACAAGAAAATCTCCTTGCTCAGATTGAAGGAATTGACTGGTCCTTGCTTGATGTATTAAAGACACATGAAACAGTAAATGCACGCGGCACATTTGCACCGCTGTCTGCCATGGAGCTGTCCCAGATTGACGCAAACCGCGCACATCTTGAAGAAGTTGGATTACAGGCAATCCGCGAGGGCAAGGTTGCTGCCGTTTTGCTTGCAGGAGGTCAGGGTACCCGTCTTGGTTTTGATAAGCCAAAGGGTATGTACAATATCGGTGTCACAAGAGAGCTTTACATTTTTGAGTGTCTGATCAATAATGTAATGGAGATTGTAAAAAAGGCCGGTGCCTGGATTCCATTTTATATCATGACAAGTGACAAAAATTATGATGATACTACTGCTTTTTTGAAGGAGAAAAATTATTTTGGCTACAATGCCAAATATATTCATTTCTTCAAGCAGGAGATGGCACCAAGCGTAGATTACAATGGAAAGCTTCTTATGGAAGCACCTGATCGCCTGTCACTGTCTCCAAATGGAAATGGCGGATGGTTCTCATCTCTTTGCCGCTACGGATATGACAAGCAGATGAAGGAAGCTGGTGTTGAATGGCTTACTGCATTTGCTGTTGACAATGTTCTTCAAAGAATTAATGATCCGGCATTTGTCGGTGCTGTCATTGATTCTGGCTGTGACTGCGGCGGTATGGTTGTAAGAAAGGCTGACCCAAATGAACGTGTCGGCGTTCTTTGTACTGAGGATGGCAAGCCTTCCATCGTTGAATATTATGAGATGACTGAAGATATGATTCACTTAAAGGATGAGAATGGAAATCTGCTCTACAACTTTGGTGTTATCTTAAACTACATGTTTAATTTGGATCGTTTAACTGAGATCAAAAGCAAACGTCTTCCGTTACATATCGTTGAGAAGAAGATTCCTTACATTGATGGTGATGGCAATCTGATTAAGCCAACTACACCAAATGGCTATAAGTTTGAATCCTTAATTCTCGACATGATCCATATGATGGACAGCTGCTGTCCATTTGAGGTTGAGCGTGAGAAAGCATTTGCACCTGTTAAAAATCCGACTGGTGTAGACTCTGTTGAATCTGCAAGAAAACTTCTTGAGAAAAACGGCGTAACTTTATAAAAATAATCGGGGATAGGAAAATTTTTCCTATCCCCATTTTTACTGTAAAATCAAACCCTGTGCTGCCCATTCTCTCAGTAAGTCTGTCATCCACAAAATACCATCCCCTGGTTCCTCTATTTCAATCGGTTCTTCTGCTGGCTCAATGCTTACTACAAAACTAAATAATGCATTCTTTATATCTGGCTCATCTGTCTGTGTCAAAAGCCCTTCCGTCTCACCGACAACTGGAGAAAGCTCTTCAATTCCCCATTTCTCTTGAAGTTTGTCTGAAATCTCTGCTTCAATTGTCACTTCAAATGCATATGTGCCTGCTGCGCCATCTTTTCCCGCACAGATTGATGCATTAACTTCAAGACCTTTTGAAACTGCATTCTCAAACTGCACAGCTAATGGTTCTTTCTCATCATCTTCATGCGGACAAAATGTAGTCTGAAGAGTATCAAATATCTGCTTTTTCTTTTTATCCTGATCAAAAGCATTTTCTGGATCAGCTTCTTTCATTCCTTCTATTACTGCATCCACATATGGTGTAAAAAGTGGCTCCCAGTCAATGACAAATGTTTTATCTAACTGCCCCTGCTCAATCTGCATATCGATGCGCTCCAAAAGCTGCCCTATCTGATCATTTTTCAGATTAATCGTGTAAGAGCCTGCATCATGTGCCGCCGCAAGACCTGAAAACACCCCTATAAAATCATCATATTTAAACTCATCCAGACCTATTGAAGAACCTACCAGACCAATCCAGTCTTCTGTAATTGAATCTGCTGCCTGCAGCACATTCTCATTCTCTTCCTCGTCAATGCGGTTCTCCTCTGTCAATTCCGATATCATCTCTTTAACCGATTCTGTATTTAAATATGCCTTAGTACCAAATACACGAAGTACATCCTCTGATACAAAATCAAAAAAAGTTCCATCACCATTTGGTGCACTTAAATACAGCATGTCCACAGATGCACTGTCTGGCGTCATACGGATCGTCATTCCGGCCGATACTTCCATATCACCAAGCGTCATTGAGACTGAAAACATTTCAGTTCCCTCTTTTATCCGCCGTGCTTCTGTGACCATATCTGCAATCTTTCTTATTCCACCCGTTTCCTCTTCTGCAAAAGTATTCTGTGCCGCGCTGACAAAAATCACTGTCCCTGCCGCAAACAGCATCATTCTTTTTCTCATGAAACGTTCCCTCCATACACTATATGTTGCCACTTCCATTTCCAACATTACTCTCCTGCATTACACAGCTTTATCATACCCATACTACCATACTACGCCCTTTTTTGCAAAGATATTACGCTTACAAATATCTTACATTTTACAACAAGCGTTACTGTTGACTGGTTTCTTTTGATATGGTATACTATACACAACTAGATGGACATATTTTTTTATGTTCCGTCAAAAAATTTAAGGAGGTTTTTTTACCATGGATATGTCTTCTTTTTCTCTGGAAGGTAAGATTGCGCTGATTACTGGCGCTTCCTATGGTATCGGTATGGCTATCGCTAAGGGTATGGCTGCTGCCGGGGCTACAATCGTATTTAACGATATTAAGCAGGAGTTAGTTGATAAGGGTCTTGCTGCATACGAAGAAGCTGGAATCAAGGCTCATGGCTATGTTTGTGACGTTACTAATGAGGACGCTGTAAACGAGCTTGTTGCAAAGATCGAGGCTGAGGTTGGTGTAATCGACATTCTCGTAAATAATGCCGGAATCATTAAAAGAATCCCGATGTGCGAGATGACCGCTGCTCAGTTCAGACAGGTTATCGATGTTGACTTAAATGCTCCGTTTATCGTAGCAAAGGCTGTTATTCCGAGCATGATCAAGAAGGGTCATGGAAAGATCATCAACATCTGCTCCATGATGTCTGAGCTTGGACGTGAGACCGTATCTGCTTATGCAGCAGCTAAGGGTGGCTTAAAGATGCTGACCAGAAACATCTGCTCTGAGTACGGTGAATACAACATTCAGTGTAACGGTATTGGACCTGGCTACATTGCTACTCCGCAGACCGCTCCGCTTCGTGAAATTCAGCCAGACGGTTCCCGTCATCCATTTGACCAGTTCATCATTGCCAAGACTCCGGCAGCTCGCTGGGGAGAGGCTGAGGACCTGGCAGGCCCGGCAGTATTCCTTGCTTCTGATGCTTCCAACTTCGTAAACGGACATGTTCTGTACGTAGATGGTGGTATCTTAGCTTACATTGGAAAGCAGCCACAGTAATTTATCTGATAAATCGTACTTAAATAGTACATAAAAAGAAAGCTTCGCGTTGTTTGACACATATGCGGAGCTTTCTTTAAGCATAAAAAGCTTTGCTAAATATAATATAGAAAGGTGTGGATAAACCGTTATGCGCATTGCACTGGTAGATGATTCTGAAATTGAACGTGGGATACTTCTGTCTTTGATTACTGACTATGGATGCGAAAAGCAGATTTTATTTGAATCTGATTGTTTTGACAGCGGAGATGCTTTTTTGTCTTCCTTTTCGTCTGATAAATACGATATTGTTTTTATGGACATTTTTATGAATGGTATGAGCGGTGTTGAGACTGCAAGCAAAATGCGTCAGATTGACAACCATGTTATTTTAATTTTTCTGACTGCCTCTGCTGATTACATGCCAGATGCCTTTCGTGTCCATGCATTTCACTATATTCTAAAACCATATCAGAAAGATGCGATTTTTGCATGTCTGAATGATGCCTCTTTGCACCTTCCAGCTTCTGAAACCTTCATTTCATTCTCAGTAAATGCAATTGAGGTTCGCATTTTTGCTTCACAAATTGTATGCATCGTGGCTGACTCTCACTATACATGGATCACTGACCGAAACGGTCAGAAATACCATCCTTGTGCTGCCTTTGGTACATTCTCAAAACAGCTTTTATCTGACCGTCATTTTCTTCTTGTCAGCAGAGGTGTCCTGTGCAACATGGATGATATTAAATGCTTTTCTTCTGGCAGCTGTCTTCTTTCAAACGGACAGACTCTTCCAGTTACACTGCGCAATGCCAAGCGTCTTGAACAAACCTGGCGTGACTACTGTTTTTCAAAGACACGAGATCAAACTTTGGAAATTTGATTTTTGCTTTTCATTCATAAATTTTGCTTTTCGTTCATACTATATTGACTTTTTTGCATAAAAGCGTTAAATTTTTTGTACTACATCAACATTGCTTCACACACATTAGTTGGTTAGTTTCTTATTTTACACACTTTCTTTGTACAAAAAAAGACCGGCTCCCACACACCGGTCCTTTTTTGTTGTCTTTTATTTTGATCCAACTTTCTTAAAGATTACAACAACAGTTTTTAAGATAATTTGAATATCAAGCTGAATGCTCCAGTTATCAATATATTCACAATCCAAACGAACTACTTCCTCAAAATCTTCAATGTTGCTTCGTCCGCTGACCTGCCATAATCCTGTCAGACCAGGCTTCATGCTAAGACGTCTCTTATGACGCGCCTCATATTGTTTGAACTCATCTACTGTAGGTGGTCTTGTTCCAACAAGACTCATATCACCCTTTAGTACATTCCAAAACTGTGGAAGCTCATCAATACTAGTTGAACGAATAAATTTGCCGACCTTTGTGATTCTCGGATCATCCGTCATCTTAAACATAAAGCCCTTCATTTCATTCTTTTCCATAAGCTCGGCCTTGCGCGCCTCTGCATCCTGATACATAGAGCGCACCTTATAAATATAGAAATAACGGCCATTTTTTCCCACACGCTTTTGCTTAAATATGAGTGGTCCAGGAGACTCTAGCTTTACAGCTGGTGCGATAAAAAGCATCACAACTGCTGTAATCATCAGTCCTACTATCGCTCCTACAATGTCTATTATACGCTTCATTACAAGCTTGTTAAAATCAAAAAATCTTGGTGCCACGCTGAGCGCATAGTGATTTCCAATCTGAGTAACTTCTCTTTGATAACCTGCGCCAAGATGATCAAGAAGGTCAATATTTACATGAACAATTACACCCATCTGAGCAAACTGCTCAGCATACTCAATGATTTCGTTTTTTCTTTGATCATCAAGCACTAAAAATACTTCATCAACAATTTCCCTGCTTGCTACCTCAATCACATTGTCGCCATTTGCCACAACACGATAGCCTTCGATATCTTCTCCAACATAATCACCATCTGTAATCGCAAGCGTAATCAGATAATTCTCGTAAGTATTATATCGTCTTAAGTCCTCTGCAAGCGTTTTTACACGATCAGATGTCGTCAATACAAGGAGATGATCTGCTTTTTTATTTTTAAAAATAGTACGAAGCATTCTCTTACAGATTAAATGTGTCACAGCCATCAGCACTATATTGATCAGTACTGTTAATGCCCATACACTTCTGCTGATCAGCTCTGTATTTTTAGTAACATAAAATACAGCAATAAGCACAGCTCCCATAATAATATTTAACTTGATCGTATATGTAATTTCTTCATATTTGTTTCGCTTCATGAAATAGCGATTCATGTTGAACGACAGAAATACCAAAAAATAGCTGATCAAAATCATCCAAAGAGATGATAATACGGAAGAAAAATCAAATATAAACTTCCGAAAAACGGATGCAAGAAAACAAGCTGCAATATAGCTTATCACGAGACAAACCGCATCAATCCAAATCAGCAGATAATCCTGCATGTTTTTCCTTTGTTGACTCATGTTCAGAAATTCCTTTCCCTTTTTTTCTTTTGTTTATTGTATCATAATTCTTTTCTTTAAACAACTTGATTTTTCAATTCACGCGTCCTGCTAGATGTCTCAGTAAACTGAGACGATAAATTTCATGCTTACATAGAAATTTGACAGATCAACATGATAACATGCCCGAAGGTGAATGGTAATGTTTTTTTCTTTTCCTGTTTACTTTTACTTTAAAAAAAGGTATAGTATCAGCGAAGTAAACGAATATGGAAAGGCATGGTATTTATCGTGAATCTTACAAAACCTGTTATTTTAGCATCTGGCTCCCCACGCCGAAAAGAATTGTTAACTCTTGCCGGCTTCAATTTTACTGTCTGCCCGGCAAAGGGCGAGGAAGTCACCACAAAAACGCTTCCATGTGATATTGTATGTGAACTGGCTCATCAAAAGGCATTTGAAATTGCAAAGGCACAAAAAGCTCCTTGCTATGTAATTGGCGCTGATACTATCGTTGCATTTGAAAATCGCATATTGGGAAAACCAAAGGACAGCGCAGATGCCGTGCGAATGGTTTCCATGCTTCAGGGCAGCACACATCAGGTCTATACCGGTGTGACACTAATTGAAGTCTGCTCTGATGGCAGTCTTCGCGAAAAAAGCTTCTACGAGGAGACAAATGTACATGTCTGCCAAATGACAAAGGATGAAATTGCCTCTTACGTTGCAACAGGAGAACCACTTGATAAGGCTGGAGCCTATGGAATTCAGGGTACTTTTTCAATCTATGTCTCAGGCATTGAAGGCGACTATTTTAACGTTGTTGGCCTTCCTGTTTCTCGTCTTTATCATGAATTTGCTGCTTTTCAAAATGCAGCTCACAAATAAGTGTTCAGCTCTCTTAGGCAAATTAAGGCGGTACCCTTACGGATACCGCCTTGTTTATTTTGGGCTAATCATTTTTATTTACTTTTTGCTACGCTTTGTAAGAATGATCATTGCCACTACTGCTGCCGCAAGAATAATTCCAATCACAACCAGAATAATTCCGATTATTCCGCTGGCATCCTCAATACCAAGAATCTGGTTGATTTGACCAGACTGTGTGGTTGGCATTGGAAGTGTTGTGCTGGCTTCTGATGCAGCTGATGACGGTGCCGTGCTTGGTGCTGTGCTCGGCGCTGTACTCGGTGCTGTACTCGGTGCTGTGCTTGGTGCTGTACTTGGCGCTGTGCTTGGTGCCGTACTTGGCGCTGTACTTGGCGCTGTAGTCGTGGTTGTCTGTGCCTGCGTTGTTACTTCTGGTGTCGTAGTCGTTGGTGTCTGCGTTGTTGCCTCTGGCGTTGTAGTCTCCTGTGTCTGCGTAGTTGCCTCTGGTGTCGTTACCATCGGAATCTCTTCTGTCTTTGTTGCACCACATACTGTACAAGTATAAAGCTTTTCTCCAACTGCAGTTGTTGTTGCTTCTTTCTGTACAACACCATCATTCCATGTATGATTCTCATTCACAGTAAATCTTACACTTGCCAAATTGCCGGCGGCATCGGCTGCTGTAAATACATACGTGCCTGCCTTTGTAATTTCATGGGTAAAGGTATCATTTGTATTTAAGCTGCTTTCTGATGCAATCTCCTGATTATTTAACTTAACAGAATATAGATTTTCATCTTTTACCGTAAGTGTAATCTTTTGATCTAAGCAATATGTCTTATTAGATTCAGCTCCGCTAATCACTGGTGGTGTCTTGTCAAGCTTAATGCTTATCTGCTTTTCCTGACTAATTGCTCCACTTGAAATATTCATAAGATAATATTTCATCGTGTAGCTTCCCTCTTCGGTGATTATGATTTGTTTGTTTGTTCCAAATGTTCCTCTGTCATTCGTAAATGCAATATAGAATCCATCTGGTGCTTTCAGCGTAGCATTTGCACGATACCAGCCATTACTTCCAAGACCCTGCGTTAAGAATTGTGCATCTACATTTACAGTGTACTGCGGATCATATTGTCCACATACAGTACAGATACCATTTGCATAGCTGTGACCGTTGTGCACCGTAATGGTAATGCTTGCTTCATTTCCTGCTGCATCAACTGCCTTAATAGTCTGTTCTGTCTCTGCTGGAGAAACTGTAAGCGTTCCTTCTGCAGTCAGCGATACTGGAGTTCCATTTACTGTAACCTGTACAAGATTTGCATCACTAATTGTAAGTGTCGTAGCCTCACAATATGTCTTTTTGCCTTCTACGCCGCTAATTACAGGCGCTGTCTGATCGAAATTCGCTGTTAATGTCTTCTCTGTACTGATAACCTTGCCGTCTGTGCTTAGCAGATAGTAGGTAATCTTGTTTTCGCCTTCATTCAATGTAAGGTCAAGACTAGTTGCTGTGCCAAATGATGACTCATCACTTGTCTGGCTAATATAGTAGCCTGTAGGTGCTGTCAGTTTAATGGTATTTTTGCGGTACCAGTTTCCTGCTGCATCTGGTGTTGTCGGCACTGCATCTGGTACATCATTTGACTGTACTGCCGGTGCCTTATAATTAGGATCAGATGCTCCACAGTGAACGCAAACACCATCTTCAAATGCATGAGTTCCATTTACCGTGATATGAACTGATGTCTCATTTCCTGCCTTATCGCGTAATACGATTTCCTGAACACCTGCTGCCGGTGATGCAGTAAAGCTTCCATCTGAATTTTGACTTACTGACTCTGGAATACTGCTTGATGCAAGATCAAGGTTTTCTTCAACAACACTAAAGGTTACTGCTTCACAATAAACCTTTCCCTCTTCAAGACCATTGATCTGCGGTGCTTTTGTATCAAGATACAATTTACGTGTACGCAGCTCACTTATTGTTTTATTATCTTCTTTAATCAGATAATACTCAATCTCATTTTCACCTTCCTCTAATTCAATATCAAGAGTCGGCATTCTGCGTAATCTTGCATAAGGATTTTCAACAATATTGTAGCCTTCTGGTGCAGTAAGAGTAATGTATTTGGTTCGATACCAGCCATCTGTACCCTGTCCGTCTGCCGCAGTACCATCCTCATTTAATGCTTTGAGCGTGATATCAGGAATATTTGTATCTTCTGTAGGTTCTGGCACATAATCAGGATCAGATGCTCCACAGTGAACGCAAACACCATCTTCAAATGTATGAGTTCCATTTACCGTGATATGAACTGATGTCTCATTTCCTGCCTTATCACGTAATACGATTTCCTGAACACCTGCCGTCGGTGATGCAGTAAAGCTTCCATCTGAATTTTGACTTACTGACTCTGGAATGTTGCTTGATTCAAGATCAAGGTTTTCTTCCACAACACTAAAGGTTACTGCTTCACAATAAACCTTTCCTTCTTCAAGACCATTGATCTGTGGGGCTTTTGTATCAAGATATAAAATCTTTGTACGCTGCTCACTGACTGTTGTATTATCTTCTTTTATCAGATAATATACGATATGGTTCTCGCCTTCCTCTAATTCAATATCAAGAGTTGGCATTCTTCCTGATCTGTCATACAGATTTTCAATAATGTTATAGCCTTCCGGTGCAGTGAGAGTAATATTTTTTGTGCGATACCAGCCATCTGTACCCTGACCGTCTGCCGCAGTACCATCCTCATTTGACGCTGTGAGCGTGATATCAGGAATATTTGTATCTTCTGTAGGTTCTGGCACATAATCAGGATCACTGGCATCACAGATAACACATTTTCCCTTTGAAAATGTATGACCATTATTCACGATTACATTTACAGTAGTCATGTTTCCTGCCTCATCTACTGCTGAAACACTTAACTGATTTTCTCCTGGCTCTAACGTAAAACTTCCATTTTCATCAAGTGAAACTGGCTGTCCGTTTACTGTAACTGTAACAGCATTTTCATCTGTCACCGTTACTGTCTGTGCCTCACAATATGTTTTTTCATCTTCAATTCCTGCGATAACAGGCGGTTCTGTATCAGCTGGCTTTGTCGGATTTACAGTCACATTTACTGATGCATTAATCGTATTATAGATGGACGTGTCTTCTGGTGTATAAACTGCTGTATAAATACCACTTTCCGGGATAATGCTTGCTTCAAGCCAGCTCCATCCTTCAGGCAATTCAACAGCTGAAAGTGACTGTCCCTCATCAATACTGATACTGTCTGGACACTGCGTCTGCGGTGTCGGATCTAATTTATTGATCTTAATTGTAATGACAATATTTTCTACTATATTGTAGTTTTCAGTGTCATTTGGAACATAACGAACTGCTGCTGGTGCTTCCTCTTGTGCTGGAAGTGTCGTTGCCGGATCAGTCTGCCACTCAAAATGACCATTAGAATCACTCGGAAGCTCAATCTCTGACAATGGTCTTGTCACATATCCTTCCAGTCCAACTGGAGGTGTATAAACTGGATCCATCTTCTGAACTGGTTCTGGGGTTGGTTCCGGTGTAGGTTCAGGCATTGGCTCTGGCGTTGGTTCTGGTGTCGGATCCGGAGTTGGTTCTGGCGTTGATTCGACTGACTTTTCAATTAACGTTACATCATTTTCAATTGCCATACCTGATACAACATCAGTCAGCGTGCCATCTGCTCCTGCCATCTGCCACTGACATCCATCTTTAAAAATGCTGTCTGGCACAATACCATTTGTATAGACAACAGAATCCTCTCTTGCTTCATCTGCATAATCAAGTGTCCACTTATAGACACGCGAGTAACTCTCGTCTGTCTTTTTAATCAATACAGGCATCTGATCCGTTCCCATAAGCTGTGAAAACTTTGGATCTGTAAAACCTGAATTTAATGACCATGCTGCCGCTCCATCTGCAAACTGTGATGTGTCAAGTACTGTTACACCTGCAGGCGCTTCTGTCACAAAAAGACTGTTTTCTACACTTTCCTTATGCTCTGTAAATGCAGCTGATACGCTTCCATTTCCTGTTGTGCTCGAATATCCTGGCGCATAATTTAACAGAATCGGCGTAACTGCATCTTCTCCCAACATATTTGTAATGTTGAAATTACTTGAGTAAACAGATTCAATCCTGTTTTCATTATCAGCAGCAAACTCACTTACAAACGCATCACTTTTTGAAGAAGTCACTGATGCGCCTGATGTGACGCAGGCACTAATGCTTCCTTCATTTCGTCCTGTTAACACACCTGCATCTGCATTTGACGTGATAGATGTGTTTTCCAGTTTAAGCTCTGTCACATGGCCTGCACTTCCAATATAGCCAAATACACCAGCAAGCGCATTTTGCGCAATATTTTCAATAAGCTGTGTTCCAAGCACTGCTGCCTGTTCTTCTGATACCTTGCTGACTAAGTCTACACCGTTTATCTGGTTCAGAATGATATTACTGATACTGTAACCATTTCCATCAAATACACCGTCATAGCTTTTTCCTGTCTGTGTCTCGACATTATAATATCCAAGCGGTGTCCATGAATACGCTGCTAACGCGCTCATGTCAATATTATCGGCTAAGCTTACATTCTGTGTCTCTAAATCTCCTGCATAAAAATGCTGAACAAACCATGCCAGTTCTCCTGCATTCTCAATCTTATATGCACGGATATCGCTGTAGCCAAGCTGTGCCATATCCTGATTTTCGATCACCTGCGGCTGCTCAAATTCTGTATATCCATTTATCTGAGTAACTCCATTTATATATTGGCTTTGTTCCTCTGCCGATACTGGAATATTAATCATGAGCATAGCGGCTGATGTCAACACTGCACTCCATTTTGCTTTTTGTCGTTTCATCTTCATCATATCGGACCTCCTGTCCGGTCAGGGTCATTCTCCCTCACCTTTTCTTTACTTTCAGTATAACAGCCGTTCTCTGCAATGTCACCTTAATAAAACACGTTATTTTTTACAAATTCCTTACGAAAACTAATAGCGCTCTTTTAAAAACTCTGATACATTCGTATGTCCATAGTGCACAAGCTTGGCATCAAACTCTGCCATCTTTTTCTGAATCATATCCTTATCTTTTTGTTTTAACAGACTGCTTTTCTCATACCGCTCAACCACTTCTTTTGCATCCTTATATGACTGCAGCGTAAGATCCTTATAATTATTTTCCAAATACATTTGAACTGTATTTAATTTTTCTTCGATTTCCTTTAATGCCTTTTTTCGTTCAAACATTAATATTCTCCCTTCTCATCTGCACAAATTTATATTGGCATACCATTAAATTTATGTTATACTAAATCTAGTATAACACTTTTTCAGAAAAGACAGGAGGTTTTTTTATGCCAACACCACATAATAATGCACAAAAAGGTCAGATCGCAAAAACTGTTTTAATGCCTGGCGATCCGCTGCGCGCAAAATTTATCGCTGATACCTTTTTACAGGATGCCGTTCTTGTAAATGAAGTACGTGGTATGCTTGCTTATACCGGAACTTATAATGGAAAACCAGTTACCGTTATGGGCAGCGGAATGGGTATGCCAAGTATCGGTATCTACTCCTACGAGTTATTTAAGGAATATGATGTAGACCGTATCATTCGTATCGGAAGCGCTGGAAGCTACAGCTCTGACGCAAAGATTTATGATGTCGTTCTTGCTACTTCCGCAGTCAGTGAGTCCACCTATGCAAAGGTTCAGTCTGGCTACGACAAGGATGAGAGCTATCCATCCAAAGCACTCAATGATTCCCTTCGCGCTGCTGCAAAGCGTCTTGGAATTAATATGATTGAGGGTGCAATTCACTCTAGTGACGTCTTCTACCGCCAGCCGTCTGATGAAAAGCCAACCTATTGGGAAAAGCTTCGCGATGAGCGTGGCTGTCTGGCTGTTGAAATGGAAAGCTTTGCACTGTTTGCAAATGCTTCGGTACTAGGCAAAGAAGCTGCCTGCCTTTTAACAATCTCTGACAGCTTTATAAGCCCAGAGATCACTACTGCCGAAGAACGTCAGACTTGCTTCACTAACATGATGAAGATTGCTCTTGAAAATTTATAAAACATTATGAAAAAGGTGCGCCGATTACTTTCCTCGGCGCACCTTTTTTATACATTTAAATATCATACTCCTCGTAGCAATTACCCAATACTTCACAGTCACACTGACTTAACCCAGCGGCAAGCCACTGGGGTTCCATTGACGGAGTTCTAGTG
>OLOX01002458.1_pt1 | contig 15323 bp, 15 predicted proteins | sample 1672091 | NCBI WGS metagenome assembly OLOX01 (sample SAMEA3136644, study PRJEB25190) | human gut metagenome | reverse complement strand
CTGGTAGTAATGGAGAACCAAACTGGTCTTATATTCCATCGAAAGGAAAAAGTACGAAAACACAGACTGAATTTGTGAGTGAGATTAAGAAACTGGCACAAAAGGCTGCCAATGCTACTGATAAAACGGAACAAGGCTCTATTTCAAGGCCGGTACTGCAGTTAAGGGCGGAATATTTGTGCAGACATTAAGCGATTACTTTTCATTGACTTTCATTTATACCAATGATACAATCTTAAGATTAGCTCAGAGAGAGATTGTTTAGTAAAACTCATACAGAAATAATTCAAGCAAAGTTCAGGAGAATGTAAAAATGACAAAGGACGAATATTTAATAACAGACCCACCCCTAAAAGCGTTGACTGTTTTTGCAATGCCTATGATTTTAGGCAGCTTTTTTCAACAAGTTTACAATATGGCTGATTCAATCATCGTCGGTCAATTTGTAGGCTCATCTGCGCTTGCGGCCGTCGGTGCCTGTGCCGCACTTACGAATGTTTTTATTTGCATAGCACTTGGTGCAGGTGTAGGCGCAGGTGTACTTGTAAGCCGTTATTTTGGTGCTCAAGATTACGGTAAGATGAAAACAATCGTTTTTACTTCTTTAATAAGTTTTTTGCTTTTTAGCGTATTTCTCGGTGTTTTTGGATTTTGCACTTCTCATTGGATGATGAGCATACTGCAAACGCCTGCGGATATAATGAAAGATGCGGTGCTGTACTTACGTATCTATTTTGTTGGCTTTCCATTTTTATTTATGTATAATATTCTGTCAACCATGTTCACTTCAATCGGTGAATCAAAAATCCCGTTATGGCTTTTAATATTTTCGTCTGTTTTGAATATCATTATGGACCTTTGGATGGTGAGAGGTCTTAAACTCGGAGTATTCGGTGCAGCTCTTGCCACTCTTATTGCACAAGGTATTTCAGCCGTACTTTCGCTTTTGATTTTTCTTTACCGTATGCGAAAATATGCAGGTTTGTTTCATTGGTTTGACAAAAAAGAACTGCGTACAATGCTTAAAATCGCCGTTCCGTCTATCCTTCAACAATCAACCGTATCAATCGGTATGATGATTGTGCAAGCGGTTGTAAATCCGTTTGGCACGCAAGCACTCGCAGGATATGCGGCAACGATGAGAGTTGAAAATGTTTTTTCACTGATATTTGTATCCATTGGAAATGCCGTGTCGCCATTTGTTTCGCAAAATCTCGGTGCCGGAAAAATCAGCCGCATTAAGAAAGGTTACCGTGCCGCATTACTGTTGGATGCATGCTTTGCTGTTCTTGCCTTTATAGTTATTGAAACAATGCACACACAAATTTCTTCACTTTTCTTAGGAAAAGACGGAACGGAATTAGCGTATCAAGTGTCCGGTGATTATATGAAATGGATTGGCTACTTTTTCATACTTATGGGCATTAAAATGGCAACAGACGGTGTTCTTCGTGGAATCGGAAATATGCGACCGTTTTTAATTGCAAATATGGTTAACCTTGCAATTCGTTTGTCCGTAGCATTGATTTTTGCGCCTCGTTTCGATATTGCCTTTGTTTGGCTTGCTGTACCGGCAGGCTGGCTTGCAAACTTTGTCATTTCTTATGTGGCACTAAGAAAATCCTGGTCTAAGGATACTTTGGCTTAAAAATTAACAGACTCATTCAACTAAAACCCTGTTTTATTATACTCATACAAGCAGATTTACATCTGCCTGTGTGAGTTTTTTTATTAACATTATCCTTGCACTAACATTACTGGAGTGTATTTGGGGAATGTTAAGATAATTGTTGCTTTGAGAGCAATTCTAATTAACAAAATTCAGTTTGCAGACATATTTGGTGTATCTCACCAAGCGGTTTCAAAATGGGAATCAGATAATGGATATCCGGAAACTCAAGAGATTCTTCCGTTGCAACAATCTGGTATAAATAATATAATATACATATTATTGTTGAATATGGAGTATTTATATGGATGAAAGAGATGAATTACGATTAGGATGTGAAACCGCATATATAGATGGTTCGGTTGCTTCAAACAGCCTTTATTGTCCACAGTTTATTACTAATAATTATAAATCTGGAAAGAAAGTTTTATCTACTATAGAGAATGAATTATTAAAATGTGATAAATTTCAGATTAGTGTAGCATTTATCACTATGGGTGGAATTACCCCGTTACTTCAGACATTGAAGGAATTAGAAAAGAAAAATATACCTGGTGAAATTCTCACAACTAATTATCTGGATTTTAGTGAACCCAAGGCATTGAAGAAACTTAATGGATTATCAAATATCACATTGAAGATGTACGATGTAAAAGCGGCAGATGAAGGGTTTCATACAAAGGGATATATTTTTAGAACGGGTGAAGTATATCAGATTATAATTGGAAGCTCTAATATGACAAGTACGGCACTTACCAGTAATCAAGAGTGGAATACAAGGATTATTTCAACTGAGCATGGGAAAATGGCAGAAGAAATAATTTCTGAATTTGACCGCTTATGGAATTCACAGCATACATTTGGCTTTGATGATTTTTATGAGAATTATAAAGAAGAATATAATATAGTTAAACATCAAAGAGACATTGCCGGGCAAGAAAAGATTGTATCATTAGAAAAATATAATCTAAAACCTAATAGCATGCAAATTGCATTTATAACAAATCTTAAGAAAATTATTGATGCGGGAAAAAACAGGGCGCTTTTAATATCTGCGACTGGAACGGGTAAAACCTATGCTTCTGCATTTGCAATGAGGGAATTAGGGTTTAAGAGAGTTTTGTTCCTAGTACATAGGGGACAGCTTGCAAGACAAACCAAGAAATCCTATGAGAGAGTGTTTGAAAAATCTGTTTCCATGGGTTTGGTTTGTGGTGGATATCGTGAATATAACGCAGATTATGTGTTTGCTACGGTTCAAACATTAAACCGAGATGAACATTTACTTCAGTACAATAAGAACGCATTTGATTGTATTATACTGGATGAGGCACATCATGTAACAGCAGATACGTATCAAAAGATTATGAAGCATTTTGAACCTAAGTTATGGCTTGGAATGACTGCAACTCCGGATAAACGTGATGATAATATTGCCGGTAAAAACGTTTATGAATTATTCAATTATCAGATTGCGTATGAGATACGTTTACAACAGGCTATGGAAGATAAATTGTTATGTCCATTTCATTATTTCGGGATCACAGATTTGTCCATAATAGGAGATGATAAGGCTGACCATGATTTTAGCATGCTCACAAGTGATGAGCGCGTTAAGCACATTATAGAAAAATCATGCTATTACGGATATAGTGGGTATAAAGTAAGAGGGTTGATTTTTTGCAGCAGTATTAAAGAAACACAGGAATTATCACATAAATTTAATAGTATAGTTAATCCTGAAACAGGAAAATGTTATAGCACCATTGCGTTGAATGGTGATGCAACGGAACAGGAGAGACAGAGTGCGTTTGAACGGCTTGCTATGAATGAAAATGAAGCCAATACGGATAATCAACCTTTGGATTATATATTTTCTGTGGAAATATTGAATGAAGGTGTTGATATCGTTGAAGTTAATCAGGTTATTATGCTTAGACCAACCCAATCTCCTATTGTATTTATTCAGCAGTTAGGAAGAGGCCTTAGAAAAGCAGATGGCAAGGAGTATGTGGTAATTCTTGATTTCATTGGCAATTATTGTAATAATTTTATGATACCGATAGCTTTGTCCGGAGATAGGACATACAATAAGGACAATTTTCGTAGGTATGTAATGGAAGGCGGAAGGATTATTCCGGGGGCATCTACAGTACATTTTGACGAAGTAAGTAAAAAAAGAATATTTGAATCTATTGATAAAGCAAACTTTAATGATATTAAATTGATAAGAGAGAATTATGAAAACCTAAAGACTAAATTAGGAAGAATACCATCTCTTCGTGATTTTGATGATTATGGTGAAATGGATGTAGTTCGCTTTTTCGATAACAATAGCCTTGGCTCGTATTATAAATTTTTAGTAAAATATGAGAAAGATTATAATATCAGGCTGTCACAGGATGAAGAAAAGATGGTTGAATTTATTTCAAAAAAGCTGGCAAGCGGAAAGAGAATTCAGGAACTGCTCTTGTTAAAGAGGGAACTTTTATATACACATAGATTATCTAAGTTCGGCTTATTTAAAGAATTGTCAGCAGATATGAGAGTATATGGGAAAACGGTTAGTAAAGAGCAGCAGGAGAACATTGTAAATGTTATGACTAATGAATTTCAGTCAGGTTCAGGAAAAAATACATATTCTCAGTGTATATTTATAGAAAAAGATAGGGACGATTATAAACCATCTAAGGCATTTATTGAAATGTTATCGAATGAATATTTCTATAATATAGTTAAAGAACTTGTTGATTTTGGAATAAGCAGATATGAAAGAGATTACAGTCATAGCTACGATATGACGGACTTTGTCCTTTATCAGAAATATACATATGAGGATGTATGTCGATTGCTTAATTGGGAACAAAATGAGGTACCATTAAATATTGGTGGCTACAAATTTGATAAAAAAACAAAAACATTTCCTGTGTTTATTAATTATGACAAATCAGATGCTATCAGTGACACCACAAAGTATGAAGATCATTTTGTGCCGGGATTTAAAGATCGTTTAGTAGCTATCTCTAAGTCAGGAAGAAGTGTGCAGTCAGAGGATGTACAGAATTTCTTGAATGCCGGAGAAAGAGGAATCAGAGTGGAACTCTTTGTGCGTAAAAATAAAGATGATAAGATTTCTAAAGAATTTTATTATCTGGGGCATATGACCGCTAGTGGAAATACAAAAGAATTTACAATGCCAAATACAAATAAAACTGCGGTTGAAATAGAGTGGATTCTTGATGTTCCGGTGAGGGAAGATATATATGAGTATATTGTAAATTCATGAACATATGAAAGAAGGAAAAATGCATGAAGATAATCAAAGTAGTTGCAGCAGTGATAAAATCTTTAAATGATAAAGGACAAACAATTATTTTATCTACCCAGCGAGGATATGGGGAATTTAAGGATAGCTGGGAATTCCCGGGAGGAAAAATCGAGAAGGGAGAAACACCACAAGAGGCATTAAAACGTGAAATTATGGAAGAGTTAGATACTCAAATCGAGGTAGGAACATTAATTGATACAATTGAGTGCGATTATTCCGACTTCCATTTGTCAATGGATTGTTTCTGGTGTGAGATAGTAAGCGGAAATCTTGTGTTAAAAGAGCATGAGAATGCAAAATGGCTCACAAAGGAACAGCTTCAAGATGTTGAGTGGTTACCTGCAGATATTAAATTGATTGAGAACATCAGAGAGAATATGTAGGGACAGAAATCCTCCATTGAAGTCAGGATTTTACTATGCTAATATAAAAGTACAGAAAAGAGGGATAAATATGAATAAAGAACCTATTTTAGCAATATGCTATGATTTTGATAAAACATTGTCGCCGGATGACATGCAGGCACAGGGCTTTATACAGTCAATACGATATGAGGTGGCGGATTTCTGGAAAGAATCCAATGATTTGGCATCAGGCAATGATATGGACCAGAATCTTGCATATATGTATATGATGTGTAGTAAAGCGAGAGGAAAGGTGCTGTTTACAAGGGACACGTTAATTAAGGACGGAAGCAAGGTGAAACTGTTTCCGGGAGTCGATTCATGGTTTGACAGGATTAATGAATATGGCAGGGAAAAAGGCGTGATTGTAGAACATTATATAATTTCGTCGGGACTTAAAGAGATGATAGAGGGAACGAAGGTTGCAGACAAGTTTAAAAAGATTTACGCCAGTTCTTTTTATTATGATAAAGACGGAGTAGCGGTATGGCCTGCCCAGGTCGTAAATTATACCAACAAGACCCAGTTTCTTTTCAGAATTGAGAAGGGTGTTCTGGACATAAACGACCAGGGTGTAAATTCCTTTTTTAAACCGGATGAATACAGGATTCCTTTTAGAAATATGGTCTACATAGGCGACAGCGATACGGATATTCCTTGTATGAAGCTCGTAAATATTAACGGCGGTCATTCCATTGGCGTATTTAATTCCGAGACAAGAGATAAATCAAAAGTATTCAGGATGTTGGAAGAAAACAGGATAAAATACTATGCACCTGCGGACTACACGGAGGGCTCGAAACTTGAGGAACTTGTAAAGAAGATAATTGACAGGACAATCTCTAACGAAATTCTTGAGGATTTTCACTTTGAATGTGTCAGCGAAAAAGATGATGAGACCAGAAATCAGACAGAGGAAGAAGTAAGGAAAGAAGAGCTTATTAATAAGCTTGAGGACAGCACGAATTTTACAAATACCCATAATGTTATTGAACAATTATCGGGTGTTACCGATTGGACCGGGGAGCAGACAGACAAGTTAATAAGAATTGCCCTTGAAAATAAGCAGGTAAAATACATATTAAAGGATAAAGATTTAAAAGATTTTTACGGCAGAATATGTAAAAATACAGATGACGAAAAGGCAAGGGCAGTTATTAAGATATTAAATACATAATGAAATCCGTTATAAGGAACATGAGGTATCAGAATGAACAAAACCGATATGGAATTTTTTGAAACGTACAAAAGACTGGATAGATTATGCTCGGATGTGTTTGGATTAAGAAACGGCGGGGTGACACGTTATATAGATGAACTCAAAGCAATTGGGTCTGAATACTCCGAGGACTGCAAAACATTAAAACGGTTAAGACACATAAGAAACCAGATGGCACATGATGAGGGAACTTTTGATTACCAGATATGTGACAGGGATGATATTATATGGCTCAATGCATTTTATAATAGAATAATGAAAAGAACTGACCCTCTGGCAGTTCATTACAGGGCAGGGAGAAAGGCACAGAATACAGTACGGAATAACGTACATCATAGCGTACTGCATAGCGTACAGCATAACAGCAGCCGGCACAGAAAAAACCGCAAGGCAAATGTGATTTTCAATATTATATTTTTCCTGATAATAATAGCCTGCGCCTGTTGCATATACTTCTTTGGAGTTAATTAAAGAAGGAAAATACAAAAACAACTATGCCAAGAAGCATGAGGATTACGCCGGTAACACGGTTAAGTGTCTCAGGTTTAGCTTTGTTGGCGAAGATTGCGGCGATTCTTGCCCATATAAATGTAAAGACAATACATAATATAAATACCGGAATGTCAGGCATGCCTCCTATTGCAAAGTGGGAAACGGCACCTGTAAATGCGGTAAAAGTCATTATGAAAACACTTGTGCCTACGGCAGTTTTTAATTCATAGCCAAGTACGGAAGTGAGGATGAGTAACATCATCATTCCGCCGCCCGCACCTACAAAACCGCAGATAAAACCGATAAGTATGCCGCAGGCGAGAGACTGGATGGCACGTTTCCTTGCAGGAACACCGGACATAGATTCCTTAGTTGCCATGACGGGCTTCAGGATGAATTTTACACCGAGGAAAAAGGTCATGATGACCGAGAAATTTCCCATTGTGGCTGACGGAAGAAGACTTGCAATGTAGCTTCCGATAAAAGTAAATACAAGGACGGAAACCATCATTATAAGTCCGTTTTTAATATCAAGATTCTTATTTTTTCCATATGTATAAGCAGATATAGCGCTGGCAAGAACGTCGGAGGACAGGGCAATGCCTACAGCCATATAAGGGTCCATTTTAAGAAAACTTATGAGCATCGGGCTTATTACAGCCGCGGCACTCATTCCGGCAAAACCTGTACCAAGACCTGCTCCCATACCTGCAAAAAATGTTACGATTATCGTTATAAAAATATCCATTTGTATTTCCTCACTGATTTGATTATAAGATTATACAATAACGAGAGAATAATTAACAGTGAATAATTTTAGCTGTTTTACTTAAACTAAAAATAATCATCGGTGGAGGTAGCGTAATGGAAAATATTGTTGGAAAAATAAAAAAATATCTTGAAAGACTGGATAAGGGTGAGAGATTAGAGGCAGTACGGGCGGATTTTGTAAGGGAATTAGGCGGCGTGGATGCGTCAGAAATAATGGCGGCAGAGGAAGAACTGCTTAAAGCGGGAACGCCGCTTAACAAGGTGCAGAGACTTTGTGATGTGCATGCAGCATTGTTTAAGGGAAAAATATCCAAAGAAGAACGGATGAAGACTTCGGAAGCATTGGCGGGTATAGAAGGACATCCTTTGAATACCTTCATGAAAGAAAATTTAAAACTCAGGGAGCTTATTGAAGAATGTAAAAAAGAACCTGAGAAAATACAAAGTGTAAGGGAAATCGCAATCCACTATGCCAAAAAAGGAGATTTGATTTATCCGCTTTTAGATGTAAAATATAATATAAGCGGACCGTCAGCCGTAATGTGGACAACTGATGTTGATATCAGAAACGGGATTAACCGTTTGTGTAAAGCAGAGAAAAAGGATGAAAATTGGAAGGAAGATGTTGGAAAACTTCTTACAATGCTTGACGATATGATATATAAAGAGGAAAATATTTTGTTCCCTAACTGTGCTGTTAATTTTTCCGAGGAGGACTGGCAGAACATTTATATGGACTCCAAAGATTATGACGTATGTTTCGGAGTGGAAAATGCAACATGGGATGGCGTCAAAAAGGCTAAAGAAAAGGTGGCAATAGAAGGAGATATAATAAAAATCAACGGAGGAACGCTTTCTCTTAACCAGCTTGAAGCCATACTTAATACAATCCCTCTTGAAATAACTTTTGTGGATGAAGATAATATAAACAGGTATTTTAACGAAGGGCATAAAGTTTTTAAACGTTCAATGACGGCAATCGGGCGTGAAGTATTTTCCTGCCATCCGCCTAAAGTCAGCATCATGGTAAGACGTATAATCGATGAGTTTAGAAACGGAAGCCTTGACAGTATGCCTGTCTGGATGGAAAAAGCCGGAAGAACCATGCTTGTAACATATATAGCGGTTCGTGATGAAAATGACGGATATATAGGAACTTTGGAATTAGTACAGGATATGGAATTTGCAAAAGAGTATTTTAAACAGAATTAAGGAGGCTAAGATGAACAACAGATACGAATTCAGAATTATAAAAGATAATGAGGCAGAACAGGCGGTGCGTATTGAACAGGTATGTTTTCCGCCCAATGAAGCCTGCAGTGAGAAAAATATGATAGAAAGAATTAAGAATGCGCCGGAACTTTTTCTTGTTGCAGTGGACAAAGAGACCGGTAAAATAGCAGGTTCTCTAAATGGGCTGGCAACAGATGAAGAGGTATTCAGGGATGAATTTTTTAAAGATGCGTACCTTAATAATTCTGAAGGAAAAAATATAATGATTCTTGGATTAAGCATTTTGCCGGAATACAGAAGACAAGGACTTGCAAGAGAACTTGTCAGACAATATGCGTTGAAAGAAAAGAAAAATAACAGGGAAAAACTAATACTTACATGCCTTGATGCTAAGGTCCCAATGTATCTTGATTTTGGGTTTACGGACCATGGAATATCAGATTCTGTATGGGGCGGCGAAGTGTGGCATGAAATGAGTCTTGATATACATAAGGTTTGTTAAAGTTTGTTAATAAATTTTTAATTTGACCATCTTTATGTCAGGATGTTAAAATTAAAAATAGATTATTAATTGGAAAGAGGGTGCAATATGATATCAATTACAGATTACACAGATGAGCAGGTTAAGCTTTGTGTTAAAAATGATCAGATTGATAAGAATTTATATCAGGAATATGGCGTTAAGAGAGGTCTTAGGGATGAACAGGGACAAGGTGTTCTGACCGGACTCACCAACATTTCACAGATAACGGCATTTAAGAATGTGAATGGAGAAAAGATTCCGTGTGACGGAGAACTTTTATATAGAGGATATAATGTAAGAGATCTTGTTAATGGCGCTGCAGATAAGAGGTTCATTTTTGAGGAGGGAGTTTACCTTCTTCTATTCGGAGATTTGCCTGATAATGAACAACTGGCAAAGTTCAGGGAAGCACTTAACAACAGTATGGATTTCCCTACCAACTTTACAAGGGATGTCATTATGAAAGCTCCGAGAGTGGATATTATGAATTCAATGACAAGGAGTATTCTGACACTTGCATGTTATGATGACAGACAGGATGATTTATCCCTTTCAAATGTATTAAGACAGTGTATTATGCTTATCAGCAATTTTTCAATGATGGCTGTTTACGGATATCATGCATATAACCACTATGATAATAACGGCAGTATGTATATTCATCGTCCGGACAGCAATTTGTCTATAGCAGAGAATTTCCTCAGAATGTTAAGACCTGACAAGTCTTTTACCGAGCTTGAAGCGAGAGTTCTTGATATTGCACTTTTATTGCATATGGAGCACGGCGGCGGTAATAACTCAACTTTTACCACAAGAGTTGTTACTTCCTCAGGTTCAGATACATATTCTGCAATAGCTGCGGCAATGTCTTCACTTAAAGGAAGAAAACACGGCGGAGCCAATCTTCAGGTTATGAAGATGATGGATGACATTAAATCCCATGTTTCGGATTTTGGCGATGAGGAAGAGATTGCGTCTTATCTTGACAAAATACTTAATAAACAGGCTTATGACAGACAGGGACTTATATATGGAATGGGTCATGCGGTATATTCTTTATCAGACCCAAGAGAGCAGGTATTCCGTAAGTTTGTTGAGGAACTTGCCCACGATAAGGGTAAGGATAAGGACCTTATGTTATATGAGAATATAGAAAAAATAGCACCTATGCTTATTGCCAAGGAACGTAAGATATATAAAGGTGTAAGCCCTAACGTGGATTTTTACAGCGGATTTGTATATGAGATGCTTGGAATTCCAAGAGAGCTTTATACTCCGCTTTTTGCCATTGCAAGAATTGCAGGCTGGAGCGCCCACAGAATGGAGGAACTTGTAACAACGGACAAGATTATAAGACCGGCATACAAGAGCCTTGTAACGGACAGGGAATACGTTCCTAGAGATTTACGTTAGTAATGGAGACAGAATTATGGTATTAAGGATTCCTCATTATTTTGACAGTTTTGTATGTACTGCAGGTGAGTGTAGGGATAACTGCTGTTACGGAGGATGGCAGATAGACCTTGATGAAGACACTGTGGAGTTCTATAAGTCAGTAAAAGGCGATTTTGGAGACCGCTTAAGAGCCTCCATAGATTATACGGATACTTATTGTTTTAAATTAGAGAACGGGGGATGTCCGTTTCTTGATGATGATAATTTATGCCATATCTATAAAGAGCTGGGGCCTGAACATATGGGAGTTGTATGTACACAGTTTCCAAGGTTCAGCGAATATTACGGTCATTATAAAGAGACCGGAATAGGTCTTGCCTGTGAGGAAGCTGCCAGAATAATATTGGAGGACACAAAGCCTTTCCATATTGTGGAGCGTACGATAGACGAAGAAGAGTTTGAAGACGAAGAATATGACGACCTTCTTTGCAAAGGAATAGAGAAGGTCAGAAACTGTCTTTTTGACGTAATGAATTCTGATATGGAATTTGCGGACAAATTATCGGTTCTCCTTGATACGGGTGAATATATACAGGAATTAATTAACAGAAATGATTATAAGGCTATTTTGGAATATGTTCCCCGGTATGTAAACAGGGAAGCGTTGCCTTATGAAGAAGCGGATATTATGGAAATCTGGGACACCTATGATTCCATGGAGGTTCTCAATGTGGAATGGACGGAATTTGTTAAGGATTTAACAGCTTCGCTTCATAAAGATGATTACGTCAGGAACTTGTCCGGCTTTAATAAAGAGAATTATCCGTTTACAGGATATGACAAGCTGGTATGCTATTATCTTTTCAGATATCTGCTGCAGTCTGTATATGACCACGACTTTGCAGGTAAAATATATTTTATGATAGCCAATCTGATACTTATTAAGGAAATGGACATCTATATTTACAAAAGGGATGGAATGCTTACGAAAGAGCAGCATATGGAATGTATACATATGTTTTCAAGGGAGATTGAGTATTCAACGGATAATCTTGACACCCTTTCGGAGGAATTCCTTTTTAGTAATATCTTTTGTAAGGAGAGACTTGAAAGTATCGTAAGAACATTATTTTGAAAGGAAGGATTAATTATGGCAAGTGACACAAATATTAATTTGAGAAATCAGGTAATGTATAGTGTGTATGTAAGAAATCATACACCGGAGGGAACTTTTAAAGCATTGGAAAAAGACCTTCCAAGAATTAAACAGATGGGTGTTGATGTGATATGGCTTATGCCTATCCATCCAATCGGAGTTGTAGGCAAAAAGGGAGAACTTGGATGCCCTTATTCAATTAAGGATTACAGGACTGTCAATCCCGCATACGGAACCAGAGAGGATTTTGTACAGCTTGTTGATGCAATCCATGGTCTCGGAATGAAATGTATCATTGATGTGGTATATAACCATACGTCAAAAGATTCTGTGCTTTCTATTGAACACCCGGAATTTTTCTACAAAAAAGAGGATGGAAGCTTTGGTAATCAGGTAGGTGACTGGTCGGATGTATATGACCTTGATTATAAGAACAAAGACCTTTGGGATTATCAGATTGATACTTTGAAGATGTGGGCAGAGATAGTTGACGGTTTCAGATGTGATGTTGCTTCAATAGTCCCTATAGAGTTCTGGAATAAGGCAAGGTCAGAATGCGCCAAGGTTAAAAAAGGTTTAATCTGGCTTGCCGAGTCGGTTGACATAGGCTTTATTAAATATTTAAGAAGCATTAATTGCGTTGCCAATTCGGATAATACTATGTATTCTGCTTTTGATATGACCTATGATTATGATATATGGAATTTCTATGACGGCTATCTTAAAGGAAAAGTAAGTGCTGCGGATTATGCAGAAGTCCTTAACTTCCAGGATGGAATATATCCTGAGAATTATGTTAAAATCCGTGCTCTTGAGAATCATGACAGAGACAGGGTTATGAACTACGTTCATGATATTGAGACTGTAAAGAGGCTTCTTGCTTTCTCATATTTCCAGAAAGGAATGGCATTTATATATGCCGGTGAGGAATTCGGAAATGACAGAACACCAAGTCTTTTTGATATTGATACGATTGACAGAAATACAGGATATGATATAAGCGGTTATATTTCCAAATTATCGGAAATTAAGAAGCAGTACAGCATATTCGCAGACGGACTTTATGAAGTGAAAGCGGAACCGGATACGGATACTTTTGTAATTACATATTGCAAAGGCAATAATAAAGCTCTTGGAATTTTTAACATAAAGGGCGAAACAAAGGATATTAAGACCGATATTCCTGACGGTACCTACAAAAATATATTTAATGATTGCAATATAGCTGTTGTTGGTGGTACAATTCACAAGTCAGAAATTGATAGTAACAATGGAGTTGTGGGAATAATTATATGATTCCCCGTGTGAATAGAATGAAAGATAACAGTAAGATTGCGATAGCAGCAATAATATCAGGAGCAGCATTAGAAACGGCAATGGTTATATCTGCATTGCCTATAAAAAAATATAAGGCAGAGCTTAAGAATGCCTCTAAGAAGCTCAACGGAAAAATTAAGAGTACAGTAACCAGGACAGCTTTGTTAGGTATATGCGGAGCACTGACTACGGCAGCAGGAATATCTTTGAAGCATAAGAAATCAGAGACTGCGGACAATAGCGACAGCAGTGTGGAAGCAGTTGAGATGAAGAATAACGAGTCTTACGAAACTGAAACAGTTGTAACAGAGGCTACGGATAACAAGGAAACAGTTATTAAAGATAATGCTGTTAAAGCTGAAAGCAAAAAAGAAACACCTAAGTCAGAGGACGTTCCGTCAGTCTGGAAATGCGAAGCCTGCGGACATGAGAATTCCGTTGATAAGAAAGTATGTTCATATTGCGGACAATTAAGAAGTGACCTTTTAAATAAGGTGATGGAACAATGGTAAACAAATCCCCAATGTCAGATAATGGCATTGGGGATATTTTTATTCTTCAGTGGCAGATTTAATTGCATTTCCGTTTATATTGAAAAGACCATTAGTGGTCTTTACCAGGAAAATACTGTCATTGTCCGTATGCAGAAGACTAATAAAATCTGTGGTATTATATTCGCTTAAAGTATCCTGAAGTATCGGAATAAGTGACTTATCAATTTCCACTGCAACTACTTCTCTTGCATTTTCGCACAAATACTGTGTCATTGTTCCTATTCCAGGTCCAATTTCAAGGACGAAATCATCCTTTGTAATATCAGTCGCACTTACAATGCTCTCTAATATATTAGAATCAATTAGAAAGTTTTGTCCAAATTTTTTCTTAAATTGAAATTCATGCTTTTGAAGCACTTGTATGGTCTCTTTTGGATTGCTTAATTTTTCCATATTCACCTCCTGTTTTTTTCATCCAGCCGGTATAACTTTCTGGCATTTTTTTCTGTTTCTTCGATTACTTTCTGCTCGGAAATTCCTTTGATCACGGCAATTTCGCGTGCCACATAAATTAAGTTTGTGGAATCGTTTCGTTTGCCGCGGTTTGGTTCCGGCGAAAGGTAGGGGCAGTCCGTCTCCAGCACGATGGCTTCCAGCGGCAGGGCGGCAATGGCTTTTGCCGCTCGCTTGGCTCCCTGGAAGGTGCAGGCACCGCCAAAGCCAATGTACAGACCCTGCTGTGCCAGCCACACGGCGTCATCCGCACTGCCGGAATAGCAGTGGACGATGCCCTTGGGCCGGTATTTTTTCAGCAGGGCATAGACATCCGCGTGGGCCTGCCGGTCGTGCACGATGATGGGCTTGTCCAGTTCCAGCGCCAGACGGATCTCGGCTTCAAACAGGGCCAGCTGGGCGTCCTTGGGCACGGGCCAATGGTAGTCCAGCCCGCATTCGCCCACGGCCACCACCTTGGGGTCATCGTAGCAGGGGGCAAGGGCGCGCATCTCGGCCGCCCAATCGCCGCCGTATACCGACACCGTGGGGGCAGGGCCATCTTCGCCGCAGTCGGCGGCAGGCAGCAGGCTTTCCGGATGGATGCCAATGGCCGCCACCACCCAGGGGTAGCGGTGGGCCAGCTCCAGCACCCGGGGGGCGTCCCCGGAGTGGGTGGCCTGCTCGCACACGCCTACCACGCCCTTTGCGGGCAGGCTGTCCAGCAGGGCAAAGCGGTCGGCGTCAAAGGCGTGGGCGCTGTAATGAGCATGGGTGTCAAAAATCGGGCCGGTCATACCTTCTCCTTTTGGGCAGGTGCCTTATTCACC
>OLOX01002452.1_pt1 | contig 15356 bp, 18 predicted proteins | sample 1672091 | NCBI WGS metagenome assembly OLOX01 (sample SAMEA3136644, study PRJEB25190) | human gut metagenome | reverse complement strand
AAAGGTCGACCAAACTTTTATAATTAATTGGCAAATCAATTTGCTAAACCATAATCTACCCCAACTATTTAAAAAGAACCGAAAAAACACCTTTCACAATTAAAGTGAAAGGTGTAATATTTATGCACAATTTACTATTCTGTTAAGTATATCATCGGTAGACTCGTTAAGCACATAAGCAAACTCGCCGAGCACCATTTTCTCTGCCTCTTTCAAAAAGCGTTCATCAGCCATATGTAATCTTTTTCCTCTTTTTAACTGCTGCTTTTCGTGAAGTTTTAAAGTTCTGATTAATCTAAGCAATTCAGATGACTTGCCCTCTGAAATGATGTTTTTAAATGTTTCAAATCTTATATTCTTATTGGAAATCCACTCTTCTTCTTTCGGCATATTATCCAAAAGGTCGATAATCTCATCTTTAGTAAGTACGGCTCTCATTTTTCCGACAAGTTTTTCATTTTGCACGGGAACGAAAACCTTTGCGGTTTTTGTCGCATTAGGACTAAGAACATAATACTCTACATTTACCTTGTCTATTCTTTTTGTTGTAATCTCGGTAACAGTGCAAACACCGTTAACACCATATGCGACTATATCAGATACCTCAAACATTTTCGGCACCTCCATGCGCAGATTTGTAAGCGTTATTTCGATAAAACATACTTCTCTCCTATTCTTAATTCTCATTCGTTAGTAATTGTTTAAAACAATGTCTGACAAAGCGGAAAACAGTTTATGCTTATTATATTTCTTATATCTAATATTATACCATATTTTGATAAATTATGACATAGGCAATATAGCTAACAATGTTATAAAATATGTTGTAAAAAATGCTAATTATTTCTGTTTTTAAAAGAATAAAGCTCCCGAGTTTATCGGAAGCTTTATTTAAAATAAAAATTATTATTGTTCTTTTCTGTAGAATGGTTCTACACCGTTTATTGCATTTCTTGCAAGGTCCATAGTAACAGGCATTACAACAAGGTCTACATCTTCAGTAAGGTATGGCTGTGCGGTTTCTTTTATAGCGTCAAAAATCTTTTTCATATCGCCGATAAAGTCAACTACAACAAGGAAGCTCTTTTTGTCGCTGTGCTCCATCATTCTTAAGAAAGCAACGTTTACATTTGGCTCTGTGCTGAAATGATTGATAAGTGTAGCCATAAGGTCAATAGGATAATCCTTTGGTTCGCCGATTTTAATCTGCTCACCCGGCTTGAACAAATCTTTATTAAGTGCGTTAAAGTCTTTCTGCTGCTTGATTGAAATAATCATTGGCTTAGGGAAAGTAACGCTCTTGCCAAACGGATTGATAACAAAACCGACAACACCCGAATGTGGATCCATAACCATTTGTGAAATGCTGTCAAAATCAGTAACTACTTTTTGAGCATTCTGGGTATCCTGCCACTTAAATAATTCTTCTGTATCTGTAAAAAGTCCAAAGAATTTTTCTTTTTTCTGATTTTCAAGAAGTCTGAACTGAACCTGCGTTGCCTGCTTCATAACAGTCTGACCGTTTTCTGTAACAGCCTGTGTTGTAGGAACAACCTTTGCAGGTAAAATAAACTTAGCCTTTACAACTTCTGTAATCATCTTATCGACGTTCTCTTTTGAGTTGTCTTCCTGCATAGTTACAATTGCTTCTTTTAAATCAGGGTTAAAAATCTTTTCAGCAGGTACTCTGCTGTTTTCCATTTTCATTTCGCTCATAATAATATATCCTCCAACAGTTATTCTATAGTATATGTTTTGCCGTCCTCAACAGTAAGTCCATTATCGGCCGGGTACTGCTGACTGTCGGCAAAGTCGCCGTCATTAAAAATAATATACGGTGTTTCCCAATCTTCTGTAAAGGTATAGCTGTACTTTCCGTCGCTTTCCTTTGTCATTTCAATTCCCGGCCAGGTTTCGTTTTCATACAGTTCATCGTTGTAAACATATGCAAAAATCTGATCGCCCCAGCTGTCGGGCTTTTCAAAATATACCTTTGTGCCGCTTGAAATTGAATATTTTACTTCTGTAGCAAATACAACTCTTTCGTAGGTTTTTACACCCTTGGAATTTTTAGCTGTAAGTTCAAGTGTTGCTATATCACTTCCGCTCGGTACAGAAACGGTTACGGTTTCTCCGTTCTTATATGAAACAGCCGCTGCTCCGTTAAGAGCATATTCCGCATTATCCGTATTTGCACAAGTAAGTGTGACTGTTGCGGTTTTACCGCTTTGAATATTAAATACGGTGTCCTCGGCAACGCCTACTTCGGCGGCAGCTTCATATTCCTTATAACCGTCGTTATAAAGAACTACCACACTGTTTGCCGGAATATCGGCATCAGAAGTAAGTTTACCGTTTTTAACGGTGTATTCTGTCTTGCCGTCAACTCTGTTTACATATGTACCATCGGCAAGATTTGTTTCAAATCCTGTCTTAAGAGCGTCTTTTGTATTTACAATTACCGCTCCTTTTGTGCCCCTTTCAATCATAACAGCGGTTGAATCGGAGTTCGGATTTACAATATTTTCGTCTTCGCCAATCATAGCTGTACGGAAGAAATTTACGGCTTTTACACTCTTATCCTTGTACATATCGTCACCCTCTGTGCCGATACGGTTCATTCCCCATTCGTTTTCAACACTTGAATAGTAAGGACGATCGAAGAACAGCGGTGTGCCGTCTTTTCTTGCAGTAATTACTGCCCAACCGAGGATAACCTGTTCCTTAGTCATATTGTACCAGTTGCCGTCATTAATATAGTTATCGTGAGATTCAACCCATGTAACCATATTAAGCGGTGCGTCACCAAGCCAATAATCACTTACAGTACCTTTTGACAAAGTATTGTTTGTAATTGCGCCTCTGATTTTACTGCCGTATGTACTTGCTGTAGTATGACCTATTGCCTCAATATAGTCGGCAATTCTTTCATTGTTGCCCTGAAGCACCTCTCCGTATATAAACAGATTGTCAGCATTGTTTACTTCGGTGATTACTCTCTGCCAGAAGTTATTTGTAAAGCCGTCATCTTCCTTAGGATCGTCAGGTAAGCCGATGTGCTTTGCAGTATCATAACGGAAACCGTCAGCACCGCAAGCGACACAGTCATTGAGATACTCAATAAAATAATCCTGAAAAGATGTGCGCTCTGTATTAATATCAGGCAAACCACCCATTTTGTAAGTAGTGCAAGCAAGTCTGTTTGAAAAGTCATTGAGGTCATACGCATTGTTTTTATGATAAAGCGTGTCCAAACTTCCGCCGCCTGCATCAATAAGATCCTGACTTACTGCGCTTGTGGTCGGTGTTGTGTGGTTAGCAATAACATCAACAATAACCTTAATACCGTACTTTTCCGCCTCGTCACACATAGCTTTAAACTCGTCACGAGTTCCGAGCTGATAGTTACCGATTTTAAAATCGGTGGGCTGATAATGATAGTACCATTTGCCATCACCGTAAAGCTGCATTCCGCCGTTCTCGCCCTCAAGGCAAGCATTAATAGGCGAAGTCTGCAGCGCCGTATATCCTGAAGCCGCAATGTCAGCCATAGATTCCTTTATAGTATTGAAATCCCACGAAAAGCACTGCAAAATTGTACCGTTATCAATCTTATCTGCGTGAGCATACTCGGTAGAAGTATTGGTAGAAGTATTATCATCTGAACCGTTCTGCGAATTTGAACAGCCTGTCAAATAAACGACAGAACCTGTGAGCATAGCAGAAACCAACAGACCTGATAATATTCTTTTAAACAAATAATCACCATCTTTCATTTCACAATTAATCCGAGTGCGATAAGCCACAAGGATAAAATTATTATAACATTATTTCTTAGCAAAATAAATAGTATTTTGAGATTTTTTACAATTATTTTAAAAATTCCTACCTAATAAACAAAAAGAGCCTGATTTTTTTGGATAATCAGACTCTTAAAATATTACTTTTTTTCGGTAAGGAGTTTGTTTAACTCCTCCATAAATGTATTAATGTCCTTGAATTGGCGATAAACCGAGGCAAAACGAACATATGAAACTTCATCAACCTTTTTAAGGCGCTCCATTACAAGTTCACCGATATGCTCGGCAGTAATTTCTCGTTCAAAGCCGTTCTGTGCAGTAAGCTCAATGTCAGTGACCATTTCTTCTACCTGTTCAACAGAAACAGGGCGCTTTTCACAAGCACGAAGAATACCTGCAGTCAGCTTATTGCGGTCAAAAACTTCTCTTGATTTGTCACGCTTGACAACATAGAGAGGAATATTCTCAATAATTTCATAAGTTGTAAAACGCTTTCCGCACTTAAGACATTCTCTTCTTCTGCGTATTCTTTCCCCGTCATCTGCCGAACGGGAATCCACAACCTTACTTTCTTCAAATGAACAATATGGGCATTTCATAAAAAGCTCCCCTAAATCACAAATATTCTAAAAATATTATAACATACCGAAAAATTCAAGGCAATAAATATTTATTTACAAATTTATTACATTTTTGCTCTATACTGATTTTTACAAATGAAAAAAGCAACAGTTGAGAATAAACTCGTCTGTTGCTTTTTTAGGGGTAATAGGGTTATAGAAGAAATTTATGTTATGTAGTTGATAGCATATTTTTAACAGCTCAATCGCTGTTTCTTTTAAAATTATAACAGAATAATACTATTTTGGAAATTGCATTTGCAACGATTTTCAAGAAACTGTATAAAAATACAGTAATAAATTTTATTGAATACTCACTAATATGCCAAGATTTAATTAATATCAAGACTAACACAAGCAATATTCATTACTGCTTTATAATATCCCCACAATTCATAATTTTTGCAATATGGTGAAATTATCACCGTTAAAATCTATTAATCCGTCTTTTTTCATTTTATTAAGCTCACGGGATAGCGCCGATTTATCAACGCTTAGATAATCCGCAAAATCCTGTCTTGAGCCTTCAATGCAAAAAGAAGAACTTCCGTCACGCTTTTCTCTGAATTCAAAATAACGCATTATTTTTTTGCGTATGGAACGCTCTGAAAGCACAATTTTATATTCGAGAGAGCGCAAATCCATCTCCTCAAACAATACAAAAAGATTTTTAAGTAATTTTTGCTGAATAATAATCTTTTTATAATCATTTTCTTTAATTTTCGCAAAATCAAGAAAAAGAATTGTCGACTCCCCATGCGATACTATTTCAATATCGCAATGTGTGGTTCGTGGTGCGGCGGTGATAAGCCAACCTATGCTGTCACTGTAAACTCTTCCCAAAATTTCACGAACTCCGTCTGAATTATATTTTTGTATTTGAGCCGCACCCTCAAGCACAAAAGCGGAATATTTATGAATTTTGCCTGAACTTACAATAATATCATCATTTTTATAGCTCTGAATTTTATAATCAAATTCCACAAGCGCCTGTTCTATTTCTTCATCTGTAAAACTTTCAAAAATCGGGTGCTTTCTTAGGAATTCAAAATGTTGTTCCATATTTCCTCCGACAAATTAAATATGCAATACTAAAAATATCCGCACCAAAATATACGGATATTATCCGTATATTCAAAACAGTTTGCGTACTTTTAGCAAAAACTATTTTATTAAATTATTGAATCTGCAAGAGCGGCAAGCTGAACTTCATTTTCAGCTGTCATAGTTGAACGGATTGTAACCTTGGCATCTGAAATCTCAATACCCTTCATTTCGTCAAAATAAGGCTGCATAGACTTGATTGCACAAGGTGCCCATGAACCGTTTTCAATCATAGCGACTTTACGGTTTTTGTATCCCTTAATTTTCAAATGATGTAAAAAGTCATTCATAACGGGGAAAACTCCGCCGTCATATGAAGGAGCGGCCACAACAAGTGTAGAATACTTAAATGCGTCCTCAACATTTTCTGCCATATCACTTCTTGAAAGGTCAGAAATAGCAATCTTTTTATCTGTTTTCTCTTTCAAAATATCATAAAGTTTTAAAGCGGCTTTTTCGGTATTGCCATGAATTGAACAATAAGCGATAAATATACCGTCAACCTCCGGCTCATACTTGCTCCAGATGTCATAAAGGTTAATATAATAACCGAGATTTTCAGTAAGAACAGGACCGTGTAACGGACAGATTTTCTCAATGTCAAGCTTAGCTGCTTTTTTAAGCAAAGCCTGAACCTGCACACCGTATTTTCCGCAAATATTAAAGTAATATCTTCTTGCCTCGCAAGCCCAATCTTCGTCTGTATCAAGTGCACCGAATTTACCGAATCCATCGGCAGAAAAAAGCACTTTTTCCTTGCTTTCATATGTAACCATAACCTCGGGCCAATGTACCATAGGCGCCATATAGAAAGAAAGTGTATGTTCGCCGAGGTTTAATGAGTCGCCCTCTTTTACAGTAACCGTTCTGTCGGTAAGGTCAATGTCAAAAAATTGAGGCAGCATATTAAATGTCTTTGCATTTCCGACAAGCTTCATATCGGGATATTTATCTGCAAGCAGCTGTATGTTTGACGCATGGTCAGGCTCAAGATGATTAATAATAAGATAATCGGGAGTTTTTCCGTCAAGTACATTTTCAAGATTTGCAACCCATTCATCGGTTTTTCTCTTATCCACCGTGTCAAGTACGCAGATTTTTTCATCAAGAATTACATATGAGTTATAAGAAATGCCGTTTGGCACAATGTACTGACTTTCAAAAAGGTCAATATCTTTATCATCAACGCCGATATATTTAATAGCGTCAGAAATATTTATATTCATTTTTATTCTCCCCTTAATTAAAATAATAATCCGTATATGATTATACCATAATTAGACATATATTTCAATAGAGTCAGGCAGCAAATTAGCTACTTTTACAAAAAGCAAAAAACATATAAACAAATACAAATAAATACTCCTAAGCAGTAAATATCAAAAAAACAATACTTAAAACAGACAAAATTGTTGCCAATGAAGGAGCAAAGCTCAGTTCTATATTACGAATATATTTTATTTTGTCGAGCAATGGCGGAAATTCACCATAAACATCGTAATAACAGACTATGGATTTTAAATATCGGGCAACTTGAAATCCGAACATTCCAAAAGCCGTCATGGTATTTACAGCATTATTTCCGATATAACTGATATTTTTATTTATAACAGCAAGAAATATTAAACAACACATTACTAAAGAAATTGCTATATTTGTACGGGAAACATTTTTACATTCTGCATTATAAGAAAAAATCCAGAATCCTACCGCACCGCAAATCAAAAGTACGGCAAAGAGTATATGTAACGGATAATTATACGGATATAAAATTTTATTATCGTATAAAATCCTTGAAATAAAGAGCAAAACAGCATTATACAAAAGCAGTCCCATATCTCCTATCAATATTTTTTTACTCATTCAATAATCTCCTTAAAATAAATCAGTCTTTGCAGTACAACTTACTTATAATTTATGGTTACCGAAAAAAGAGTGAATAGATAAGATGGTTCATCACTATTTTTGTGGGATGGTGAACGGACAGAAGGAATAGAAAGATAGCGAATCAAGGTGAAGAAAAAGTCGTCGTCGCGGTAACCGTAGCCGATTCGTTTAGCGACCTTGATCTTGTTGTTGAAGCCTTCGAGCCTGCCGGTGCTGATTGGGTGGATGGCATGGGCAGCTAAGCCGGGAAGCCGTTTTTTCTTTTTGAACTGCAAACCGTACCAATGCGGGAATCTCACTTTCTTTCGCCGCCTGAAACCATTTTGTCCATTCCTTTTTCCTTTCTTTCATTGTAACACACTTTTTCCAAAATGCAAAAAGTGTGCAAGTTATTTTTCTAACTTACACACTTTATTTTACAAGCTCGGTCGTGATGATCTTGCAGAATAGATTGTAATTGCTCGGTTTTACTGTCGGAGAGTTTATCAGAGTTAGTGAGCAATGACCAGCGCAGTTTCTTGAGTTGGCTGTATTCCTGCTTTTCCGCTTTAGCTTCTTGTTTAAGAGATTTCATAGTTTCCTTGTAGGTATCATCCGAGATATCGGCAAGGATTTCTTTTTCTTTGGCTTTATGCCTGCGAGCTTCATCCAGACGAACAATGCCGAGAACATCTCTGCCAAATTGCGACTGCATATGAAACCGATCATATACAATCCGTGCTTTGTTACAAGCTTGTTGTAAGATGCGTTCATGGCCATCGCTACCGCGATGACTGCCGATAAGGAGTCGGAAGGCACATCTTCAAAGAACTTTTCAAAATTCTTCATCGCTCTGCCTTTTCCGACCCATAAGATATCTCCCTGCTCCAAATCCATCACGCAGGTTGCGTAACTATGTCCTTTATGGATTGCAAATTCATCAACAGCAAGTATCCTCGGCTTGTAGCCTTCCTCTCTTAACATTTTTTCTCTTTTCCAAATCGCCTCGTCCATAATCTGCTGTACTTTGCGAATCGTGTCCCAGTGAATACCGGTCAATTCCTGTATTGCTTTGATGGACATTTTTTGCGGCAAAAAGCCTTTGATCCAGTTTGCATCTCGGTATGCTATCCGTGTTCCGGGATATTTGAAAGGTATTTCCTCTGTAAATGTTTCGTGGCAACAGTTGCATTGATATCTATGGATAAAGAAGTTCCATATGTGTGTATTACCTCTCTGTATTGGAATATCTTTGAGTTTGACTTGTCCGTTTTCATAAATATATACATTGCCTCCGCAATAAGGACACCGAACTGTCTGCGTTGACCTTACGCTCTCCAAAAACAGTACGCTTTTATCTTTATCAGGGCTGATTCCTATATGTGTTCCTTTAAATCCTTGACTTTCAAATTCAACTTTGATATCATCTAAATAGAGCATAGGTTTCTCTCCTCCATTGTTTGTCTCTTCAACTACAATTTTGGAGTTTCCTATGCTCTTTTTCAATATTTATTTTTGATTATCCCACATTTTTCCGTGATGAAGGGAAAAGCCATTGCTTTACTATTATAGATTTTAATTATTAATCCCATCTGAACACAGAACCACAATGTGGGCAAGACTCTATACCGTATTCAATTTCAGCAGAACAAGTAGGACAATAAATTTTTTCATTTTCATAATTGTCTGAAATATATCGACTATCGTTATAATTTTTTTCTTTAACATCAGTCATATTTTCTTTGTAGTTATAACTATTATTATCTAAATTATAATTACTGTCAGAAACATCACTTGTACTTTTTAAGTCAAAATTTTCAGTTGTTTTAACATCAAAACTTTCCTTGATATTTAAATTATTTGATACCGAATTTTCTTTCTTAATTATATTACCGCTTTTTAAATTTGATTCGTTTTTATTCGATAATTCATCAGAAATATTACCTGTTTCGGTGTTATTTTTCGGCGTATCAGATGTTTTGGCAATAGAATTATTATTACTATAATTTTTAGGATTTATATTCTCTGTAGTTATATTACCGCCTTGAGGTTTTTGATTATATCCGTTTACATAATTTCCTGCCAGCGCATAAGAATTATAATTTAATCCTCTGTCATAAAAAGAAGTAGTATGTTTTACTATCCATTTTTTTATGTAAACCGAAAAGAAAGCATTACCGAAAACACCTACAAGCAAATCAAATATTACTATAAGGGGTAAAAACGAAAGGAATTTTGTACTGCTAAAATATGTTCCACTATAAAAATAGTCTGAATAATTTACATAACTCATATATCTTGCAACAATAACAGGTGCTATTAAAATTGTACCTAATATTAATCCCCACAAAATTACTTTTCCAAATAACTGTAAAGCTGTACCGTTAAAGTACAATCTTTTACCGTTAATAATCGTATGTTTTGTTTCCCATCTGATTTTTAAACAACAGGCAAAAGGTATACCAAATCCAAATGTTACTACAGAAAGCAATCTACATAAAAAATTCCATCCAGCGAGCTGAATTCCTGTTCCGTCAAAATAAGAATTATTATATTCCGCAGGATAATTTGAATTTATTGGAACGGGCTGTTGATAATTTTGTACAGGTTGTTTGGATACATTGTTATTTTGTTTTTGATTGAAATTCCGATTATTAAACGAATCGGCATAGTTATTATTGGTATTTGAATGATCGGTAACTTTATTAAATTTATAACCGCATTGATTGCAGAATGTATCCTGATCATTACATTTTTTACCGCATTTTGGACAATACATAAATTTCTCCTTATCATTTTAATATACAATATTTTTAAATATTAAATACGAATTAAGCAAATATTATCTCCTGTTTTTTCATGTACAAGTTTTTCATATTGTATTTTTACATTTTCAAAAACAATAGTTTTCTTTTCCTCATTTGGCTGTATATAATTACCGTTACTGTCAAATTCTTTGTTATCTTTAAACTCAAAAATAATAGTGTCTTTTGTTGGGTAATTATTACTGCTATTCAAGCAAAGGCAAAACTTTTCCCGCTCACCGTTTTCTAAAACTTTGTGATAAGTTTCCGCTACAATTTTTAATAAATTCTCTATGTTTTCATTTTCCGGTTGATTAAGAAAATTAATAAAAATTGAATATTCCTTTTTAGGTAGCCTTTCCACATAGGCATTATTAAATAGACAAAAATATTTTAATCCATTGTTTTCCTTATCTTTATCATATAAAAAGATTTTGGATTCATTATCAAATCTATCCTCTAATATTTTTAAAGAATATCGTTCTATCAACATCTGTTCAGCCAATTGTTTATATAACAATGAACATTTATTAAACATTGCAATCCTCCAAAGCTACTTTTCACTGTATTTAATAGTATATAACTCACACTGTCCCTCATTAGGATCTATAATATATTTTTCACCCCAAGATGAAACAATATATTTTCCATCATAAGTTATACCTGTAACTATCATACCGTGGCCACCATCAATATACTGTTGTATTTCACCATTTTCTTTATAAATATTACCATTATAATAACCCAAAAGGACGCTATTACCACTATCGGTATATTTTTTTAAAATTTCAATTGTCATAGTATTTGATTCTAATTTTGCAACTTCTGAATCTATGCCTCTTTTAGACATAAAACTATTTAAATAGTTCTGGTAGTTTTCAGGATTACTTCCTTGGCCACTTGTATCATTCCAAGGATTATATGTATCATATTCTCCATCTTTATCCGAATTATAGTCATCATACTTATTATATACACCATTTTTTCTATTATCCATAGAAGAATACACATCAGCTATTAATAAATTATAATTCAAATCTCCATTCTTATTGTACATTGAATATCCAAAAGCTTGTTCAAAATCTTTTTCTTTGCCCTGATAATATACAAAAATTGTATTAGCTAATGCAACATAGCCACAGCCTTCACTATTTAGTTTGTTTAGATAATTAGCTAAATTGATATTATCAGATCCATCACAATCTTTAAGGTTTCTTCTAATAATACTTTCGATTTGCTTTCTTTCTTCACTGTTATTTTTTAACTTCTGCGCTGCTCCTTGATCTCCTCCAAAAGAGCCTTTATCATCAAAAACTATAGAATCAATTTCATAACCATTGATTTTATTACCTTTAAATATTTTCCTTATAAGTTCAAGTAAACCGGTATAGAATAAGTTATTTGTAAAAGGCGGAAAAAATTTACTGAAAGGGTTGTTCTCCGATTTACTCACCACATAATTATTATCAGATGAATTATTGGAATTTTTTTCAACATTAATATACAACAAGCATATTTGTTCTAAAGTTTGAGATAAATTATGTGCATTATCCGATAAAGTATTTACATTTTCCTTACTTTTAGCTAAAGCATTTTTCAGCTGAACGGCTGTGTCACCTAAAATCGGCAATACATTTTTTGCAGAATTTATTTTTGATGAATAAGAGGATAACTCACCTTTATAAGAATTATATTTACTCTTTTCATTTTCCAACGCACTGACAAGTACAGAAAATTTTGCCATTATTCTCCCCTCTCCATTACATAAGATTTTACAATAGTCAAAAATATAATTTATTAATTTTGACTATCATAAAATTCTTTTAGCTTTTCAATGAAAATATTTCTTTCTTCATCTGTATAACCTTCAAATACAACTTCTGCTATATCACTGTGATTAAAAAGGAATTGTGAACCTTCGCCCATATTTCCTTCAGGATATACAACACCTATATAATCATAATCTTTATCTTCATTAAGTTGTGTTTGACCCACACCATAAATCATAAGTTTCTTTTTTGCACCTTCCAAAAGCACTACACTTCCAATAGGTAATAATTCTTTAACATTCATAATTAAACCTCCGTACATTAAACAGTTTATAACTTTAATTAACTACTTGCACTTTGAGGTGATTTTGTAATCTTGTTCCACCAACCTCCTATAGCGCCCGTAACTGATTTTGCAATTTTAATTTCAACATCTGTTGTCCAATTTGATAAATCTATAATTCCGTCCGAAATAGTTTCTGTTAAATCTTTGCCGGTAATATTTTTACAGATTCCGTCTGCAGCCCATTTTACTCCGACTGCCGCAACACCAACAGCAACAGCACCCCAACCGACAGGGGTAAAACCAGCAATTGCAGTCACCGCAGCAGTTAAGCCTATATTTATAGCTTTATCAATCGCAAAATCAACAGCTGTTTCCGTTATAGTTTCAGCAATTTTTCTTTCTGTGGTATTATTAACATCATTTGAATCAATATCAACAAAGTTATCGTAACCTCTCGACAATAAGTTCAAGCCTATTCCTGCCCATTTTGTCCCAACTTTTATTTTTTGGGTAACTTTATCAGTATTTTTAAAAGTATAATCTTTAAATTCATCTTTAAATATTGTTCCTATTGATGAGCCTTCTGAGGTTGAATAGCCCCAAAAGGAAGCTTTGCTAAATTTACCACTTTCCAAATCATCAATAATATCCATTGCAGAACCTGCAGCAGATGTTAGGTCTTTGTCGATTGATATCCAATCTTTAAAAGTAAGTGGTTGTCCTGTTAGCACTTTCGCTCCTTTTCCAAAAGCTGATACTATTGAACCGCCCATACCAAATTCACCAACAACGTCCCAAAAAACTGTTCCTTTGTTATTTTTTAATAAATCCCAGACAGCAAACGGCTCAGTTGCAGGATTCATAATTCTTGCAATTGAAGCAGTAGTATTTAAAACATCGTTTAAATTTAATCTGCAAGATTTTGACTCAACCTCTGTATAGCATTTTCCTATAACGTTAAGACCATTGCTTAAATTAAATGAACTTTTTCGTAATTGCTTAATATTTATGTTGCTGTTTTTAAGCGAAATTTTTATTTGAGTGCCGGCATTTCCGTATATCGGTAATACATTTTTTATAGAATTAACTTTTGAAGAATATTCTGATAATTCATTACAATATGTATTAAAATTGCTTGTTTCATTTTCCAACGCACTGACAAGTACAGAAAATCTTGACACTGCTTAGCACCTCCTTTTTATTTGTATGCTCGCTTTCTTGAAATTTCAAGAGCTTTCATTTCGGTATCATAAGTCCTTTTTGCTACACGCCTGATAGTATTTGCAATATCAGAAATACTATCAGCCTCTCTTTTACATTTTTCTGAAAAAGCATTAAGCTTTTTTATAAACTCATTTGACGCATCGCCTGACCAATTAGCTCTGATTTGATTTATATTATCCGAGATTCTTATATTTGCAAGAATTTTTATTGAATTTGCAATTTCATCAAGCTCATCAGCTTTTTTATTTGCAAGATTAAAATTACAATACAGCTGATATTTTGTCATTTTATATCACCTACTCTAATATATTTGACGGTAATTCATTCGTTGCCGTAACAATTGCCGATTCTGTTTGTGCATAATTAGAAGATATGGTTTTAAGTTCGTCTACATATGTCTTAAGATTTTTTATCATATTATTTATGTTATCATTTTGTTTGTTGTAACTCTCAACCTTATCTTCCGATACATATCCTTCCCAGTAACCTCGCATACCGTTAATTTTTTTGCTTATATCAGCAAATAAATTATTTACATTATTTATGATATTTTCGGCTGTACTATTGAGCTGTTCCGGCGAAACCTCCAGTGTTATATCTCCAAAAGATGATGTAAAAGTATTATTTGCCATAAACACTCACCTCAAATATTAATTTTTGAAATATATGATTTTACATTATTTTCACAAGTTTCATATTCTTTGCTTTTTTCTTTTATTGTTTCAATTAATGCTTTCAGATTATTTATATAGTCTTTTATTTTTGTATAATCTTTAGAAAACTGCTTGGTAAAAGTTTCGTTTGCTTTGCCTTTCCACATAGCATTTAGCCCTGAAACATCTTCATACATTTCATGTACATATCCTTGTACCCTATCTAAATCTGAAATTACATCATATGAATCATAACGCAATCTGTCAGTATCTACAGCAAGCACTTTATTTTTTATTTCTGTTTCCGAAGCCATACTTGTCCTCCTCACATTTGTATCATTAAATTTGTTTGACCTATTCTTATTAAATCGCCGTCATAACATATTTTGGGTTTCATCACTATATCATCATTTAAAAAAGTATGATTAGCCGAATGCAAATCTTCTATATACACATTGCCGCCATTTAAATATAAAGCACAATGCTGATGAGAAATCATAGAATCATTATCTATTGTTAAAATCCCCTTGGCATATACTCTGCCGATAATTATTCTGTTTGAAAGATTTATATTATACTCTTTTCGAGTTTCACTGTTCATATTAATTAGTGTAATATAAACAGATTTTTGACTTTTTGCTCCTACTACAATTGTATCTCTTTGGTCATCACCCATACCAATAAAATAATTGTTGTCAGAAATCATCTGACCTGTGTCTACATCAACACCGCCAGAAATATGTATATCACTTCTGAATTTATTATTTTTTCTTGATTTTAATAAAATTGCAATTGCTATTACTAAAATTAAAATAATAACTGCCGCCGAAATTACTATAACTATCATTTATCTTTGCTCCTGATTATCGTTTGCAATTCTCTTTGATTCATCTTCTATGATCTGCATTCGCCTTGTAAGTTCTTTTAATTCAATATCTACAGATAAAATTTCATCGCCTATTTTTTCTAATTCATTTTGCAAATTGTAAATCTTTCTCATCATAGATTCTGCAAAATCACCTTGCCAACCATATTCTATCAATTGCGTACTATCAACAAATGAATTAAGTACAGTCTTTTTATACTGTTCATAAACATTTTCAATTTCTTTATTTATATATTTGTTCAGCAAAAAATCAAATTTAATTTCTTTGCTCATAGTACCAACCTATCATTCTAAAATTACATTTGGCAGCAAATCTGCTTTTTCTGTGTTCTTTTTTTCAACGC
>OLOX01002449.1_pt1 | contig 15371 bp, 10 predicted proteins | sample 1672091 | NCBI WGS metagenome assembly OLOX01 (sample SAMEA3136644, study PRJEB25190) | human gut metagenome | reverse complement strand
CAGGATCGTTAGCACAGGTATCTATAAAATTCTGGCAAGTGTTTTTATCTAATTCGCCATAATAGGTTGTTAAAAAATTAGAGGTTTCTTCTATGCCCCAGCCCTCGTAATTGACGCCAATGTCAACAACGGAGAGTGCAGCCATTCCAAGGATCATGTTAGTAAAGTAGGCATCAGCAGTTGCTTCGTCAAGTCCAGCCCATTCAAGAGAAAGCTTTTCAACGTAATAAGCCCATCCCTCTGAGGTACCAAGAGAACCAATGAGAGTCTCAATATTGTATTCAAAAGAATTTTGCATAAAATACTGGTGCTGATAAAGATGACCAGGATAGCCTTCATGTGCCATTGTAGTCCAAAGAACCATCGAATCATCGCCAACTTCGCTAGGGTTAATTCGGATAATGTTTCGACTTTCGTTATCAAGCGGGCTTGACAGATAGTAGGCCAGATTGTTCGGAACCTGAAGTGCTTCTGGAAGGTAGCTTAGTGTATATGTGGTATCACCGATATCCGGCATACATTCGGCTGCCTTTTGATTTAATGTCTGAAGAATAGCATCAGCGTCTGTTTTTGGTGCTGTCAGGGAATCAAGATCATTTAACAAATTAGGATTGTAGGAGTAAGACTGCGACAGGTTCATAAGCCCCTGTGTCAGCTTATCTGTTAGATAATCCTTAAGCTCAAGCGGTGTCATATCAGTTCCTGTATTGTCTCTTACTAAAAGTTCATAATATTCCTTACCCTGATCATAAAAAGCAAGACCTTTGCTCTCACCGGCAGAGGCTTTTTTATTTTCTAATGTTTCATAGAAAGAAGAAAAAGCAGGAAGAACTTCATCGGTCAACACTGTCTCTACCTGTTTTGTATAGTTATTAACTACATCATCAGATAATCCGGTTTCACTCACATTTGACTCAAACGCCTCAAGGTAGGGATGATTCTCTAATGTTGTCATCGCATCCTTATTTTCCAGTGCCTGCTCAAAGGCATAGAGGCTAGGCACATAGCCAATGCTTTCCTGATGTTCAATTTCCTTCACAACGTCATTTAAAAAACGTGGGATGTCTTTTAATACATCAAGATAGTTTATAATATCCTGTTCAGACAAAAGATAATATTCAGTAATAGTTGTGTTTAAAGTGGATAAAATGCCGCTCATAGGTCCTAAGGTACTTGTATAGTCAGGAAGAGTGCAATATTCCAGATTAATGTCAATATAGTGCTTCATTAGCTGGTAGACCTGCTTTTGCTTTGCTGTCAGTGAATTGTATTCTACTGCTGAGAGATTCTCTTTTGCACGATTTAATATTTCAGCAGTCTCGGTGAAAGTTTCACTAAAGGAGCCAAGTGGTGGATTATCAGACGGTTTATAATCCTCTGGAAAAGAAAAGGAATAGTGCAGATTAATAGGCGAAGAATCCATGATATCACAAAAGAAAGTGTTGGCAGCATTGTCAAAAGCATCCTCTGTATTAGACGCGGCGTGTACTTTAACAGTGGTTGTTAGTGCCAGAGAGGGAATCAAAGCAGTACTTAAAAGAAATCGTTTTGCATGTAATTTTAAAAAAAACATAAAATCTCCTTTCATCATAAAAATAGTGTTTCAAATATAGAGAAAAATATGCTATGATACAGAGAGTGCTTTTAATGGCACAATCAGCATCATAATGATAAAGTTTTGCTGTTAAAAAGCTAACTATAATCATACCATGCATGGGCAACCAGACGCAAGCAAAAAAGGCAGGAAATGAAATTCATGGAGAAAAAGAATCAGAATACAAATAAAAAAATAATACAGACATCAAACAAACAGGTACATCAAATGCGAGATACCAGAACAAAAAACGCTTCACAGAAGCGCTCGAAAAAACATCGAAAAAAGCAGGTATTTGGCAGACAATCCATTTTTGCAGGCGGCTTTTGCATTGTGGCTGCGCTTGCAATAGTGATTGGAATTTTTGTTTCAAATAAAACAAAAACACCGTATGAAAAGCAGGTGATTACGCTGTATGAAAAGGAAAATGAATCACTCGCAGAGCAGCAGACAAATCCTGAGGCAGGTATGGACGAGGGAATTTCTTCAGGCTTAAAACAGGTAAGAGATTATGGTGTGAAGCTGCCGGAGAGCTTTCAGAACCCGCCAATTTTTGAGAGTACATTTACTAGCACAGGAGATACTGTTCTTGATACAGCGAATCGTTATGCTGCAATGTATGATTATGATAAGGCAATTGAGACGATTCAGGCAGTGAGCGGCTATGAGAGTAATGAAGAGTATACAAAGGCTCTTGAGGAATATGATCTTGAAAAGTCCCGTCTATTCCAGTGGAATGACAACTACACAATTACACATATTTTCTTTCATACTTTGATTGTAGATCCTGAAAAGACATTTGATGTTTCACTTAGCAGCAAGGCGCAGGTGATTGCATATAACGAAGCTATGACTACAATTGATGAGTTTGTAAAAATAATTCAGAAAATGTACGATGACGGATATGTGCTTGTAGGTCTTCATGATGTGGCGGAAATGGTAACTCAGCCAGATGGAACACAGATCATGCAGATGAAGCCGATCTATCTTCCAGCAGGAAAAACACCATTTGTGCTGTCACAGGATGATGTCTGCTACTATGAGTATATGACAGGGCAGGGCTTTGCAGATCGCTTTGTGCTTGATGAAAATGGAAAGATTACAAATGAATATACGCTTGATGACGGCACTGTAATACGCGGCTCCTTCGATGTGCTTACCATTTTAGAGGATTTTATCGAGGCACATCCAGATTTTTCGTACCGCGGTGCGCGTGGAACAATTGCAGTCACTGGCTATAATGGTATATTTGGTTATCGTACCTCTGACTATTGGTACAATTGGAACTGCGAATATTTTGATCAGCAGAATGCAGAGGAACGACAGCGTATGTACTACAATAATGAAAACATTGAGGCAGATAAGGCAGCAGCCAAGGAGATTGCCGCCGCAATGAAAGAGCTTGGATGGACAATTGCCAGTCATAGCTGGGGCCATATTTACATTGGAAGCAGCAGTTATGGTCGCGTCTGCTGGGATAGTGACATGTGGGAGAGAGAGGTAGCACCGCTTGTTGGAGGAACAGATATTATCATTTTTGCATTTGGTGAAGATCTAGACGGCTGGCAGGGCTATGCAGCTGACAATGAGAAGTTCTTGTATTTAAAACAAAAAGGCTTTGACTATTATTGTAATGTAGATGCATCAAGTGAACATTGGATTCAGATTGGCGCGAACAAGGATTATTTCCGTCAGGCAAGACGAAATCTGGACGGAACTCGTATGTGGGAGGCAGTTATGAGCTATACTGATAGCAGCTATCATAACCGTTTATCAGATTTGTTTGATGCAAGAGACATCTTTGATCCGGCAAGACCAACACCTGTAGAGTAATGAATAATATATGTAAATATACATATTTGCGGAATAAAGACGGTGAGAAAAAGGGGAGCAGAGCTCTCCTTTTTCTTTTGTCTGAATGTGTTTGCTCGAAAGAAAAACAGGAATTTCAAAGGTTTTCCAGAATAAATTTAAAAAATATGTATGAAAAGCATCATATTCTTTTGAATATCTGCGAATTTTTTAACATAATTCATATTGAAAAAAATTAAAATGTGTAATACAATAATACTCACGAGCGCTGCATAGGCAAGATAAAATGCATGCAGTGAACGGAATACGCATACGAGTTTGCATGAAAACTGTATAACAGTGAAGAGCAAAACTGTATAGACTGAGGAGGCTGCATATTATGAAAGCATATAAGGATATGACCAGAGAAGAGCTTTTTGCTGAGAAGGAAAAGCTTGAAGCGATGTATCAGGATTACAAGGGACAGAATTTAGCACTTAACATGTCCAGAGGTAAGCCGTCAGCATCACAGCTTGATCTGTCCAAGGGAATGATGGACGTGCTTAGGTCTGATTCGAATCTGACATGTGAGGATGGTACCGATTGCCGTAACTACGGTGTCCTCGATGGAATCCCAGAGGCAAAGCGTCTGTTAGCTGGCATGATAGGTGCAAAGCCAGAGCAGGTAATTGTATATGGCAACTCCAGTCTGAATGTTATGTATGATTCTGTTGCTAGATGTATGTATGAGGGTGTCTTAGGAGGAAAGCCGTGGGCACTTCAGGGTAAGGTTAAGTTCTTATGTCCAGTTCCAGGCTATGATCGTCATTTTGGCATTACTGAGCATTTTGGCGTAGAGATGATCAATGTGCCTATGACGCCAGACGGACCAGATATGGATATGGTTGAAAAGCTTGTTTCTGAGGATCCGCTAGTAAAGGGTATCTGGTGTGTTCCGAAGTACACAAACCCACAGGGTTATGTATACTCAGATGAAACAGTACGCCGCTTCGCAAACTTAAAGCCGGCAGCAGAAGATTTCCGTATTTTCTGGGACAACGCATATTGTATCCATCACCTGTATAACGGTGAGCCTGCACAGATCTTAAACATTCTTGATGAGTGTGAGAAGGCAGGAAATCCGGATATGGTATATGAGTTCGTATCTACATCTAAGGTTGTATTCCCAGGTTCTGGTATGGCAGCACTCGCATCCTCCACTGCAAATGTAGCTTCCATCAAAAAGCAGATGGCAGTTCAGACTATCGGCCATGATAAGGTAAATCAGCTGCGCCATGTTCGTTTCTTTGGAGATAATGAAGGAATGGAAGCACATATGAAGAAACATGCAGATCTGATTCGTCCAAAGTTTGAAGCACTGATTTCCATCATGGAAGAAGATCTTGGCGGACTGGATATCGCAGAGTGGACCAACCCTAAGGGCGGTTACTTTATTGGATTTGACTCAATGCCAGGCTGCGCAAAGGAAATCGTAGCAAAGATGAAAGAGGCAGGCGTTATCCTGACAGGAGCAGGAGCAACCTTCCCATATCATGTTGATCCGCAGGACAGAAATATTCGTCTGGCACCGACCTTCCCGACCATTGATGAGTTAAAGCTTGCATCAAGAGTATTTACAGTATGCGTAAGACTTGTATCAGCAGAGAAGTTGCTGGCAGAAAAGGCGTAATAAAAGGCAGCCCGATTTTGGGCTGCTTTTTTGTTGCAAAGAGATTGCAAGTGTGCTATTCTGACAGTAGAAAGCAGGTTTACGAGAAATTGGTGGAAGAAGATAAAACATTTGAAGAAGCATATGAGAGATTAAAAAAAGCCAGCAGTGATGAGAAACTGATGGCAATGTATCGAAGTCGTGAGAAAGCAATACGAGATTGGAATGACTATGGAAGAGTTTCAAAAGAAAATGCAGGAAGAAAACGTGGATAAAAATTAAGTAGAAACAGATAGGAAATTGCTTCAAGAGGTAAAAGGTGTGCTTCTTGGAGCGATTTTTTTATGAGGAAAATGATTTCTTGAGCGCTGATAAATATAAATGGACAATGGCTGTCATGCATTTGACAGACAAATTTAGAAAACGTAAATATGTCGATTGACAGCTTGAATTGTGGAGATTATACTGGAAATGGTGAAATTAAAGGCGCTTTTTGATAAAAAATACAAAATTTATAAAAGGGAGTGTGTGATATGAAACTAGGAAGCGGAAGAATCTGTAGTGTATGTGGAACGGTAAATAATGAGAATGCTAAATTTTGCTTTGAATGTGGAAATAAATTTGAAGAGCAGAAAGTATGTCAAAAATGTGGAAGAGCATATGAAGAAGGAATGAAATTCTGCCCACAGTGTGGAACATCGTTGATGAATCAAAATGTTATTAATGAGAATACCATGATAGGAAGCGAATTAATGGCAGATCCGATTGATTTGGAAGATGAAGAATTAGATGAAGAAAATATTACAGCTTTTGGAAGTTCGATAAAGCGAAGTGAAATTAATATTATAACAATTTCAGATAGAATGTATGAAGTACCAGATGATGCATGGGATGTGTCTAGTAATAAAGATAGAAGTGTAATGGCATATATACGGAATAGAGATGATTTAACAGAATTAGTTATTGCAGGTAGAAATGGAGTGCGTGCAAATAAGAATTGTTCATGCTTATTTGCAGGATACCAAAATATAAAACAGATCAATTTTAGTGGTAAATTTGATACGAGTCAAGTGACAGATATGAGTTTTATGTTTTTGAGTGAAGATTATTCTGAGCTAACAAAGCTAGATGTTAGTGGTTTTAATACAAGTCGAGTGACGAATATGAAGTATATGTTTTCGGGTTGTGAGCAAATAACCGAGTTGGATGTCAGTGGATTCGATACAAGTCAAGTGGTAGATATAAGTCACATGTTCGCTGGATGTTCTAAATTGACAAAACTTGATATTAGTAGGTTTGATACAAGTCAAGTGAAAAATATGAGTTCTATGTTTTCGGGTTGTGGGCAACTAACAGAATTAGATGTTAGCGGATTTGACACAAGCCAAGTGACAGATATGAGTTCTATGTTTGAAGGTTGTGCTCAGTTAACCGAGTTGGATGTCAGAGGATTTAATACAAGTAAAGTAGCGCATATGGATTCTATGTTTAGAGGGTGTGCTCAATTAACCAAGTTAGACGTCAGTGGATTTAATACAAGCCATGTGTGGAATATGAGTTATATGTTTGAAGGTTGTGCTCAAATAACCGAGCTGGATGTCAGTGTATTTGATACAAGTCAAGTGACAGATATGAGTTATATGTTTTCATATTGTGATCAACTAACGGAATTAGACGTCAGAGGGTTCGATACAAGTCAAGTGACGGATATGAGTGGTATGTTTTGCGGATGCTCGTGCCTAGAAAAAATCTATGTAAATAAATTTAACACTGCTCGAGTAAGAAATATGGACTCTATGTTTGAAAATTGTAATAGTCTGTATGACATCGGATTTACTATTACGAATACAAGTAGCGTAACAAGTATGGCTCGCATGTTCCAAAACTGTAGTGACTTACAGGAAATTGATTTACGAAACTTTGATACAAGCCAAGTAGAATATATGTGTCAGATGTTTGATGGCTGTAGAAACTTAGCAAAAATTGATGTTAGCCATTTTGACACTTCTCAAGTAACTCATATGGATGAAATGTTTAAAGACTGTGAAGAAGTGGAGGTAATTGATGTCAGTAAATTTGACACGAGTAAGGTAACTAATATGTCTGGCATGTTTTCTGGATGCGAAAAGGTGAAAAGACTGGATGTCAGTGGATTTGATACAAGTCAGGTAACTGATATGAGTCGAATGTTTGAATGCTGTAAAAATGTAGAAGAACTGGATGTGGAAGATTTTAATTGGACAAATGTTTGGGATGTGAGTTACATGTTTTATAAATGTAAGAAGATATCAAAATTGAATTTGACACGTCTTCCAGAAAATAATGATATAGGTAGTCACAAAAGTTTAAGATGCCTGTGTGATGGATGTGACTCTTTAGAAGAAATACAAGGAATGGACGATTGAAAGCTGAGGTGAAATAAATGTTTAACTTTTTTAAAAAGAAAATTGCGGAATCAACCGAGCTGCAAACATCGCAGGAAAAAGAAAAACGTGATAATGGTGGGACGCAGATTGGAGTTGGCTATACAATCACAAATGCAGCAAAGGATATGACCCAAGCAGCTGCAAAAAAGTTTGCAAAACCTGCTACCTATACTGGAAATCGAACAATGTATGATAGTGGAGCGGCAAAGAGAAAAGCAAAAGAGGACTTGTTTAAAAGTGGAAATCCTGTGAAGGATCCGTATACAGGAAAGGATCTGGTTTTGACAAAGAAAGAAGCAAAGTTTTTGTATGGAGAGGACTGGGCAAGTCACCTTGCTGAAAGTGATCATGTAAAGCCGCTTGAACGAATTTACAATGATACAAAAAACAATCAGTGGAACACAACGGACGATATTCGGGCAGCGGCAAACAGTGATGATAATATTCGAGTGGCCTCAAGAAAATTTAATAATCCAAAGAGAAGTCGCCTGAATAGTGAGTATGTAATGGATGAAGAATATCTTGAAAGTAAAGGTGTTGAGCTTACAGATGAAGGAGTAGGCGAGGCGTTAATAGACGGGGATATTGCCCAAATGTCAATTGACGGTCAGCTAAGGAAGGCATCCATTAAGAATGCAGTAAAAACAGGTCATGAAGCAGGAAAGTATGGTGCAAAAAATGCAGGAGTGACAGCGCTCACTATGTCTGGTATTATGAATGTAGTTTCTGTTATAAAGGGCGAGAAAAATAGTGAGGATGCAATTGCTGACACAATTGCAGATGGAGGAACTGCTGCAGCTACTGGGTATGTAATGAGTGGTGGAATGACAGTGGTATCACATACACTGGCAGGATCATCGTCTGAGTTTATACAGGGACTGGCAAAGTCAAATGTTCCAGGCACTGTGATTACAGCAGCTATTGTAACAGGTGGCACACTGAAAAAGTGGGGTGAAGGAAAAATCACAACGCAGGAATGTTTGCTTGAGTTAGGTGACAAAGGCTTGAATATGGCTGTTATAGGAGAGGCAACTATAATGGGACAAGCTGCAATTCCGATTCCTATTGTAGGCGGAGCAGTAGGAGCACTAGTTGGCTCTGTGCTTACAAGTGAATGCTACAATATGTTGATTGACATGCTTAGAAATAAAGTATTTGAACATGAGGAGCGAATGCGTATTATTGAAGAATGTCATGAAGTAGCGGAGCAGACAAGGGCATTTAGAAAAGAATTACAGCAATATTTAGATGCATATTTTACAGAATATCAAAATTGCTTTGACATGGCATTGTCATCAATGCGCTTTTCATTTGCGTCAGGAGATGCAGATGGTGTGATTGCAAGTGCAAATGAAATTACTCGAAAATTAGGTGGAACCGTGCAATATGAGTCGGTTGATGAATTTAGAGAATTTCTTGATGATGATGATTCTGTTGACATTTTTTAGGAGGAAATGAAAATGGCTCTAGCAACAATACTAGCAGGTTTGGGAATTGTCCTAGGAGCAAGTGGACATGCAGAAGCTCAAGAGACAAATGAAAAAGCACAGAAAATAGCAAAAAAGGCCCAAGAGATATATGATACTTCGAAAGAAAAGCTCGAGAAAGAAAAAATTAAAACGCAGAGAGCTTTGCTTAAGCTAGGATACACAAAAAAGCACACATTGGATACGTCATTGAAACAATTTATGCAGTATTATCCGAAAATTAAAGCAGTTCAGTGGAGAGAATCAGTGGGCTTTGATGAGTTAGCTGATTTTAATATTGATATGCAAGATCTTGTAGAATTAAAAGAATTGGAAGATATTTATTCAGAAGCTTTTGAGACGAGTGCAGTAGGAGCTGTGACAGGTGCAGCGATCACGGTAGCGGCAGGAAGTGCGCTTACGGCAGCTACACTCAGCGCAGCGGTGACACCATTGTCAATGATTGCAGCACCAGCAGTATTGTTTTCTGCTATTTCTGCAAGTTTAAAGGCTGATGAAAACCTGGAAAATGCGATGAAAATGTGTGCTGAGGCTGAGGCGGCATCTGAGGAAATGGAAACATCAAGAACGATATGTATAGCAATCACGAAGCGTTCAGAAATGTTTAATGATCTTCTTACAGAATTAAATGGAATGTTTTCTCAGTGTTCAGATCAGCTTGCGGGAATTATTAAGTCAAAGGAAGGATTTATATTTAAGAAAAAAATAACTTCCAAAGATTTTAGTAATGATGAGATTAAATTAATTGCAACGACAGCAGCACTTGCAAAAGCAGTGAAATCTGTTATTGATACGCCGATGCTTTCAAATGATGGAAGTAAAGTTTCTTATGAATCCAGAGAACTATATGAGAAATTGGAAAATAGTGTTCCGCTACTGACTAGTAAAGCAAAAGATGCGATGAATACGAAATATAATGCAGCTCCAGTACTGTCAGAAAGTAAGATGGAAGAATTAGGACTGGAAGATTTAATTCCATGGGGCGGAATTCGAGGAATTGGATCATTTATAGCAGGTGTTATAGCAGCATTGATTCTCTCGAATATTATTGTTAAATTTATACCAACAGCAGGACAAAAATTCCTATTCCTAAAGGCATCAACAGTGGATAAATTTGCATTGTGGCTTATTGTATGTGGAATGGTTACAATGCTTTTAGGCGAATGCAGAGAAACGAAAATGGAGATTGCATGTAAAGTCGGCGCAGGAGTTGGTATGCTATTAATGTACATACAGTATTGCCAGACTGTTGGTAATATGAAGCATTATATTATTGTGTCGGTGCTTGTATTAATATTGTTTAATGTTATGTACTTTGCGCTTAATAAGAAAAAAGACCTTTGGGAATTTGCAGACTTTTTCTGTTATGTGTTAATGTATGCAGCTTCATATCCAATTTTATTTTTACTGTATGCACTGTGTAGTAAAGCAATTGGAATTCCATCAATTATATGCTTGATTGTGACAACGTTATTGATGGCACTTATGATTTTGGGAAATCTTTTGCAGTATATTGATTTGGAAGAGTTAGGGTAAAAGATATTAAAAATTAATTCTGTGGTCAAATAAATTTAAGGCAGCCTGAGGTTGGGCTGCTTTTTGCTATGTAACCTAAAAAAGTATTGATTATATAGAAGTTTTTAAAGTTAAACCCTAAAAACTTATTTTATTTATCATGTTTTTATGGTATAATTACAAAAGAGGAGGTGATTGTATGATTTTGAGACCAGATTATATTGAAGCTGTCAAACCATTTATGGATGCACCGCTTGTTAAAATTCTTACAGGTGTTCGCCGCTGCGGAAAATCTACTATTTTTGAAATGATTCGTCAGGAATTACTTGAAAGAGGTATACCAGAAGATCATATTATTATGAAAAAATATACAGAGATGGATATACCAGATACGATTACGGCAAAGCAAATGTATGATGAACTTGTTTCAAGAGTAGAAGATGATAAACGCTATTATTTTTTGCTAGATGAAATTCAGGAAATTAAGGGATGGGAAAAGGCTGTTAATAGCTTGCTTGAGGGAATGAACGCTGACATTTATGTGACAGGATCAAATTCAAAGCTTATGTCGAGTGAGATTTCCACATATTTGACAGGGCGTTATATTTCGATTCCAGTGTTTACGCTCTCTTTCAGAGAATATCTGGAATTTAAAAAGGAGAGTACACAGTCATATGATAAGCTTTTGGAAGAATATATTAAATTTGGTGGATTTCCAATCATTGCGCTTGGCGAATACGAACAGCAGTCAGCATATCAGATTGTAGATGGAATTTATCATACGGTGGTATCGCGTGATATTGTAAAAAGACATAGGATTAACAAGCAGGATCTGTTTGATCGTGTTGTAAAATATGTCATTGAAAATATGGGAAAGACATTTTCGGCAAGTTCGATTTCTAATTTTTTGAAAAGTGAAAACAGAAAGGTGTCCATAGAAAGTATTTATAATTATTTACGATGGCTAGAGCAGGCATTTATTATATTTCCATGTGAACGATATGATATGCAGGGGAAGAGTGTTTTAAAGACGCAGGAAAAATATTATTTGGCAGATGTGTCATTTCGATATGCACTATTTGGCTATAATAGAAAGATGCTAGATGGTGTAATGGAAAACATTGTTTACCTTGAATTGCGTCGCAGAGGCTATGATGTGTATGTTGGAAAGAATAATACAAAGGAGATTGATTTTATAGCAATTCATAAGGATGAGAAAATCTATGTACAGGTATGCGTACAAATTCCTGAAAATTCGAATCGTGAAGTAGGGAATCTCATGGAAATACGAGATCATTATCCGAAATATGTTGTAACATTGAATGAGATGGATGTTGGAATTGAAAATGGAATTCGAATTGTACATCTTCGAGATTTTTTGCTTGCAAAGCAGTGGTAATAAAGAAATAAAAAATAGGCAGGTCTGATGGCTTGCCTATTTTTTACTAAATGCTATCGACTTTCTAATATCACTTTGCCCATTCTCCAATTGGCAGCTCGGTCATGGTGCCGCCCTTTAATTCAATGAAGTTGGTGTCGTTTACACAGATCCATACAGATGCTGCACTTGGATTGTATACATGTGAGCAGTCTGCGGTATACTGAAGTCTCTTTGCTGCGTCAAGGTAATCAACGATTTCGATGTTGGTTGCATACCAGATATCGTCGCGTCCTCCGACTAACTTGCAGAAGTCTTCCATGAGTTCCCAGTTGTTCTGATTAGTGAACTCATAGCTATGACCCCATACATACATCATGTACAGATATTGTTTCTTGAACAGATCAACAAACTGCTGGCCAAGCTCGAGCAGATTTTTGTTGTGGTGGCAGGTTGGATTCCACTCAAGGAAGTTTTCTGGCATTGCAAATGACATTGTGCTTGTTACAGTACGTGCATAGCGAATGCCAAGAGACGGAAGTGCATTTATGATTTCCTTTGAGTAAGAGCCATTCGGGTAGGAGAGTCCGCGTACCGGATATCCCATGATTGCCTCAAGATTTTTACGGTCATCAAGTACCTGAGATACTACCTGCTCCATAGGGCAGCGTGCAATTGTCGGGTGAGTTAATGTATGGCAGGAAACTTCATGTCCTTTGTAGAGTTCCTGGTATTCAGAAGTCGGAATACGTGTGTCCATCTCCAGACCGGAATTTAAGTGGAATGTACCCTTGATGCCATATTTATTAAAGATGGAAATAAGGCGGCGATCTTCTAATTTACCATCGTCGTAGCTCATTGTTAAAACCTTGTGTTTTCCGCCCGGAAAACAGGTATAAATTGTAGGGAGTTTTCTTTCGCTCATAATAATCCTCCATATTTTGCATAGTAATGCAGTGTAGTGTTCGAGTCGGAAAAGATGACAATGCACGAATCCGTGAACTGAACTTAAGTATAGCAGATCATTAGTAAAAGTGCAAGAAAGCATCTAAAAAAAAAGAAGAGTGTCAAGAAAATTGATGTAGAGGTTGTACAAACAAGTTGACTTTTATAGGGCCATGCATTATGATTATTACAAATGCATGGATAAGAACTTTGGTCCATGACAATGATTTGGAGGTGTATGTTATTATGAAATTTTTTATTGATACTGCCAATGTTGACTACATCAAAGAGGCCAATGATATGGGAATTATCTGTGGTGTTACCACAAATCCGTCCCTGATTGCAAAGGAAGGACGTGTTTTTGAGGAAGTAATCGCAGAGATCGCATCAATCGTAGATGGCCCGATCAGCGGAGAGGTTAAGGCAACTACAACAGATGCTGAGACTATGGTTAAGGAAGGTATTGCAATCAGCAAAATTCATCCGAACATGGTTGTAAAGATTCCTATGACAGCAGAAGGTTTAAAGGCAACAAAGGCACTTTCCGCAATGGGAATCAAGACAAACGTGACGCTTGTATTCTCAGCAGCACAGGCACTTCTTGCAGCAAGAGCAGGTGCAACATATGTTTCTCCATTCCTTGGAAGACTTGATGATATTTCTACACCAGGTATGGATCTGATCCGCACTATCGCTGATATCTTTGCTATGTATGATGACATTGATACGCAGATCATTGCAGCCAGCGTAAGAAATCCGATTCATGTAATCGACTGTGCGCTTGCAGGTGCTGATATCGCAACAGTTCCATACAATGTACTGATGCAGATGGTAAAGCATCCATTAACAGATCAGGGTATTGAGAAGTTTAAGAAAGATTACATCGCTGTATTTGGCGAGTAATTAAGTGAGTAATTCAGGTGCGCATAAAATGCGTGCTGAAAAATAGATACATATAATGTAGGAGGCATATTTATCATGAACAACATTCCTCAGGTAAAATTAGGAATCGTAGCAGTCAGCCGTGACTGTTTCCCGGAAAGTCTTTCTGTAAATAGAAGAAAGGCTCTTGTAGCAGCATATGCAGAAAAGTATGATGTACAGGACATTTACGAATGTCCAGTCTGTATCGTAGAGAGCGAGATCCACATGGTTCAGGCTCTTGAGGATATCAAGAAGGCAGGATGTAATGCACTTTGCGTATATCTTGGAAACTTTGGCCCAGAGATTTCTGAGACACTTCTTGCAAAACATTTCGATGGACCGAAGATGTTTGTTGCAGCAGCAGAGGAGAGCCAGAATGACCTTTCAGATGGCAGAGGTGATGCATACTGTGGTATGCTGAATGCAAGCTACAACTTAAAGCTTCGCAATGTAGGTGCTTACATTCCGGAGTATCCTGTTGGAACAGCACAGGAGTGCGCAGACATGATGCATGAGTTCTTACCAATCGCAAGAACCATCATTGGTCTGTCTGATTTAAAGATCATTTCCTTTGGACCAAGACCGTTAAACTTCTTAGCATGTAATGCACCGATCAAGCCACTTTATGACCTTGGTGTTGAGATCGAGGAAAACTCCGAGCTTGATCTGTTCGAGGCATTCAAGAAGCATGACAATGACCCAAGAATCCCAGCTAAGGTAGCAGAGATGGAAGCAGAGCTTGGAGAAGGCAATAAGAAGCCAGAGGTTCTGCCAAAGCTTGCACAGTATGAGTTGACACTTCTTGATTGGGTTGAGGCACACAGAGGATACCGCAAGTACGTGGCAATCGCTGGAAAGTGCTGGCCGGCATTCCAGACACAGTTTGGATTTGTACCTTGCTATGTAAACAGCCGTCTGACTGGAATGGGCATTCCGGTATCATGTGAGGTTGATATCTACGGATGCTTAAGTGAGTTTATTGGAACATGCGTTAGCGAAGATGCTGTTACTCTGCTTGATATCAACAACTCTGTACCAGCTGATATGTATAAGGAGTCTATCGAAGGCAAGTTTGACTATACACAGAAGGATACCTTCATGGGATTCCATTGCGGAAATACCTGCAGCAAGAAGCTTTCTTCCTGCACAATGAAGTATCAGAAGATTATGGCACGTAACCTTCCAGAAGAAGTTACCCAGGGTACTCTTGAGGGAGATATTGTTCCAGGCGATATTACATTCTATCGTTTACAGTCTACTGCTGACTGCAAGCTTCGTGCTTATATGGCAGAGGGTGAAGTACTTCCAGTTGCAACTAAGTCATTCGGAGGCATCGGTGTATTCGCAATTCCAGAGATGGGACGCTTCTACCGTCATGTATTAATTGAGAAGAACTATCCGCATCATGGAGCAGTTGCATTTGGACACTTTGGAAAGGCACTGTATGAGGTATTCAAGTATATCGGTGTTCCGGTTGAGGAAATTGGTTATAACCAGCCGGCAGGTGTTCGTTACCCAACAGAGAACCCATTCGCTTAATAATCAAATAGCGTAAAGTATAAGAAAGCGACTCGCTTGCGGGTCGCTTTCTATCAATACAGAGATTCTTAAGAATCAGGAATTAAAAGATTTCTATCAGATG
>OLOX01002445.1_pt1 | contig 15388 bp, 12 predicted proteins | sample 1672091 | NCBI WGS metagenome assembly OLOX01 (sample SAMEA3136644, study PRJEB25190) | human gut metagenome | reverse complement strand
CGAGCCCTTCGAGTTCGGCTTCATGTTCCTGTGCTTCCCGCTGTACGTTGTGTACGCTGCTCTGTACGGCATCTTCACCGTCATCACCTACTACGTCGGCTTCCGCGCAGGCTTCTGCTTCTCCGCAGGCGCGACCGACCTCGTATTCTCGTCCTTCCTGCCGGCAGCGAACAACACGCTGATGATTATCCCGCTGGGTATCGCAGCATTCGTTGTATTCTATCTGGTATTCTACTTCGCGATCACCAAGTTCAACCTCAAGACCCCGGGCCGTGAGGATGAGGAGGCTGATTTCGCAGAGGCAGACAAGAACGCGACTCTCGCGAACAACGACTTCACCGCGATCGCTGCGGCCGTTCTCGAAGGCCTCGGCGGCAAGGAGAATGTCGCATCTCTCGACAACTGCATCACCCGTCTGCGCATCGAAGTCAAGGACGGCACGCAGGTCAACGAGAAGAAGATCAAGGCAGCAGGCGTTGCAGGCGTAATGCGCCCGTCTCAGACTGCGATTCAGGTCATCATTGGCACCAAGGTTCAGTTCGTAGCCGACGAAATGGCAAAGATGCTCTAAAATCCATTTGACCATATCTGTTTGCATATCACCAGATTGCGCTCCGCGCAATGGAAGGGGCGGGCGAAAGCCTGCCCCTTCTGTTTTCTGACAAAACGAAAAACGAAAGAGGTAATGCATTATGAAAATCATCCGCGCAAAAGACTATAACGACATGAGCCGCAAGGCCGCGAACATCATCTCCGCGCAGGTCATCCTGAAACCGGAGTCCGTGCTCGGTCTCGCGACCGGCTCCTCGCCCATCGGCATTTACGAGCAGCTCATCAAGTGGTATCACAAGGGCGACGTCGATTTCGGCGCCTGCACGACCTTCAATCTGGACGAATACCGCGGTCTGACCCCGGATCACGACCAGAGCTACCACTATTTCATGCACAAGAACTTTTTTGATGCGGTGAACATTCCGGACGAGCGCATCAACCTGCCCGACGGCGCACAGCTTGACGCCGAGCGGGAGTGCCACCGCTATGACGCGGCCATCAGAGCGGCGGGCGGCATCGACCTCCAGCTGCTCGGCATGGGCCTCAACGGCCACATCGGCTTCAATGAGCCGGACGAGTATTTCTCCAAGGGCACGCACTGCGTCAACCTCACCGAGTCCACCATCGAGGCGAACAAGCGCTTTTTCGCCTCGGCTGATGATGTGCCGCGTCAGGCGTACACCATGGGCGTGCAGACCATCATGCTCGCGCGCCGCATTGTTCTGGTCGTTTCGGGCGAAAACAAGGCGAAAACCGTTCGCGAAGCCTTCTTCGGCCCGGTAACGCCGCGCGTTCCGGCATCTATCCTTCAGCTTCATACCGACGTTTCCATCGTCGCGGACGAGGCTGCGCTCTCTCTTTGTACCGATCTTCTCTGAGGTGAGATTTCATGCAGTTCAGCAATTTGAAAATCTATCAGCCCGACGGCACGTTCCGCACGGGCAGTCTCGCGGTCGCGGATGACCGCATCCTTGCCGCCGGGGAGACCGGCGACGCGGTGGACATGGACGGTCTCTACGCCATCCCCGGCCTGGTCGATCTGCACTTCCACGGCTGCATGGGACGCGATTTCTGCGACGGCACGGCCGAAGCAATCTCGACCCTTGCCGCCTATCAGGCGCAGAACGGCGTCGCCGCCATCTGTCCGGCAACCATGACCTATCCCGAGGAAAAGCTGACGCAGATCGCGCAGGCCGCCGCCGCATGGAGCGCCGAGCCGCACGAGGCCGCGCTCGTCGGCATCAATATGGAGGGGCCGTTCATCTCGGAAAAGAAAAAGGGCGCGCAGAACGGCGCCTATCTGCACGCACCGGACGCTGCGATGTTCCGCCGCGTGCAGGCGCAGGCGAACGGTCTGTTCAAGCTGTGTGATCTTGCGCCCGAGCTGCCCGGTGCGATGCAGACCATCGAGGAGCTGTCCGGCGAGGTCCGCATCTCGCTCGCCCACACTGAGGCGGATTACGACACGGCCTGCGAGGCATTCCGCCGCGGCGCGCGGCAGGTCACGCACCTGTACAACGCCATGCCGCCGTTCTCCCATCGCGCTCCGGGCGTCATCGGCGCGGCCTTTGACAGCGAAAACGTCGCGGTCGAGCTGATCGCGGACGGTGTGCACATTCATCCTTCGGTCGTCCGCGCGGTCTTTACCCTGTTTGGCGGCCGTGTCATCCTCATTTCGGACAGCATGATGGCGACCGGTCTCGAGGACGGCGAATACTCGCTCGGCGGACAGGCTGTCACCGTGCGCGGCAATCTCGCCACGCTGCACGACGGCACGATCGCCGGTTCCGCCACCAATCTGATGGACTGCGTCCGGAGCGCGGTGCGCATGGGCATTCCGCTCGGTCAGGCCGTGCAGGCGGCCTCGACAAATCCGGCCCGTGCGCTCGGCATCGAGCACGATTACGGTTCTCTCGAGGCCGGAAAGCTCGCAAACGTGGTTCTGCTCGATGACGAGCTGAATATTCATACCATCCTGCTGCGCGGCAGGATGCTGTAACAGCCGAACGTCGGACAGGAACGTCCAAAAGCACGAAAGCCGGGGTATCGTCCCCGGCTGAGACTGTCGCGAAACTATCGTTTCGCCGACAATCTGTGTTTTGACTTCGCAAAACACGGACGTCCGAAAGTTCCCATACGGAAACTTTCTCCCTCTTAAAGTATGAAAACCGAGGTACACGCCCCCGGTTTTCATGCGTTTGCGCAGCAAACGCTTTTGAATGCGCGCTGCCGCGCGACTGCTGTTTTGGCGTGAAAACAGAATTTATCGACCGACTGAACCGAGGACAGAGTCCTCGGTTTTGACGTATATGGGGGATAAAATCAGTCTTTTACAAACAGCCGGCGCAGCCAGTGCAGCAGGCCGCGCTCCTCCTCGGAGGCGTGCTGCGCCTGCTCGCGCGCCATGCTGACGGCCTGCTGCATCAGCAGATCCTGCGCACAGATCGGTTCGGGGACGGCAGGCTTTTTCTGGTAGCTGCCGTCGGGCTGAAGTACGCGCGCCTTGACCGTATCGTGCTGCATGGCGAACAGAATATCATGCAGCCGTGCGCGGACCGCCGGACTGTCGATCGGGCAGGCGATTTCAACGCGGCGCTCGGTGTTTCGCGTCATCAGATCGGCCGAGGAAATGTACATTTTCTCGTTTTCGCCGCGACCGAACACATAGATACGCGAATGCTCGAGAAAACGGCCGACAATGCTGGTAACGGTGATGTTTTCGGTCTTTCCGGGAACGCCGGGAAGCAGGCAGCAGATGCCGCGGATGATCATTTCCACGGTAACGCCGGCGCAGGATGCCTCGTGCAGCTTCTCGATCATGTCGATGTCGGTCAGCGAGTTGAATTTGAGCAGGATGTAGCCGTCGCTGCCCTTGGCGATCTCGCTGTCCATGAGCGACAGGATATTGTTTTTGAGGCTGGTCGGCGCGACGAGCAGCCGGTTATAACGTCCGTTGAGGTTGCTCATGGCCATATTGTTGAAGAACTGCGCGGCATCTATGCCGATGGACTCGCTCGAGGTGACGAGCGAAACATCGGTATACTGACGGGCGGTTTTTTCGTTGTAGTTGCCGGTGCCGACCTGCGTGATATAGCGCACGCCGCCGCGCTCCCGGCGCGTGATGAGGCAGATCTTGGAATGCACCTTATAGTCCTCAAAGCCGTAGATGATCTTGCATCCGGCTTCCTCCAGACGCTCGGACCAGTCGATGTTGTTCTGCTCGTCAAAACGGGCGCGCAGCTCGATCAGAACGGTCACATCTTTGCCGTTTTCCGCCGCCGCGCACAGATATTCGACCAGCTTCGCCTTGCTCGCGAGACGGTAGATCGTGATGCGGACGGAGAGGACGGACGGGTCGTTTGCCGCCTCGCGGATCATCTGGAGAAAGGGCTCCATGCTCTCATACGGATAGGAAAGCAGCACATCGCGCTGAAGCGCGGTCTTGAGCAGGCTCTGTCCGGCCGGGAGCATGGCAGGCTGCTGCGGAATGAACGGAGGATCACTCAGGCGGGAGCGTCGGCCGTCGCTCAGATAATCGCCCAGAGAAAAGGCGTAGCTCATGCGCAGCGGCGCGCTGCGGGAGAGGAAGATCTGGTCGTCGGTGACTTCGAAACGCTTGTGGAGGCACTCCTTGAAGTGGGAGGACACCGGGCGGCTGAGCTCGACGCGGACGATCGCCATGCGGCGGCGCTGGCGCAGCATGCGCTCCATTTTCTTGCGCAGATCGACCTGCTCCGAGCCGAACGGCTCATCATCGAGCGGCACATCTGCGTTTCGCGTGACGCAGAAGACCGTCTTTTCGAGCACATCGTACATTTCGAAAATACTGTCCGCGAAGGCGAGGAGTATGTCCTCGGTCATAAGATAGCGGCGCTTGTCGTTCGGCAGGAAGGTGATCGGCGGCAGGGAGGCCGGCACGGGGATCAGGCCGAGCCGCTCGTTCTTCTTGTGGCTGAGCAGCACGGCGATGTGCAGCACCTTGCCCTCGAGGTGAGGGAAGGGGTGGTGCGAGTCCACGACCTGCGGCGACAGCACCGGCGCGATCATGGTGTTGAAATACCGTTTGATATATTTCCGCTCGCTGCTGTCGAGCTCGTCCATGGAGGTGCGGCACAGATCCTCCTGCGCGAGGCGGGCGTCAACATCGCGGAACGCTGCGTCGCGCCGCGCGTACAGCGGCTCTACCGCCGCATAGATGCGGCTGAGCTGTTCTCCGGCGGTGAGACCGGACTTGGTGTCGCGGCGGTTCGGCTCGAGCGCCGCCATATCGGTCAGGCTGCCGACACGGATCATGAAAAATTCATCCAGATTGCTGGTGAAAATCGCAAGAAATTTGAATCGTTCGAGCAGAGGAACGGTCTCATCCTCCGCCTCGGCCAGTACGCGCGCATTAAATTCAAGCCAGGACAGCTCTCGGTTCTGTGTATATCCCTGATTCCAGATCGCGTCTGTCATGGTCGAATCCCCCTTTCAGAAGGCCGCAGAGCGGCATAATAATTTTTGACTGACGTTAGTATACCGCAAGGATATGATATATGTGCGAATACTGTGTAAAGAATAAGTAAAAAACCGCTCGTTTCATGGGGAAACAGGCGGTTTTGTGGGTGTTAGTAGTTGTATTTGCCGTTCAGTAATCCGTTGATTGTATCAAATGTCCACATTTCATTGAGATTACCGTTGTCATAGGGTGTAATCGTGGCAAGCGAATTTTTATAACTGCCGTAGTGGGTTGTATAGTTGCCGATATTTTCTTGTTTGCTGTAAACTTTGTATTCGCCGGTTTCGCGGAAATATGCACCAAGCAGACCGCGCCCGGAGTTATACAGAACACAGAATACTGAACCTTTGGTATCAGTAAAAGCAACGAAATCGCCTGTTCCATCGGTCAGACTCGGTACTTCTGCCAGCTTTACGATTTCGTTATAACGGTTTTGGAACGTGTCATACGTTGCGGTATCTTGGGCGTTTGTTACTTTTTTGCCGCTCTGGCTTGCAATCGTAAAAATATCACCAGACGGCCACTCCGACGAGCCATACGCTTCGCTGGCGACGGTCTGAACCGCCTCGTGCAGCATACGGGTCTCCGCGACGACCTGGTCGCGTCTGGCCCTGTCGATATAGCCGGTGAGGGCAGGGATGAGGAGCGAGGCGAGTATCGCGAGAATGACGAGCACGACGATCAGCTCGACGAGCGTAAAGCCGCGCCGGTTTTTGAATATTTTCATGAAAACTCCTTCTTTTGCTTTCGTTCAGCCTTATTATAGCAAAAACGAAGGCAGAAAACAGGGGAAAAGCGGCAGGTCAGCGGCCACGGGGCAGGATATTTTTATCCTGATAGTAGGCGCTCTTTGCCTGATACATACGGGTCTCCGCGATGCGGAGCAGATTTTCCATGCGCAGCGACGCAGTCTCGCAGGTTGCCCAGCCGAGAGCGGCGTGATAATCCTTCTGCTCGATGGCGAGGGAGAAGGTGCGCACCTTTTCGTGCAGCCTGTCCTCGGACAGGTCGGGCGCGAACGCGACATATTCGTCACCGCCCATGCGGTAGGTCAGCTCGTCACCGAACTGCTTTTTCAGCTCGTCCGCCACCTCGCGCAGCATGATGTCGCCGGCCTGATGCCCCATGGCGTTGTTCAGCTCGTGCAGGCCGTTGATGTCCATGTAAACGCAGCTGAGCGTGCGCCGGCAGCGGCCGGGAATATCGTTCTGCTCGCGTTCGAAGGCGTTTCGGTTGCGCAGACCGGTGGTCTGGTCGTTTTCCGCAACGTAGCGGAGCCTGGCGCGGGTGATGAAATTCTGCATCATCATGTGCATGACATAGGTCGAGGCGATGATCGAGATGCAGCCGTATATGATGCCGTTGAGCATATCGATCTGGATGATCCTCGCGTCCTTGCTGGCGGATACAAAGAGAAAAAACAGCATATCCCAGATGACGACGCTGCACATGTTTTCGAGCGGCGGCATGATGAACAGCGTGGGAAGTGTGAGCAGAAAGGCGATGAATGCGGTTGCCGGTCCGCCCGGACTGGTCACGGTGCTGAGATAGATGCTGAGCGAATACAGCGAGCTCAGAAACAGAGAAAGACAGATCTGCAGACCGGCTCTGCTGCGCCGTCCGACATAAAGCGTGATCGGAAGCAGAAGGCAGGAAATGCCGAGCACGATGAGATAGGCCGGGAGGTTGGGCGCGAGCACAGCGCTGAAAACCGCATAGACGGCGGAAATCAGAAGAAAGACGATGCTGATCGCGAGAAACGCGACAAGCCGGTTGTAATTGTAGAGATGCATCTCCTGCTGGATCTGGGCGAATTCTTCCGGAGTTGCTCCGGCGTAGAGGAGAAGCCGCTTGATTTTTTCCATAGTGAACAACCCTTCGAAGAAATGGTATTACAGCGAGGGGAGGGATAATTTGACCTTTATGGCGATACCGCCGCAGCTTTCGCTGTGCGGTATCACCTTATCATAGTATAACACAGGAAACGGCGGAGAAAAAGAGAAAATGTAAAACAATGACTGCGAAGAATTCAATATAAATAACGAAAAAAACGCATAAGGGCAGAAAAAGGCACCTCGTGCACGCTGGTGCATAAGGTGCCTTTTCCTCGATTCAGTCAATGCCGCGCATCGGGAAGCGCTGCGGCCGGGCCTTTTTGCCTTCGGGCAGGAGCGCTGCGGCGAGGTCGGGACGGGAGGTCTCGATGAAGTTGACGCCGCCGCGGATGAGCGTGTCGAGCGTGCGCGGGTCGTTCGTCGGCAGACTCATGGTAAACAGCCCTGCGGCGCGGCAGGCGCGGAGCAGAGGCGGCGTAAGATGAGCCGGCGCGGCGCGCAGGCCGAACAGGCCGGTCGTCTGCGAGGCGTTCACGAGCGCTGCGATGTTGTCGGGAACCGCGGGCATTTCGCCCATGATGTGCAGGTCGGGGTTGGCCGAGGCGATACGCGCCGCCTCCACCAGTCCCAGACCGACAAAGACCGCGTCGTCCAGATAATCGGTCTGACGCAGGGTCATGCGCATCTGCGGCAGCAGGCTTGGGTCGCGCAGCGTGATGGCGATCTTCGACCGGCAGGCGCGCGCGAGGTCGAGCGCCTGTCCCACAGGGAGCAGACGGGGCGCGACCTTGCGCAGCTCGGTATAAGTGTGGTCGCAGACGGCCACCGCGCCGCCGTTCGGCGCGAGAACATATCCGTCCGACGAGAGCACGGCGATGCCGTCCGAGGTCATGTCGACCGAGAGACAGCAGCCCTTTGCGCCCTCCTCATTTCCGGCGAGGATGGAGTCCAGTCCGTCGCGGTCCGTATCCATGCAGCCTGCGGCGGACAGGATAAAGATATCAGCTGTGGTATATGGCAATACCGGTTCCTTCTTTCTCAAACAGTCTGTCCGCAGTCATCGTCCGAAGGATCAGACCTTCTCCGGCTCGTCGTACTCGACGCCCTGCGTGTCGACGGTAACGGTCTTCATGCGCTGGGTCTCGCGCGGACGGTCGTGCCAGTCGCGCTTGGTGTTCACGATGGCGTCAACAACGTCCATGCCCTCGATGACCATGCCGAAGGAAGCGTACTCGTTGTCCAGATGCGGCGCGTCGTCGGTCATGATGAAGAACTGGCTGCCTGCGGAGTTCGGGTCTGCGGTGCGCGCCATGGACAGCACGCCGCGGGTGTGCAGCAGGTCGTTCTGGAAGCCGTTGTGGGTGAACTCGCCGCGGATCTCGTAGCCCGGGCCGCCCATGCCGGTGCCGTCCGGGTCGCCGCCCTGGATCATGAAGCCCGGGATGACGCGGTGGAAGATGGTGCCGTCATAGAAGCCCTTGCCCGCCAGGGAGACAAAGTTGCGGACGGTGTTCGGCGCAACCTCGGGGTACAGCTCGGCGCGGATGATGCCGCCGTTTTCCATTTCGATGGTAACGATAGGATTGCTCATTATTTATCAACTCCATAAAAATTTTGCGTGTAGTCGCATTCTGTATTAGTATTGTAGCAAATTTCCCGATATACGGCAAGTGGTGTTTGGGGAATAAGCGGCCTGCGCGGAAAAACAGGGGAGAGGGGCGGCGTTCCCGGCGAGTAATCCACTTTATCCACAGGGGTTTCCACAGGCATGCTGGGGATAACGTTGTGGATAAAGTGGATAACTTTTTGTATAGGGCGGTCAATCTGCTGACCAGTGGCCGATTTGGCATTTACCGTCTGTAATATTTTGTCGAGCGGGCGGTGTACATAAAACCGGCGCGTCTGTGGAAAACTCACACAGACGAGAGAATTATCCACAGACGGAGAGGAGCGTATCCATGGCAGAAGAGATCACCGCCGTCCCGGCGCCCGAGCGCAGCAGCATCGCCGAGACCGGCTCCATCACCGCGCATACCGCGCGGGGGACCGTGCACTGCATCACCATCGTCGGCCAGATCGAGGGACATATGGAGCTGCCGGCGCAGAACAAGACCACCAAGTACGAGCATCTCATCCCGCAGATCGCGGCGGTCGAGCAGGCGGAGGACATCGATGGTCTGCTCGTGCTGCTGAACACGGTAGGCGGCGACGTCGAGGCCGGACTCGCCATCGCGGAGCTGATCGCGGGTATGACAAAGCCCACCGTTTCGCTCGTGCTCGGCGGCGGGCATTCGATCGGCGTGCCGCTCGCGGTAGCGGCAAGGCGCAGCTTTATCGCGGCTTCCGCCGCCATGACCATTCATCCCGTGCGCATCAACGGGACGATCATCGCGGTGCCGCAGGCGTTTGAATATCTCGCGAAGATACAGGAGCGCATCAGCGATTTCATCACGGGGCATTCGCATATCCAGCCGGAACGGCTGGCCGGTCTGATGCGCGAGACCGGACAGCTGACCGCCGACGTCGGTACGGTCATTTCCGGCCGCGAGGCGCAGGAGATCGGCCTGATCGACCGGGTCGGCACGCTGTCGGACGCGCTCGAGGAGCTTTACGGCATGATCGAGCGGCGAAAAGCCGAAAAATAATCAGTTTTCCTCCAGATAGTCGCGGATGCAGTCGACGAATTCCGCGCCGTAACGGCGCGCCTTGGCCTCGCCTACGCCGCGCACGCCGAGCAGCTCGTATTCGCTCTTCGGCTGCCGCGCGGCCATGTCCGCGAGCGTCGCGTTCGAGAACACGACATACGGAGGCACACCGGCGCGCTGTGCGACCTTTGTGCGCAGTGCGCGCAGCTTTTCGAACAGCTTTTCATCCACATCGGCGGACAGCTCCTCGGTGCGGTCCATGTGGCGGAGGTCACAGCCGCCGCAGCGGCCATAGTACGGGCAGTCCGGCGCGGTGCGGTGAGGGGACGGCTCGCGGAGCGTAACGAGCTTGCCGAAGGCGGCGTTTTTCAGCACTTTCAGCACCAGCACATCGCCCTCCTCGCCCTGCAAGGCCCGGTGGACGAACACCGCCTGCCCGCCGATGCGGGCCACGCCCAGCCCCTCGGAGGTGTAGCCCTCGATGTGGGCGGGGTAGATCTTGTTCTTCTCCAGCACGGCTCAGAACTCGAACTTGCTGATGACCTTGCCGATGGCATCGGCAAAGGCGGCCAGCGTCTTGTTGTCCCGGCCCTTGCTGCGGCGGATGAGGCCGATGAGCATATCGCCCAGCTGCACCAGCTTCTGATAGGCAGGGGTGGCCTTGGGCGCGCCGTCGTAGGGACGGGTCTTGCGCTCGGGCAGGTAGCCGGGGGAGAGCTGACGGTCGGCCAGCAGGTCGTACTCCTCGGTGTACTGGGGTGCGTGGGCGGCAAAGCCCAGGCTTTTCACCGTGTCGGCGAACACCGGGGCAACCTCACGGTCGCCGTGTACCACGAACACGTGGATGGTCTGGGCCGGGTTGAAGTGCTTGACCCAGTCCACGAGATGGTCGTGGTCGGCGTGGGAGCTGAGGCCCTGGAAGTTGACGATCTTGGCGCGGACGGCGATGTCCTCGCCGAAGAGCTTGACGCTGGGCGCGCCGTCCAGCAGGGTGCGGCCCAGCGTGCCGGGGGACTGGAAGCCCACGAACACCACGGCGCTGTCGCCGCGCCACAGGTTGTATTTCAGGTGGTGGCGGATGCGGCCCGCGTCGCACATACCGCTGGCGGAGATGATGACCTTGGGGGATTTGTCCATGTTCAGCAGCTTGGACTCCTCCACCGTCTCCGTCAGGTGGAGGCCGGAGAAGTTGAACATGTGGGTGCCGTCCTGCACCAGGGCCAGGGCGTTGTCGTCCAGATAGCCGTGCAGGTCGCCGCAGAAGATGGTGGTGGCCTTTTTGGCCAGGGGACTGTCCACGTACACGGGGAAGTTGGGCATGGACTTGACCAGGCCCTTGTCCTTGATCTCGCGGATGAAGTAGAGCAGCTCCTGGGTGCGGCCCACGGCGAAGGAGGGGATGACCACGTTGCCGCCCTTGGCGATGGTCTCGTCGATGATCTGAGCCAGCTCATCGGTGTAGCTCCAGACCTCGGTGTGGTTGCGGTCGCCGTAGGTGGACTCCATGAGGACATAGTCGGCCTTGTCGAAGAACTGGGGGTCGCGGATGATGGGCTGGTCCACGTTGCCGATGTCGCCGGAGAACACGATGGTGCGGGTCTCATCGCCTTCGCGGCAGGTCAGGCGGATGCTGGCAGAGCCCAGCAGGTGGCCGGCATCGATGAACTCCGCCGTCACGTCATCGGTGATCTGCACCGTTTGGCCATATTCGCAGGTCTGCACAAACTCCCGCACCCGCAGAGCGTCGGCCACGGTGTAGATGGGCTGCACCTCAGGGCGGCCCGCCCGCTTGTTCTTGCGGTTCTGATACTCCGCGTCCTGCTCCTGGATGTGGGCGGAGTCCTGGAGCATGATGTCCAGCAGGTTCGCCGTGAGCCGGGTGGTGATGATGCGGCCCTGGAAGCCGTTTTTGATGAGCATGGGGATGCGGCCTGAGTGGTCGATGTGGGCGTGGGTCACCAGCACCGCATCGATGCTGCCGGGGTGGAAGGGCAGCGTGGTGTTGTCCACCTCGTCCCGGCCCTGCTGCAAGCCGCAGTCCACCAGGATATTTTTGCCGTTGACCTCGAGACAGTGGCAGCTGCCGGTGACACACCGGTCAGCGCCGTAAAAGCGCAGCTTCATGGCGGAAACTCCTTTTCTGTGTAGGTTGGGATCATAATGATAAGCATAGTATACCACGTTTGACCGGGGACGGCAACCGGGAAAGCGCAGAATGGAGGCGTGCGGGGCGGGAAAGAAAGGGTGGTATTTCGGCGGCGGGTGTGGTATACTTTCCCTGTATCGGAATGAATTGGCGATTACGGACGGTAGAAATCTGACGAAATACTACGGTTCGTATATGAAATTTGTCGAGAGGTGTGACATAATGACCTATTTTACCGCATTTTTGCTGGGGCTGATACAGGGCGTGGCGGAGTTCCTGCCCATCTCCAGCTCCGGCCATTTGGCCATCGCGCAGAATCTGCTGGGGATGTCCCAGGCGGGGAGCGTGCCGGAGTTTTTCGACGTGCTGCTGCATTTGGGCACGCTGGTGGCGGTGTTCGCCGCCTATTGGCACGAGATCTGCGACATGGTGGTGGAGTTCTTCCGGGGCATCGGCGATCTGGTACACCGCACCACGCCTACGCCTGTGCCGCCGGCGCGGCGGCTGATACTGCTGATCGTCGTGGGCACGCTGCCGCTGTTCGCCGTGCTGCCCATCCGCAAGGCGGTGCAGGGGCTGAGCGACAATATGTTCTTCGTGGGCGGGGCGCTGATCTTTACCGGCCTGCTGCTGTTCGTGTGCGACGGCGTGCGGAAGGGCCGGAAAACGGAGCGCAGCGCCACGTGGCTGGACGCGCTGCTGGTGGGCGTGGGTCAGGCGCTGGCCACGCTGCCCGGTGTGTCCCGATCCGGCATGACCATCACCGCCGGGTGCTTCGTGGGCTATGAGCGGCAGTTCGCCGTGCGGTTTTCGTTTTTGCTGAGTATCCCCGCCATTTTGGGCGCGAACATTTTGTCCATCGGTGACGCGGCGGCAGCGGGCATCAACACCGCGGAGGTGCCCATGTACCTGGTGGGCGTTGTCACCGCCGCCGTGGTGGGGTATGCGTGCATCCGGCTGCTGAAGTATGTGGCCGAGAAGGGCCGGTTCGGCGCGTTCGCCTATTACTGCTGGGCGGTGGGCGTGCTGACGCTGGTTTTGCAGGCCGTGAAGTGAGGTAATCTATGGCATCGACACAGAAGAAAAACAGCGGCGGCAAGGGGCGCAAGGCGGTGCCCCAGCCCGAGCCGCCCGCCTATAACGCCGCCGCCCGCATCGTGGGCGGCGTGGTGTGCGCCCTGCTGGCGCTGTGCATTTTGGTGAGCTATTTCAACGTGGACGCGCTGCTGCTGACGTTCACGGCCAAGGTACTGCGGGGGGCGCTGGGCTACGGATATTATCTGACCGCGCCGGCACTGGCGGCCATCGCCTGTATCCAGCTGGGGCACAAGGGCCGCCCGGTGATCCTGCGGACGGTGTGCGTGGCGGTGCTGCCGCTGCTGGTGGGCACACTGTGCCATCTGCTGCTGTGCAGCGGGACGTATGACCTGTCCGCCGGGTTCGTAAGCCGGTTTTGGGCCGACGGGCAGGCGCTGCGCTGCGGCGGCGTGCTGGCCGGGACGCTGGCCGTGGGCGGCACGGCGCTGCTGAGTAAGGTCGTGACCGTCATTTTGACCATCGTGCTGCTGCTGGCCGCGCTGCTGGGGGCACTGCACATGACGCCCCAGGAGGCGGCGGAGCGGATGCGTACCTATCGGGAGAGCCTGCGGGCGGAGGAGGACGAGGACGGCGAGGACGACGTGCCCGCCGGCTTCACCGCGCCGGCGGAGGAGAAGCCCGCGAAGAAGGCGGCAAAATCCGCCAGGAAGCGGCCCAACATCGACATACCCCTGGACGGCGAGCGGCCCGGCACAGACCCGGACACGCTGCCGCCGGTGAAAACGTTCTTCGCCCGGAAGGGCGACGATGTACGCACGCCGGACGAGGTGCTGCGGGGCGGGCCTGCGCCTGCGCCCAGGCCCATCGGCGATATGCCGGAGGAGAAGGCGGCGGAGGCCGCCGCCGAGCCGCCCGCGCCGAAAAAGCCCGTCAGCGACAAGCAGAAGAAGGCGCAGCTGCAGCAGGAGGTGGAGACGGCGGCCCAGGAGGTCAGCCAGGCCATCGAGGAGGAGCTGGCCCAGGGGGAGGAGACGTATCACTATCCGCCCATCACGCTGCTGGAGGAGAACCGGGGCGGCAACTATACCGAGGTGGGCGCGGAGCTGCGGAACAACTCCCGGCGGCTGGCGGAGACGCTGCGTTCCTTCGGCGTGGACGCCAAGGCCGGAGAGGTCATCCACGGGCCCAGCGTGACCCGGTATGAGTTCACGCTGGATCAGGGCGTGAAGCTGAGCAAGATCACCAATCTGAGCGATGACATCGCCCTGGCGCTGGGCGCCAGCGGCGTGCGTATCGCGCCTGTGCCCAACAAGATCTCCGCCGTGGGCATCGAGGTGCCTAACAAGACCGTGACCGCCGTGCGTATCCGGGACGTGATCGAGTCGCGGGAGTTCACGCAGCATCCGTCCCCCGTGGCCTTCGCCGTGGGCAAGGACATCGGCGGCAACAACATCGTGGGCAACATCGCACGGCTGCCCCATGTGCTCATCGCCGGTACGACCGGCTCGGGCAAGTCCGTGTGTACCAACTCGCTGATCGTGAGTTTGCTCTATAAGTCCACGCCGGACGAGGTGCGGTTCATCATGGTAGACCCCAAGATGGTGGAGCTTGCGCCGTACAACGGCATCCCCCATCTGCTGATCCCGGTGGTGACAGACCCGAAGAAGGCCGCCGGGGCGCTGCAGTGGGCGGTGTTCGAGATGATGAAGCGGTACAAGATGTTCTCGGAGAAGGGTGTGAAGGATCTGGCGGGATACAACGCCCTGGCGGAGACGGACGAGGACGTGAAGAAGCTGCCCACGGTGGTGGTGGTCATCGACGAGTTGGCCGACCTGATGCTGGTGGCCGCCAAGGAGGTGGAGGAGTCCATCTGCCGGGTGGCGCAGATGGGACGCGCCGCCGGGATGCATCTGGTCATCGCCACGCAGCGGCCCTCCGCCGACGTGATCACCGGCCTGATGAAGGCCAACATCCCCAGCCGCATCGCCTTCGCTGTGGCCAGCTCCATGGAGTCCCGCATCATTTTGGACACCACCGGCGCGGAGAAGCTGGTGGGCAAGGGCGATATGCTGTATTTCCCCCTGGGTGACGCCAAGCCCACCCGTGTGCAGGGGTGCTTCATCACGCCGGAGGAGATCGACCGGGTGGTGAGCTTCGTGAAGAATGCCGCCGGTGAGGCGCACTACGATCAGGATGTCATCGAGAAGATCCAGCAGGCCGTGGACGCCAAGGCGGACAAGGGGAGCAAGAACGCCCCGGCGGACAACAGCCAGGACGGCGAGGAGGTGGACGAGCTGCTTGCCGCCGCCGTGGAGGTGGTGCTGGAGACAGGCCAAGCATCTGTGTCCATGCTCCAGCGGCGGCTGAAGCTGGGGTATTCCCGGGCGGCGCGGCTGGTGGATCAGATGGAGGAGCGGGGGTACGTCGGGCCGTTCGAGGGCTCGAAGCCCCGGCAGCTGCTCATCACCAGGGAGAAGTGGCAGGAGCTGCAAATGGCCAAGGGCGCTGCGCCTGAGCCGGTGCGGCCCGCCGATCCCTACGGGTCGATCAGTGACGTGTTCGAGAGCCATGACGCATTGGAATAAGAAAAAAAGAGACGGCGGGAAGGCCACATTTTCATAAGTACACATTGTGGCACAAGGGCGGTCGATGCGAAGCACCCCGGTGCAAGATC
>OLOX01002443.1_pt1 | contig 15393 bp, 13 predicted proteins | sample 1672091 | NCBI WGS metagenome assembly OLOX01 (sample SAMEA3136644, study PRJEB25190) | human gut metagenome | reverse complement strand
TTTAGGTAATTTGTGGCAGTTTATTTAGATAATTTGTGATAACTATATTTTATCTTTAAACTACCCCAAATTTTCTATTTCTTTTAAAACATTATTTAACATATCTGTTTCTTTTTGTAAGTCTAATCTTTCCTTTTCAACTATATTACTTGGTGCTTTCTTAACATAATTTTCGTTACTTAAAAGATTATTTCTTCTCTTAATACTTGCCTCTAAAGTCTCTTTTTTCTTAGTAAGTTCTTTTAATACTTCTTCTTTATCGATATTATTATCATAACAAATATAAACAGTAATATCATTGATACTTACTAAAATCTTAGTATTTTTGTTACTAACACTTACTATCTTATCATTTAATTTTAACATTTTAACAGCTAAATCATCTAAAGAATCAGCTTCTACTTCAAAGTCTTTACCAATATTATTTTCTAACTTTTTATTTCTAAATAAAGTAATAAACTCTAATAACTTATCTACTTCTTTAGTATCTTCATCAAAAATATACTTGCTTTCATACTTAGGATAACTTGATATCATAATTGAATTGCTATCTTTAAATGGTAAATTTTGATAAATTTCTTCAGTTACAAAAGGCATAAATGGATGCATAATCTTAATTATTCCTTCTAAAACTTTATATAAAATGCTCTTAGTTGTTATATCACTACTACTAAACTTAGCCATTTCAATATAATTAGAACAGAAATCATCCCAAATAAAGTTATAAATCTCGCTACCTACTAAGTTAAATTCATATTTGTCCATATGTTTAATAGTACTATCAAGAACCGTCTCAAACTTTGTTAAAATCCATTTATCGTCTTTCTTTAAATTACTAAAGTCTAGGGCTTTTAAATCACTAATATTCATTAAAACAAAACGAGAAGCATTCCACATTTTATTAATAAAATTCCAAGTTGCCTTTAATTTTTCTTCATCAAAACGAAGATCAGTTCCAAAAGCACAATCAGTTACTAAGTAATATCTTAAGCTATCAGCACCATATAATTTTATCATATCCATTGGATCGATACCATTACCTAAAGACTTACTCATCTTGCGACCTTCTTTATCTCTTACAAGACCATGGATAATAACATCTTTAAATGGACGAACTCCATTAAGTTCTAGTGATTGAAAAGTCATCCTATTAACCCAGAACGGAATAATATCATAACCAGTTACTAAGCAATCAGTTGGGAAATATCTCTTTAAATCATCAGTTTGTTCTGGATAACCTAAGGTTGAGAAAGGCCATAAGGCTGATGAGAACCACGTATCTAGAACATCTTCATCTTGAACCCAGCCTTCACCCTCTGGGGCTGTCTGTCCAACATAAACTTCATCCCCACGATACCAGGCTGGAATTCTATGTCCCCACCATAATTGACGAGAAATACACCAATCATAAGTAATTTCCATCCAGTGATTCATAATTTTTTCAAAACGTGGAGGAATAAAGTTAACTTTAGTTTCCGGATTCTTTTGATTTTCTAAAACTCTATCCGCTAAAGGACGCATTTTAACAAACCATTGTTTAGAAAGATATGGTTCAACAACCGCTTCTGTTCGTTCAGAGTGACCAACATTATGAACGATTTCTTCAACCCTTATAAGTAATCCTGCTTCTTTTAAGTCGTTAACTAACTTTTCACGACATTCTTCTCTTGATAGCCCTTGATATTTACCGCAAACATCATTCATCGTAGCATCTTTATTCATACAAACAATTCTAGGTAGGTCATGTCTTAGGCCAACTTCATAGTCATTTGGATCATGAGCTGGTGTAATCTTAACAACACCTGTTCCAAACTCTGGATCCGCATGATTATCAAATACTACAGGTACAACTCGGTTAACAACAGGAACAATAACATTTTTACCCTTTAAATCTTGATATCTTTCGTCATTTGGATTAACGGCAACCGCTGTATCACCAAATAAAGTTTCGGGACGAGTCGTTGCTACTTCTAAATATCTATCTTCCCCTTCAATATAATATTTTAAGTGATAGAATGCCCCTTTATCTTCTTTATAAATAACTTCCTCACTTGACAAGGCTGTCATGGCCACTGGATCCCAGTTAATTATTCTCTCTCCTCGATAAATTAAACCTTTTTTATAATAATCAACAAAAGTCTTAATAACAGCCTTATTTAATCCCTCATCTAAAGTAAATCTTTCTTTGCTATAATCAACAGATAAACCTAGTTTAGCCCATTGACTTCTGATGTTACCACCGAATTCTTTAGTCCAATCCCAACAAGCTTCTAAGAACTTCTCACGACCAATGCTTCTTTTATCTAAACCTTGTTCTTTTAATCTTTTAACAACTTTAGCCTCAGTTGCAATCGCCGCATGATCCATACCAGGTAACCATAAACAATCAAAGCCTTGTAATCTCTTATATCTAATAATTACATCTTGAATAGCTGTATCATAAGCATGTCCTATATGTAATTTACCAGTTACATTAGGAGGTGGAATTACAATACAATAAGGAAGTCTATCAGTATTGCCACTTTTAAAATAACCCTTATCTACCCAATTATCATATTTTTTATCTTCAACACTTAAATGGTCATATTTTGTTTCTAACATATCTATACCTCTTTCTAAAACTTAAAAAAGCCATAAATATAAGGACGAAATCTCGCGGTACCACCTTATTTTATGACTAATCATACACTCTACTTCTTAACGCGAAGAAACGTTTTATACTCCAAAGCAACCTTCTTACTATCCAATAACTTGTTTGCACCCACCACAAGCTCTCTAAAATATTAAATAAGTAATACTCCTCTTCTTCAACATATCTATTTCGTATTATAAATAATTTTTTTACTTTTGTCCACCTAAAATTCGGGCTAACTTTTTAACAACACCAACTTGTTCTTTTTTTACTTCCTCATGATATGGGCAAGTCTCACATTTACTTTTTTTACCCATATGCCTTTTAATTAAACCATATCTTTCTAAGATATTAACGATTTTTTTATTTAAAGTAAAATCCATATTGTTTAAATAACCATCATCATGATCAATTTTATCTAAATAATCTAATACTTCTTTACCTGTTATTTCAGGATGTTCATTAACAAACAAGCAAGCACTAGCAAGACGACCTAAAAAGTCAATTGAATTAAAACCTGATTCTAATAAAATTTTACCAATAGGTACCTGATTAACTGTTACATTATTATAATAAAGAGCAATATCATCTTCCTTATGATCTAATCCTTCTAATATTTCATCTAATTCCGTTGATTCTACTCTATCAATAATTCTACTCTTTAAAAATTCATAATGATTATCTAAATCCATTCCAGCTTCTTTAGGAAAACTTTGTAAAATACAATAAGCATTAGTAGCATTATCTTTAACTCGCATTACATTGGTCTCATAATACTTACCATAAAATAAATAATAACTTTTTAATATTTCTTTCTCCTTATCATTTAAAGTTGGAAGAGCTTCTCTAAACTCTCCTTGCTCTTCTTTTATATATGGATAATCATCAATAATGCCATAACTTCTTAATAATAAAACTATATAATCAGTTAATAAAACATTACGTTCTCCTTTAATATCATCTCTTTTTTCTATTGTTTCTTGTTCTAAAAATTCTTCTAATTCACTTCTTGTTTTACGAGTCCCTTGGCTAAACAAACAAGCTTTAGCAAATAAAGCATAATCTTTAGAAGTCAAAATACCCTGATCACTAGATAAATCAATATCTGGATTAGTACATGCTACTGTTATTGGCATTAAATAGTCAACTGAGATATTTTCATTAAATTCTTTTACTTCATCACAAGCTTGACTTAATTTAGTAAGCTCTGTATCCAAAGTATTGGAAAATACTCCATCAACACTAAGCTTAAAATCAGTTATTTTACTTACCCTTGTTCCAACACTACTAGGTAATGTTTGTAAAATACAATACATATTTTGAAAATCTTGTATACTATCCAAATCTAAAACATCAAAGTCTTTAGCAAAAAAGGCTTTATATAATATTAATAATTGTTTTTCTCTATCTGTTAATTCCATCTAAATCACCTCTCGTATAAATTATATTAGCACAAATTTTAAATTATCAGTTAATTTTTTTAAATTTTTTAGCGGTTTTACCATATTTTTCATTAATTTTACCATTTTTAAGTAAAACAAGAGCCTTACTATGTTTTTTAGCTAGGTAATAATTACTCTTTAGAGCATCTATCATAAAATAATCAAAGTCTTCTTTAGTATAGCCATATCCTTCCCCTAATTCTGGTAAGGCATAAAAATATTTTCTAATATCGCCTAAATAAACTTGTTTTAAAACTTCATCTTGTTCTAATAAATAATTCCACATTTCTTGATACCTAACATCAATACTAGCCAAATAATCGCCAATTAAAGCATTTACTTCTTCATCAGGAGCCCATAAAATGGCATTTTTCATTTGCTTTCCTAAGCTCATTCTGGCATTATCGCTATAACCATTTCTTTTAAGTAATTCATCGAAAGTTCTTGGTGCACATAAATGAAGAACGATGCCACCATAAATATATTGTTTTAATTCACTTACCTCGGTATAAGCTAAAGCCCTAGAAGGTATAGCTTCTTTTTTAACTTCTTGTTCTTCTTCCATTACTTCTAAATCATGTTGATATTCACTATAAAACTTATCTACATAATCTTGCATAGCATCTTTACTAGCATCTACCATAACTCCTAAATTATTTATAAATTCATCGTGTTCATGAGTATCTTTCCATACTACATCAGCAAATAAACTTACAGCATCCATACTTTGTTTTATATATTCTGCATAAGCTTCTTTTAACTTTTCTAATCTTTCTGGCTTAATAACTAAACCATCTAAAGACTTAGCAATTTCATTTTCCAACTCACTAGCAACATCATAAATTTCACTTTTACCTTTAAGCATCTTTCTTTGTTCTTCTCTTGCCAAAACAGTATCACTAATAATCTTTAAAATAATCATATTACTATCTTGATTAGTTGGACAAATCAAAGCTGCAAAAGAGAAAAACGTTGGATAATCCATCTTTTTAGTATTAATTTTACCAACATCCTTTTTTAATGTTTGTAAAGTCTTAATAGTTAATTTGACTAAATCTAAATAGTGTGATTGTATTTCAATCAAAGCATCATCCTTTAAACTCCCCGTATAAGTAAGTTCTAAGATACTAATAGTATTATTTAACCTTAGTTGCATTAAATCAAAACATTTAATAGTTAAATCTAAATTCCTTCTAAAATCTTTTATAGCATAATTGGGTATAACGTATTTCATTTTTTCCTCCTATTTATCCCTTTTTAAACTTGTTTCTTTAAGACGATCATAAACATCAAGAAGTTCTATAATCATCATATTATATATATCATCATTAGTATAACCATATCCTAAATCAACTCCAGGTATCATATAAAAATAATCATAAATATCTTTTAATATATCTCTTGGACAATAAATTGCTTTTTTACACACATATTCCCATTTTTCCTGATATTCCTGACCTAATTTTCTAAAAGTATCGCCAACTAATTTATTCTTAAGTTCTTTATCTTCAAAACAGCTTATTTCTTTAATCATTTTACCCACCATACTATATCTAGCATTAGTGCTGTAACCATTTTTGATTAAAAGGTCATTAAACTCTTTTGGATCACACATATGTACAACCTTACCACCATCAAGATAATATTTAACCTCGTTACTTTCCGTAAAAATTGGGCTATTATTAGGAACATACTCTTTCTTTTCAGAAACCTTTTTAATATATAATTCATAACTATGAGGTAAACTCTCTAAGCTATCTTGCATAAATTTTACTTGTTTTTCTTGTTTTTTAGTTTTATCAGCAAAACCATTTAAATAGGCAATTACTTGATAACCTTTTTCTAAATATTTACGATATGCTTCTAAAAAGCATTCTTTATTTTTCTTTTTAGTAAAAGGATCATCACCTTTGATTTGATAATTACATACTAAAGATGCCATCACCTTTTCTAAAGACTCATTATGCTTATCTTTATTAAACTTAGCATTATGTTTTATAACATCTAAAAGTATCATTATAACAAAGTCATTTTGCGTATCTAACCCTGCTACAATAACATCAAATAAAGGAATATATTCTTCTAACTTACCTCGTGTATAAGAAACAATTAATTTATCAATAGTTATTTCTAATCTATTAATAATATCTAAAACTAGACTGTATAATTGGAACTTAACCTTATCATCCTGTTCTCTTTTCTTATCCTTATTTTCACTAATTAAAAAATCAACTTCTACTTCTTTTTTATCTTTTAAAGTTTCTTTTTTAATAGCCTCTAAATTTATTTTCATATCTTTTAAAACATTTATAAAACTTCTTATTGTACTTTTAGGTATTTTATATTCCATTCTTATCTTTCCTTCTTATTATTAATTTTTTTAAATTTTAAATAATTATTACTACCTCCCAATAGCCACTAATCAAAAACTACTAGTAGTAAACTTTTTTCTAGGGCTTTTTATTCTATCATTTCTTTTATAATTGTCAATAACTTTCAGAAAAAAGAAGTGTATAACTATCTTTTTTAAATAATTATTACACTTCTTTCTTAAAATTATGTTTTTAAAATATTATTTTTCTTTTCTTAAAGCTTCTATCTTTTCTAAAGTAAAACCAGTACCTTTAGAAATCTGTTCATTAGTTAAATTATCTTAATAAAATTTTTAGCAATATCAATCTGTGTTTTCTTTAAACATTGTTCTTTTCCACACTCTTCAGAGCTTCGCTAATCTAGTATTAAATACCATTTCTTCATTGCTATATTTAGTATATAGAGCAATATTTTCTCTAAAATTTACAATCTTTTTTTGATTTGATACTTATTTTACAAATATTTATTTTTCTAAAAGTTAATTTTTCATGTTAAGTGATTATGGAAAATAGTAACAAGACAAATAGAAAAATATTAAAATAAATTGTAAGAAAACTAATTTTATAGTATAATTTTAATAGTTAGAATAAAGGATTGGTACTATGGATACAAATAATAAGACAAATACCGTTGTTGACGTTGGTGACGACGGTAAATTAAATTTTACACAAGAAGAAGCAACTACTAAAGTAAATACTGTTTTTACAGAATTTGAGTATGATAAAATTCCTATTGTTGATTTAGTTAATCAAATGATTAATGATGCCGTTGAAAAAAGAGCATCCGATGTTCACTTTGATCCGACTCCTGATATTTTAAATGTTCGTATTCGTGTCGATGGTGACTTGATTTTATATGCTAAAGTTCCAGCTAGTGTTAAAAAGAACTTAACGACTCGTATTAAAATCATTTCTGGTATGAACATTACTGAAACCCGTCTTCCTCAAGATGGTGCTATCAAAATGACTCATAATGATGCTCCTCTTGATATGCGTGTTTCTGCTCTGCCAATAGTTGATGGCGAAAAAATAGTTATCCGTATTTTAGACTACTCAAGAAGTATGGCTGGTCTTGATACCATTGGTTTATCAAAAATCAATTATGATAAAGTTATGCGTATGATAGGTGTCCCAAATGGTATTATTTTAGTTACTGGTGCTACTGGTTCTGGTAAATCAACAACCGTTTATTCCATGCTTCAAAAACTAAATCGTGTTGATACTAATATTATTACCGTTGAAGATCCAGTCGAAATGAAAATGCCTGGTCTAAATCAGGTTCAAGTTATGAGTGAAATTGGGCTTACCTTTGCAGCTGCCTTACGTAGTATCTTACGTCAGGACCCCGATGTTATAATGATCGGAGAAATTCGTGATGATGAAACTGCCCGTATTGCCGTTCGTGCCTCTATCACTGGTCACTTAGTTTTATCAACACTACACACCAACAATGCCTTAAATACTATCGAACGTCTACTTGATATGGATGTTGAACGTTACCTTTTAGGTTCTGCCCTTACTGGTGTTATTGCCCAAAGACTTGCTAAAAAATTATGTCCTAAATGTCGTAAAGCACGTCCTGTTACTGACTATGAAAAAACAGTCTTTAAATTAGCTTTAGGACTAGATGTTAAGGAAGTATATGAAGCTGTTGGCTGCAAACATTGCATCAATGGTTTTATTGGTCGTATTGCTGTTCATGAAGTCTTAATGTTAAACCAAGATGTTCGTGATGCCATCGTTAATAATGCATCTAAAGAACATTTACGTAAAATGGTTTATGAAAAAGGTCATACTGTTACCCTACTTCAAGATGGTTTAGAAAAAGTTGTTAGTGGCGACACCACTTTCGATGAAATTGTTCAAATTATTGATGTTGAATCTGACTTTGGTGAAGATGAGCAAGAACTTAAAGTTGCCTTACTAGGTAAAACTAAGAAAAAAGAAGAAGAAGATGCTAATGTATTAAATAATATAACTGGTAATTTAACCGAAGTTTTAGGAACAACTCCAACCGATACCTTGCCACCAAATAATAAGGATACTAAAGTTGCTGAAACTTTAAACCAATCCGAAGAAACTTTAGGTTCTAATCCTGGGGTTCAAAAAACAGAAGAGTTAAATACACTTCCGTCTAAGCCAGAAAAAGAATTGCTAACCGATGTACCCCCTTCCACTACAGAAAAAACTTTAAATAATTCTAAGCCCTTACCTACTTTAGAAAATATAAATAATTCCAAAAAAGCTGATTACGATATTTTGTAATCAGTTTTTTTCATTATTTTTCCTTGTGTTGTAATTTTTTTCTTAACTCCAAAACATAAAGAGAAGGATTTTATCAGCATAAAGTGATGATTAATCGAAAGTAGGCAAATTCCCAGCGAATTCATCATTTGATAATTTTTGCCAATATAATTTTGAATATTTAAATTTCCAACTATCTTTAACCTCTTGGCAATATGAACATTTACACTTTCCATCAATCTCAATTTCTACCCAATGATGGCCAAACACTTCACATAATTTTAGTAAGAGACTATATAAATAATTCATATAATCAAAAATTTGTTTTCTTTCTTTAAGCATTTCATAAAGTTGATCAACAATTTCTAAAGAGAATATGTTTTGCATAGCCTTCTTTGTCCAATCGCCAAATAGCAACTTATATTGATTTGCTACCGACCACTCGTCATAATGACGCTGTACATCATCACAATTTATAATGTCAAACATTGTCCTATATCCTAAACGTGAATCCCCACTGTAATCAAAATCTAAAAAAAGAAAAAATTTAATTCTCATTTCATTTTTTATATCTTTGTTACATTATCTTTAAACCTTGTCCTTTTAATGGTATATCTACTTTTTTCATCATCTTTATTATCACAAGTATTAGATATTTCCTCATTTAACCAGTCAAGGCTATAAACCAAATCAATTTTAAGTAAAAGTGACTGTAAATAATCTTTCAATTTTATAGTTAGTATAATCTCTGATTTAATAGTATCTAAAGACTTTAAAGATTTTTTAGATAACATCTGCATCATGATTTTTTTAATCTCACTATCTTGATAATTTGTATTTCGGAGAAAATACCATTTATAATAATCATTTAAATTAGCAAATAGTAAAGCATCATTTACATATCTTCCTAAACCCTTATCATTACGTTTAATACTCTCATCTAGCTTTGGAATAATAATTACTACCGAAGAACCTTTTGGAACACTTTTTGCCCCATAATCTTTTATGGTATCCTTAAAATCTTTTTTTAATTCTAAAAGATACTTTTCTAAATTGCTTACAGTTTGATTAATTTCAACAGTCTTTTTAGTTTTTAAATTTAACAAGTATTCTTCAATTTCTTCTTGCAATTTTTTCCTATCATTTATTAAAGTATCACCATCTTTATCTAAAGTCCGCAATTTTTTTATACTGGTCTCTAGATAAATAGAATCACTATCTGAAATATTAAAACTACCAATTTTTTTAATTTTTTCGACATCAATCATAATACCTCCTAAGATTAAAAGAAAGTAAAAATGCCTCTTACTTTCTCCTATTTTCTCTTAAACTTAAATATTATTAAAATCTAAACCTTCTTCTAAAGCAATATCTTTAAACTCTACTTTAAACTTTTCTATATCTTTTCTTAGCGAATCTTCATAAACACTCTTTGTATTACAAATAGCTTCATATATGTGTTTTAATCTTACTTCTTTTACATTATCAAATAAAGCATAACTAAAAGCATTAGAAATAATAGTTAAACAAATATCTGGATATCTTGAGGAAATTTCATATATTCTTTTATACTCATCTGTCATATCAACAATAAAAGCAAATATTTTTTCTTTAATAAAATCTGTATAAGGCATAACTAAATGCATTTGTTTTTCTATTTTAGGTAAAGTTCCCATTAAAATTTTAATAGTTGTATCTCTATCGGCTTCCTTTACTTCTACTTTTTGAAATCTTCTTAAAAAAGCCCTATCTCTTATAATGTATTGTTCATATTCCTCAGTAGTAGTAGCACCAATCATCTTAATTTCCCCACGGTCAAGTCCAGCTTTAAAAATATTAGCTAAATCCATACCTGTTGTTGAATCATTGCCCTTAATAAGTAAATGGGTCTCATCAATAAATACAATAGTCTTTTCACGTTTTGCAAGTTCTTTAATTAAAACATCAACTCTTGTCTCTTTTTGACCAGCAATATCATAATCCCCAATAATAGATGAAGCATTAAGCTTATATAAATCATAACCAAACAAAGCATTAGGAACCATATTATTTTTAATACGATAAGCAAGTCCTTCAACTATAGCTGTTTTACCAATACCAGGTTTACCAACTAGTAATGGTGATTTTTCTGGAGTTAAAAGAGTTAATATCATTTGTTTAATCTCTTCTTCACGACCAATAGCAGGATCAGTTATATAATCTCTTGCCACTAAATTTTCTGCATATCTTTCTAAAAAACTTATATTTTTTTCTTCCATATTTAATTCACCAAAAATATTATACAAGAAAACTAAAGACTAGACAATCAAAATTAATTTTGATAGAATAATAATTCCAAAAAGGAGGGGACAATTTTGAAATCTAGTAAACATAAAACTAATAAAATTAATTATGGTGCGATGACAATTAAAGTTGAAAGTAAAACAACAGATGATGTTAATTATGAAGTAAGAATTACTGATGATACTTTATATAGAAGTGATAATATTTCTGATAAAATTATAGCTGTTTTAAGTTTTAATACAATAAATCCTGATAGTTTAAAAATCATTAGTTCTTCTAAAGACTATTCTAGTAATATGCGTGCAGACATTATTAGAACTTCTCTTTTTACTACATTTGCTAATATTAATATTAATAGAACCAATGATTGTCTTACAACTTCTATTGAAAAAGCTAACTTTCTTGTCTTAAATAAAACTAAAAATGACTTCAAAGGTTATATTTCTGTTCCAAAAGTTATCATTTCGTGAATTTAAAGCTGCTTTAAAAAAAAAATTACAAAAACTAGTTATTTTGTATTGACTTATTAGCCTATCTGGGATACAATTAACTAGTAATTGATGCCTGATTAGCTCAGTCGGTAGAGCGCACGGCTGTTAACCGTTAGGTCGTAGGTTCGAGTCCTACATCAGGCGCCATTTATGTTAATTACAGTCTTCTAGACTGTTTTTTTATTGTAAATCCAATCTTTCTTCATATAATAATATTCTATTCTAAACTTTATAAAAATGGTGAATTAAAACTCACCATTTTTTTCTTACAATAATTTCTTCTTTCTAAAACAAAATTTATTCTTATTATATAGATATATTATTTATATAATCATGATTCAATAAATTAAAACATATAGCATTACATCTTTTATCTAAGAATGCCACAAATTCTTTCCCTAGAATAGTATTTAAAGTTGAAAACAACTTATTATTAGGATCAGTTAACTTAATGTCCATATAATTAGCCATTATTTCCTCAAATTGCCTAACTTCTGAATTTTGATAATAACTTTCACCATGTCCAGCGGTCATTTTAGGAGCTTTTTCAACAATAGTATTGTTATCCTTAATGTCAATAATACCACCATCAAGGGCTTTTCCACTATAAATGGCATCTATTATATCTTCAATCTTATATACTGTACTAGATATCTTTGTAAAAGAACGATTAATTGTCTTAGAATTTGATTTCAATGAATAACTATTAATATCACCATCTTTTTTAGCTTGAATAAAATTATGAAATAATTCATCTAATTCTACCTCTTTACAAATTTCCAAAAGTTCCATAATTAAACTCGTACTATGATTATCAGTTAAAAAAGATCTTTTAAAAGTATAATACTCATCAGGAACATCCCCATTACTATAATTAAAAGATAACAAATGGGTAAATTCATGAAATAAATCATATGGATTCTTTAAATAAACCGTATTAGAAGATGCTAAATAATATGAAGAAGATATATCACTATTATAAACCAATTGAATTTTAGGATTAGCCATTTTAAAAAAATATATTGCCGAAAAAAAGCCATCTGCCATATCTCTATTTTTACTAACAGCAAAATTATAAGCATCAGCAAGAGCCTTTTTCTCCATTTCTCCCGAAAATAAATTTAACAAATCATTAATATTAGCCATACAAAAAAACTTCCTTATTTTTTATATTTTTCGAACCCGAGATAAAACTGAGTTGGAGCATCACAAGTAAAAGTCATTTCTTTATTTGTCAAAGGATGCTTAATTACTAATCTATTAGCATGTAACCCCAAACGACTTAAAGAGTTAATTCTAGCTTCATATTTCTTATCCCCAACAATCGGATTACCAATGTAAGCAAGACTTGCCCTTATTTGATTCTTTCTACCTGTTTTAATTCTTACCTTTATTAGACTTTGCGTAGAGTTAGTATCTAAGACTTCGTATTCTGTTACACTAGATAAACCTTTATTACTAACATAAACACGATGTGTCTTATCTTCTTGTAAATAAAATCTTAAAGTATCTTTTATCTTTGGCATCTTTCCTTCTACTACTGCAACATACTCTCTGGTGTAACGAAGCCAGTTATTTTGCAACATTTCTTTTAATCTAGGATTTTTAGCAAATAAAACTAATCCTGAAGTATCTTTATCTAATCTATGTACAACAAATACTTTTTGATTTTTCTTATGTAAATACTCTCTAACCTCATGATATAAAGTTCTGATTTCTTCCTTATCAGTTGCTACTGTAAGTAATTTAGCTGGTTTATTTACCACTAGTATTTCTTTATCTTCATATATAATATTCAATTTTTTCATTAATCTAACTCTTCACTTTCTTTTAAATATGCTTCATATTCATCTAAACAAGCAAATATTTCTGTAGCACCCTTACAACTACATATTTTATTTTTTATTTCTTTACTCTTAGGCATTCCTTTTAAATAATATAAAATATGACTTCTAATTTCTAAGGAAGCACTTATTTCGTTGGTATCTTGGCATAACAATTTATAATGATATCTCATCATATCAATCTTTTCTTTATTAGAAACTCTTTTTGGTAAACTGCCATTTTCCAAATAATTAACACAATCCCTTATCAACCATGGATTTCCTAAAAGACCTCGACCTATCATTACCGCATCGCATCCAGTTTCATCTAACATTTTTTTAGCTAAATAACAATCAGTCACATCTCCATTACCAATTACCGGAATTGATACTGCTTCTTTTACTTTTTTAATAATGCTCCAATCAGCTTTGCCTGAATAACCTTGGGACCTCGTCCTTGCATGAATAGCAATTGCCTTGGCACCTGCTGCTTCACAAACCTTAGCAACTTCTACGGCATTGATATGTTCATTATCCCAACCAGCCCTAATTTTTACAGTAACGGGAACATTTACAGCTTTAACAACACTAGATACTATTTTTCTGATTTTTTCTGGGTCTTTTAAAAGAGCACTACCCGCTTGATTTTTTATAGCAACTTTAGGAACAGGACATCCCATATTAATATCAATTATATCAGGATGCTGTAAATTTTCTACTAACTTAGCAGCTTCAACGAAAGATTCTTCATCACTTCCAAAAATTTGTTGACTAATTGGTCGCTCTTTACCATCCATCTTTAGTAAATCTAAAGTTTTCTTACTTTTATAGCATAAAGCCTTATCGCTTACCATTTCGGCATAAATTAAACCGGCACCCATCTGTTTTAAAATCTTTCGATAGGAAGTATTAGTAACCCCAGCCATCGGTGCTACTACAATTTTATTTTTTATATGTACATTACCTATATCCATAAAGTTTTTCCTTTCTTTAAGAATCACTTCGCTACTAATTATAGCACACCATACCTTTTCTACCAAGTAAAATAAAACTTAAAAAAATACTAAGAATTTAAACCAAAATTTATCTTAGTAGTCCAAACTAGGTAGCATAAAATTAAAATCTTCTTTACCATATATTTTCATAAGTTTTTGTCTATCATCTGTTGGCTTTCTTAATTTATAACTATTACTATCAGTTTCAAATTTATTTCAGATGTAACTATTGAATAAAAGCCTAATGTTTCTTTGTATTTTTTTAATTTTCTTCCTTCTTCATCACTTATTGGATATATAGTTAGTTAAGTAATATTGACTTCTTCATTAAAAAGTTCTAACTTTAAGCACTTGCTAACTGCAACATTCTTATTACTTTACATATAAACAAATATCCAATATGCATAAGAAACTCCAATACTTACTAAAACCATAAAAATTATTAAAATCAAAAAACTAATAGAAGCCATTATTTATCCTCTATTAGTTTTTTATATTTAAGATAATTCTTGATATAAATTTAATAAACTTTTTATTAAATTAGATTCCCTTATTACCTCTATAGCACTTTCTAACTTAGAAGTATATTAGTTAAATCATTAATACTAGAAGAATTAGTAAAATCATAATTATCTAAAGTAATATTTTTTTCAATAGTATAATTAATATCATAAACATAATCATTATACTTAAAAGTAACAATTCCTTTAGTTATATTACCATCCTTACTAGAATTATTAGTAATACTAATTGGATATACTTTGTCATTATAATGATACTTTATATTAAGTTCAAATATATCTTTTTTAGAAAAATTAATATCATATATTAATTTTTTTAAATTATAAATACTAACATTATATACTTGATTTTCTTTATCAACACTAATTTTAAAATCTAGACCAATAAAGTCACCACCAACATTAATATTTACTATATTACCATTAGGTATTATTTCTAAGTATGCAAATTCATCATAATTAATTTTAATTAACTTAATATCACCATTTACTTCGTATATATCAAAGCTACCTTCCTGAGATATCTTCGAAATTATATCTTTAAAATTATCCTTAGTTATATTATTCTTATCAAAATAATTGGCAAATAA
>OLOX01002423.1_pt1 | contig 15481 bp, 9 predicted proteins | sample 1672091 | NCBI WGS metagenome assembly OLOX01 (sample SAMEA3136644, study PRJEB25190) | human gut metagenome | reverse complement strand
TTTTATGAATAATTTGTTACTATTCAGACTATGACTAGTTAAAAGCACAAAATTAGTTTATTATTTATATTATAATATGCATAATAAACTTAAGTTTGTAGTTTTTTTACTTATAATAATTATTTCAAAGCGTCTTGTAACACCACGTTGACGCACTGTTATAATTTCGAAATTCTACCTAGTCTGAATAGTAACACCAATTTTAATATATATAAACAAATTTAAATTAAAAATATTGTAATGACTGATAAAATATGATATACTTTCACGTGTTATATGCTAATAATAAAAGTATTGCATATATAATAAATTATAGGAGGAGATTAATTTTATGCTATGTTCAGTATGTAAAAAAAATATGGCAGTAGTGTTTATAAATAGTTTAGATAAAGAAGGTAAATCTACAGGTAAAGTTAAAGGATTATGTCTTGAATGTGCAAAAAAGCAAGGAATTGACCCTTTATCTAATATTGTAAAAGAAATTTCAAACATGTCAGAAGAAGAAATGGAAGAAATGTCAAATCAATTTAGTGACATGTTTAATAATATGGGTGGAATGGATGGTTTACCAATTGATGAAGCTTTAAATGATCAAAGTGAAGATGATGATGGAGATAATGAAAAAAAAGGAAACTTTTTTAACCTTTCTAACATGTTTAATATTTCGCCTTTTAGTAATAAAAAAGAGGATAACTCAAATAATTTAAATAGTGAAAAAAATAATAATAAAGAGAAAGAAAATAGAAAAAAGAAAAATAAAAAGACTAAATATTTAGATACATTTGGTGAAAATTTAACAGAGAAAGCAAGAAATGGTAAATTAGACAAGGTAATTGGTAGAGAAAAAGAACTTCAAAGAATGATTCAAATTCTAAATAGAAGAAGTAAAAATAATCCTGCACTTATAGGTGAACCTGGTGTTGGTAAAACTGCTATTGTAAATGCACTTGCTATTGCAATTGCAAAAGGTGAAGTTCCAGGTAAACTAATAAATAAAGAAGTATACCTTGTAGATATGACTTCTCTTGTAGCTGGCACACAATTTAGAGGACAATTTGAATCAAGAATTAAGGGTATGATTGATGAATGTAAATCACTTGGTAACATCATACTTGCTATTGATGAGGTACACAATATTGTTGGTGGACTTGAACATGACAACTCAATGAATGCAGCAAATATGTTAAAACCTGCTCTTGCTAATGGTACTGTTCAACTTATTGGTGCAACAACCTTAAAAGAATATAGACAATACATTGAAAAAGATAGTGCTCTAGAAAGACGTTTTCAACCAATACTTGTTGATGAACCAACTCCTGAAGAATGTTTTAATATTTTAAAAGGTACTAAAGAATATTATGAAAGTTTTCATAAAGTAGTAATTCCAGATGATGTGCTAAAGAGTGTTGTTGAACTATCAGATAAGTACATACATGATAGATTTCTACCAGATAAAGCTATTGACTTACTTGATGAGGCTTGTGCAAGAGTAAATCTTGATGATATAACTTTAGCCAAAATAGAAAAAATTGAAAATGAAATCTCTAATATTGAAGAAGAGGAACAAGAATTAGAGGAAAATTTAGATAGTACAAAGGAAAATGATAAAAATGACGAAACGGATATGTCCTCTTTTGAAAAAGCAGCTAAATTAAAAGCAAATAAATGCAAACTTCAAAGTGAACTTGAAAAATTACAAAAGAAACTAAAGCCAAGAATTGTAAGTTTTGATAATCTAGCTGATGTAATTGAGCTTTGGACAAAAATACCTGTTTCAAGAATTAAAACTGCAGAAACAGAAAAACTTTTAAATTTAAAATCAAATTTGAGTAAAAAAATAATCGGCCAAGACGCTGCAATTGAAGCATTATCAAATGCTATTTTAAGAAAAAGAGCAAATATTCGTACAACTGAACGTCCCCCATCTTTTATATTTGTTGGACCTACAGGTGTTGGTAAAACTGCCTTGGTTAAAGCTTTAGCTTATGAATTATTTGATAATGAAGAAGCTGTTATAAAGCTTGACATGTCTGAATATATGGAAGAACACAGTGTTTCAAAACTTATTGGTTCTCCACCTGGATATGTTGGTTATGATGAAGCTGGTAGACTTACAGAAAAAGTAAGAAGAAATCCATATAGTATTGTTTTATTTGATGAAGTTGAAAAAGCTCATCATAGTGTATATAATCTTCTACTTCAAATACTTGATGACGGAAAACTTACAGATTCACAAGGAAGAAGTGTTTCCTTTAAACATACTATTATTATTTTAACATCAAATCTTGGTACTAATTTTAAAAATGAAGGATTTGGATTTGCAAATTTAAATATTGCAGATGATATGTTAAAAAATAATGCAAATTCTGCATTAAAAGAATTTTTCTCACCTGAATTTTTAAATAGAATTGATGATACAATTGTATTTAACAAATTATCTTTTGATAATATACTAGTAATTTCTGATATACTACTAAAAGAATTACAAGAAGAAACTAAAAAAAGAAAAATTTTATTTGATTACACAGAAAATGTAACTAAATTTATTGCTAAACAAGGATATAACGATAAATTTGGAGCAAGGCCTTTAAAAAGAGCAATTCAAAAATACATTGAAGATGAAATTGCAATTAAGCTTATAAAAGGTGAAATTAAGGAAAATAAAAAATATACTATAGATATTAAGGATAATAAAGTTGTTATATCCTAGTAAGAGAAATGACACCAAATTAATTGGTGTCATTTTGATTATTTTGGTTCAACCATATATTCAATACCTGACTTTGTATCGCTTTCAATTTGTACTTCAAAAATTCTGTACTTACAGCCTTTCTGAACTTTAAATTCATTTTTGGTTTTAATTTTTAAATTTCCAATTTCTTTGAACTCATCTCCCTCATAAGTATAAAATTTCTTTCCAAAATGATAAATCGGCTCGTTAAGTTCAATAATCGATGCGCTGTCTGTAGAAAAACTATTTCCATAAGGATAAAGTCTTTTTAATTTTTTATAGTAAATTTCAATTACCGCTCCTATAAAAGAAATAGATTTTACAATCCGTTTCTTGCTAGTATCAGCAAGTACAATTTCATCTGGTACTATGATAAAATCATCTGACGGACTAACTAAATGAAAAAATAACATAATTTTATCTCCCCTTCTTAATTTATAATTATGGTTTTTTATTAACTAACAATCATATTATACCATTTTTTTGAACACCTGTCAATATCAACTTTCAATATCCTCAATAATTAAATTTAGTTCTTCTTTACTATTAGCCTTTATTCCTTGATTTAGTTCCTCTAACATTTCTGGATTTAATGTTTCCGAATCAACTTTTATTTTTTTATATACCATTGTTGCACTCTCATCTACTATATTAGATATTACAATCTCATCATTTTCTAATTTTACTAAAAAATGATTTGGGCAATTTTGTTCTATTTTTCTAGAATATACAATCTTCTCATCACTTTCTTCTTCTATTTCATATATATTTCCATTATCCTTTTGTTTATTATTTTCTTCATCTTTTACCTTCTCTATTGTTGTTCCATATATAATGTTCTTATTTTCTATAACATGACCACACTTTATATACTCATCTTTATATATAACTTCAATATCATATGTCTTAGTACTTACTGGTGTTGTATCGTCATTTTTTATTTTCTCTTCTTCTGCTGTAGTTTCTGTATAATCAGTTAGATTTTCATCATTTTTTGTATACTTAAAACCTACATATATTCCAAGACTTAAACAAAATACAAATACAATAAACACTAAAAATCTATACAAAATATTTTTTTTCATATCATCACCTTTTTATTATAATCTGTAAAAAATAGAAATTTATACCAATTTTAAATTTTAATTTTATATGCCCCATTTTTTTCAGTTATTTTTATTTGTATATTATGATTTTTGAATGTTTTTAGTGTATCTTCTGACGGATGATTGTATATTTTTTTCTTAGATGATATTAATCCTACTTTTATATTTAGACTTTCAATAAATTTATCACTACTTGAAGTTTTTGAGCCATGATGTCCAACCTGATATACATCAATTTTACTTGGTAATAATTTAATATCTTTTAAAATGTTTTCCTCTGTTTTTTTAGTAGCATCTCCCATAAACATTAAATTTTTGTTTCCAGCTATAACAGTTGCAACAATGCTATTTGCATTTGCTACATCTTCATCTTTAATTTTTATATTTATATCTGGACTTAATATTTTAATTTTTATTTTTCCTAAAATTATTTCATCATTTCTTGTTACTTCAACTTTTGCAACATTATTTTTATTCAATATTTTTATACATTCATAATACTCTTTTTGTTCTTCCTTTGGAACCGAATATATTACCCTTGAAACATTAATGCTACTTAATAACTCTTCACTTAAACCATTTATATGATCTGTATGAAAATGTGTAAGAAGTACTGCATCTATTTTTGTAATATTTTTCTTTTTTAAATAGTTTAAAAGAATACTTGAAGCTAAATTTTCCTTGGTAGATCCCATGTCAACTACAATATTTGTACCTTTATACCTAATAAATGCCATATTTCCCTGTTCGACATTAAAATATATAGCATAATTTGAATAATAATTAGTATATACATAAAATATTTGAATATATAAAATTACTAAAATATAACCAAAACTTAAAATGTTAGATATAATTTTTCTAAATTTTATCTTAAAAACTAAACTTAAATATTTGCTATAATTAATGCTTAAAACTAGAAAATAGTATAAAATTATGGTTATGATATCTGGGGATGCAAGTTTTATATTAAATTCTGAAAAGCAAGCAAAGAAACTAGAAATATAAATAATGACTCTAAGAATAATGAATGTTGTATTTGCCAAAATTTCAAACACATATGGAATAAATGACAAAAGAATAGTTAAAAAGCCCATTATTCCAAATATATTATCTATATATGAAATTATTATATTTGAAATAAAACTTGAAATATAAAATGAATTGAAAAAATATATTTGAATTGGAAAAAGTAAAAACTGCACTGCTAAAGTAATAGAAAATGGATATGTAAAAAAGCAAAAAATGTTATATACTAATTTTTTTAATTTATGTGGTTTGGTATATTGTATTCTTAGTAATTTTTTTACTCTATTATCAATAAAACTTAAGATTTGAGTTTGAAACATAACTATTGAAATTACTGATATGTATGACATTAAAAGTCCAATGTTAAATATACAAAAAGGGTTATATATTAGTATAAAATAAAAAGAAAGAAAAATTTTAAAATATGTATTAAAGTTCTTTTCATGTTTTTTTGAAATATTAGTTATTACCAAAAAAAGACTTGCTCTTACAATTGAAAGTTCAAATGAACAAAATACACAAAACACAAAGGTTACAATGATACAAAAAATCACTGAAGTTTGTTTATTTAGTTTTTTTACAATATATGATACAACAAACATGAGTATCGCTATATTAGAACCAGATACTGCCAAAAGGTGACTAAGTCCACTTTTTTCAAAATTTTCTTTAATATCCTCATCTAAGAATTTATCATCTGAGTATAACATACTTTTAAATAAGTTATATTCTCTTTTAGGCATTACCCTTGCTAAATTATTTGATATTTTATCTTTAAAATTTAATATTATTTTTACAAATATATTTGCTGTTTTAACGTCGCACAATTTTACATCATAGGTAGTTATTGTTCCTATAATATTTTTTGAGTTTAAATATTTTTTGTAATCAAATTCATAAGGATTTCCTAGTTTTTCTGGAATACTTATTTTTCCTCTTAAGCTTAATTTATCTCCATATTTATACCCTGCATACTTGCTTAAATTTTGATTTATATCTGATTTTGAATATTTATTTTTGTAAATATTTAGTAAAAATTTATCACCGATTATATCCTACTAAATATGATATCTTATCTTCACTTACACTATTTATTTCTTTTACAACCACTTCAATTCTACTAGTATTTTCTGTAATTTTGTATTTATAATTAAATTTATATACTTTAAAAATTACACTAAATAAAATAAGTAATATGCTAAAAATTACTGTTATTATTTTATGATTTTTTATATATTTTATTATCTTTGCCATATATATAATTATATCATTTTTTTAGCAATAAAAAAATAACTAGACAGTCTAATTTACTGTCTAGTTTTGTAAATAGGATTATTTTATATTTTTTATGGTTTTAATGCTGTAATAGGTAAAACGTAAATTCCATCTTTTCTTTTTACAACAGCATTATATAACCCACAAATAATACACATAAATTTAGGTTTTACTTCAGCTAAGTTATAAAATTTCTTCAAATTATCTGCTGCTTCCTCTTCCATATTTGAGCCTAGTTTTATTTCTATAGCACCGTATTCACCATCAGATAATTCAATTATTGAATCTACTTCCAATCCAGAAACATTATCTCTATAATGATATAATTTTGCTCCTATATTTTGAGCATATATTCTCAAATCCCTCTCACATAACGCTTCAAAATATAACCCAAACGTATTTAAATCGTTCATTAGTTTTTCAGGTGTTATATTAAGTGCTGCACATCCTAAAGATGGATCAGTAAAATGCCTTTTAGGATTTTTTCCAACATTTGATCTTGAACGAATTTTATACATAAATGAGTCTTGATTTTCAATCAAGTGTAATCTATTTAAGACATTTAAATAATCAGATACAGTGTTTCTACTAATCATTAATTCATTTTCATCCGAAGACTCACATATATCTTTAACAAGAACACTGTTACTTGAAATAGAACTTTCATTTCTTGCAAGAGATCTAAGTAACATTTCCATTTTATTTTTATCTCTTTTTATATTATCAATTTCAATAATATCCTTATCTAATACTGCATCAATATAACTTCTTGTTACTTTCATAGCAGATTTTGTATCCAGATCGATAACCTCAGGCCATCCTCCTCTAACAATCAGATCAGCTAATTTATTAAATTCTGTTTTTTCAACTAATTTATTCGTAAATTTCCCCTTAAATAACTCTGAAAGCGAAACATCACCACTAGATTCCCCAGATTCATATAATGACATAGTATACATTTTTATTTTGCATATTCTTCCAGCACCTGAATGGTGTATTTTATCTGTTACAGGAGTAGCTGAACCTGTCAAAATATATTTTCCCTTATTTTTATCTTGATCACACTTAAATCTAACTGCATCCCAAATTGAAGGGACTTCCTGCCACTCATCAATTGTTTCAGGAAATTCCTTATTTAATACTAAGTTTACGTCCATTTCAGCTAAGTGTTTTTCTCTAAAATTATCCTCTGTATTATTTAAAAAGGCTACGCTATTTGAATGATTAAGCGCTGTCCACGTTTTTCCACACCATTTAGGTCCTTCAATACTTAATGCACCAAAAATTTTCAAATTTTCTTCTATTTCTTTATCAACTAATCTCTTTTTGTAGCCTGCTTTTGTTAATGGCATTTTATCACCTCTATATATAGATTAACATATTTTTTAGATTTTTTCAACACATTGTGCAATTTTTTATCACTTTATTGTGCAAATTTTAACTATTTCATTGTGCAACTTTTAGCTATTTTGTTGTGCAACTTTTAAATTAATCCAACAATAGTAGCAAATGTTGCGTAATCATCATCATTTCTCATTGTAGCTTTCCTAAAGGAATAAAAATCTTCTTCATTGCAACATGTACATATATTTGCCACTTTTATATTTTCCTCTTTTATTCCAAGCTTTTCTAAATCATTTTTTATTACATATATAAGATCAAAATGGTATTTTCCATCTTTATCTTTTGTTATATATTCATCTTCATTATGAAATACCTCTACAAATTTATCTTTGAATTCATCTTCTAAGCTTGTAAAGCAACATTTTCTAATTGAAGGTCCAATACATACAATCATATCTTCAAATTTAGAATTAAATTTATCATGCATAATCACTGCAGCCTTTTTGGATATTCTTTTTAATGTTCCCTTCCATCCACTATGAACATTTGCAAATATATTATTTACAGGGTCATATATAATTATTGGATTACAGTCAGCAGTAGTTACTAGAGTATTTATATTACTTTTATTTGTTATATATCCATCATAACACTCCTCTGATAAATTATTAAAATTATACTCTTTTTTATTATCATTATCTAAAATTAAAATATTATCAGTGTGATTTTGCTTTGCTTTATACACATCATCTCTTTTTATTTTCATATTTTTACACATTATATCTAAATTTTTATATACGTTTTTTATATTATCTTTACCAACAGTTCTAATATTTAAACTACTATATACTCCATTACTTACTCCACCATGTCTTAATGTTATCATATGAGTTATTTTATCACTATATTTTTCTAATATTCTAAATTTTAGGCATTCAAAATCTCCATTTTTTATATGAATCAAATCTTTATTATTATAATCACTCATATTTTATCTCTATTTCCTTTCCTAATTTAAATGAATATATATATGTTTTTTCAACACTAATTCCTGTTAATTTTTCAAGAGCTCTCTTATATATATCAAGTTGTATATTATATTTTTGTATAAACATTTCCTCCTCTTCCAAATTGTCTGTTTTAAAATCAACAAGTGTAATATTTCCATTTTGATTTATATAATATAAATCTATAATACCTTGTATTTGACTATTTGAAATTTTACTATCTACAAGTATAAACTCCTTTTCTTTATTTATTTTTTTACATTCTTTTAATTCTTTACCAATTTTAGAATTTAAAAATTTATATATTTTTCTAATCATATCAGAAGTTATACTTTCTTTTTTTACTACATTATCAGAAATTAAATTTTCAATATATTTTTGTAAATCCTCTTTAGTACTAATTTTATTATAATCAATATACATAAGCATTTTATGCATTGTTGTACCATAATTTGCTCCACTTTGTATTTTATTTTCATTTATACATTCTGGAATTTCAAATGAGTATTCCTCAACATCTATATTATTTTCTTTTCTTTTTAACTCACTTACACTAACTCTTGATTGTAAATTAACATCATCTAAATATTTATATTTAAAATCAAGATTATTTTCTATAATAGATGATAGTTCCTTTACTTTTACATTATCAACATCTTTTCCATTTAAAAAGTTTTCTATATTCATTTTTAAGCTTAAATTTTTAGTATCTCTTTCATTTTTATCTTTTAATTTTATACTTTCTATTACTTTGCTTTTATTTAGTATATTTACATCAAAATACTCATTTTTTTCACTATCATTAAGAGTTGAAATAGCAAGTAAAATATTTGAAAAATAATCACTATTTTTTTCTACAATTTTGTAATTTACCTTACCATTTTCTATACTTATTTTTTGATTTTGAATAAACTTTTCGTAATCATTTAATGTACCAAATATTATAAGTTTTTCTTTAGCACGAGTAAGTGCAACGTAAAGCATTCTTAATTCTTCAGATTTGCTATCCTTTACTATTTTATTTTTTATAGCTTGTTTTATAACAGATGGATATGTTATATTTAAATCCTCTTTTACAACATTTACACCTATTCCAAGACTACTTTCCATAACTATAGTATCTGATGTATCCCTTATATTATATTTTCTTGTTGTATCACATAACATAACAACAGGAAACTCAAGGCCCTTTGATTTGTGTATTGTCATTATTCTTACTACATCTTCATTTTCAGAAATTATTTTTGCTGTAGCACTACCACTATCTACTTTATCTTTTAAGCTTTCTACATATTTTAAATATGTAGATAAACTACCATCAAAATTATTTTCATAATTTATAGCTATGTCTACTAAATAGTTAAGATTGGCTTTTTTCATTTTAGCTGTATCTTTTTCAAGTAAGTATTCATTATATATATTTGTTTCTTTATACAATTTTAAAATGATTTTTGATACGGAATATATCTTTTTTATATTTATATATTCTTCTAAAAATGTTATAAAATATTCAATTTTTTGTAATAGTATTTTATTGTCAACTTCTATGTTTGTATTTTTTAACTTATCTTTTAATATATCTCTTGAAATATAAAGAGAATTATACATACATGTATTATTAGCAAGTGATTTAATTACAAGCATTTCATCTAAAGTAAAATTACCAATTATACTATACATTACACTTACCATATACACATCTTGGATAGGATTATCAATTACCTTAAGTAATGATAAAACAAGTTTTATCTCATCGCTTTCAAATATACTAGAGCTAACATCACAAAATACAGGTATTCCATTTTCTTTTAATACATTTTCTAGTATCATTCCCTTATCTTTAATGCTTCTTAAAAGAATAACTATATCTTTATATCTTGCTTTATGAAACTTCTTTTCTTTTACATCATAAACATTAAACTTTCCTACAATATTTTTTATTTCTTCTAAAACCATTCTAGCTTCTATTTCAAAATTTTTAAGTTCAGATAAATACGCATCACCATCATTATTTTCTTTGTTACTTTCTTCTTCATCTTTTAAATCTATTACATTAATTTTTGCTCTATAGTCTAAAGATTTGTCTTCCTCATATAAAGTTGCTCCAAACTCTAATTTTTCACTTTCAGAATAATTACAATTTCCTACCTTATCACTCATTATCTTTTCAAATATTTTATTTATGCTATCTATTACTTGTTTTCTACTTCTAAAGTTTTTATTTAGTAAAATTTTTACACTGCCTTTACTATCAGCATTATTTACTTCATAATTTTTGTATTTTTCATTGAAAATCTCTGGCATTGCTTGTCTAAATTTATATATACTTTGCTTTACATCACCTACCATAAATCTATTATTACTATTTGAAATAGCCTGTAAAATAGTTTCTTGAACCATACTTGTGTCTTGGTATTCGTCAGTATATATCTCTTCAAATTCACTTCTTTTTTGTTTTGCTATTTCTGTAAGTTCATAATTACCATTTTCATCTTTTTTTACAAGTAATTTTAGAGCTAAATGCTCAATGTCATTAAAGTCTATTAAAGCAGCATCTTGTTTTAATTTACTATATTTTTTATCAAATTCAAATATTATATCATACATGTAACTAACATATTCATAAGCTATTTTATTATCATTTAAAATATTACTACTAGTTTCATATACTTGCTTTTTCAAATCTTCTATTTCTTTTTTTAATATTTTATTTCTAAAATATAACACATCCTCTTTTAAATCAATATCTTCTCCTTTGTACGCACTCATTCTAGAAAAGGAAAAATTATTAAGCATAGTGTATAACTTGTCCCAAGAGTCTGCATTATCTAATATAGATTTTATATATGTAACTTCTGAATCTAATATTTCATATATCTTTACAAAATCCTCTTTAGCTTCAATTAATTTTAATTTATTATTTCCTTCTAAAAGGAGTAAATTTAAAGATGAGATAACATCATCATAAATTTCTTTTCCAAAGTCAGTTCTTACTAAGTCTATATTATCTAAATTTTGATTGTATTTTTCAATATTACTTTTTAACGTATCAAAAGGATAGGAAAAGCTATTAATGTATGAATATATTTTTAAAATATATTCTGTTAGTTTATCATCCTTTGACGAAAATAATTCAAGAAATTTATATAATTTTTCCTTCTCCAAGTCATCTTTATTTGCTTTAATGTATAACTTTTCTAGTACATTATTTATAGCCTTAATTTTTAAGACATTAGAATATGATTCATCCACTATTTTTATATTTGGATCAATCTCTAATACATCAAAATTTGAACGTATTAATTTTAAACAAAATGAATGTATTGTTTCTATATTTGCTATATTTATATTTTGTATTTGTCTTTTTAAAAAGGCATTAGACTTATCTTTGTCTAATGCCTCATATATTCTTTTTAAAAGTCTTTCTTTTAACTCACTTGCAGAAGCATTTGTAAATGTTACAATTAGTAGTTTATTAATATCCACATTATCATCTATGACACGATTAATAACTCTTTCAACTAGTACTGCTGTTTTTCCACTCCCAGCAGATGCTGATACTAATATATTACTATTTCTTTTATCAATTGCTTCTTTTTGTTTTTCTGTCCACATAAATTTCTCCTATTATATTTTAATTATTAATGTATAATGCTACCCTAAAACTATACGTTACAGCAATATTATTGCTAATTCCACTACGTGAATAAACCGATGCATCATCTTTTGATGTATATGCAGAATTTCCTCTTGTAACTACCCTATCATTATCAGTATAGAGTTCCATTGTAATTTCCTCATAATTTCCTGACATATCATAAATATTTTTTAGACAATACTTACTGTTTACTCCTGTTTTATCTAAAGTTCCAGTTCCTATGTTACCATATTCATAAGAATTTTGAATATATTCCGGATAATTTTTTTCTATAAATTTAACTGCCAAATCCCACTGAGTTCCATATATTAAAGTAGAAACTACTCCTGTATTATTCGATAAACTTGAAGGTAAATCATATTCAGATATTTTACTTGTATTTACATACATCGCTCTTGAAAGTTTTTTTACTGCAACTATATTTGGCGTATCCCATACAGTATTATTTCCCTTAGAAACAGGTAAAATACTTCCATCTACTTTTGTTCTATCTGCACCACTAGGTAGACCTGCCTCATATCTTGCAATATAGAAGCCTCCATTTTTCCTAACACTTTCTTTCATTAAATTTAATTCATCACCTTGTGTCTCCTTATACTTTGAGAACACATCTTCACTCAAATTCCAAGGATATGTGACAAATTTAGAATTAAATTCAGTATCATTACTACTTTCAACAGGTATCCAAACAAATTCATTTCCATTATCATCTTTTATAACAAGTCCATTATTCCATCCATCTGCGCTTCCCCATATTGCATTTCCAACATTAATTGGAGCAAAACCTTTTGGAACAATAGGGTTATAGTATGTACCGCTACTTTTTAGATTAAATGTTTTATTTTCATTAGCTATTTTACCTATTTCTAAAGTATTATTACTTGATAATTTAAAAATTCTAGTAAATTTATTTTTAGATATAGAATTATCTACTGCTGTTACTTTTACATATTTTATATTTTCAGGATTTTCATGTCTTTGCTCTACTATTTTTATTTTTTCATTAGAAGAACTATTTACAGATGTTGTAGCTGCATTAGAATAGTTAATACCATCAGAACTTGTACTTACTTCAAAAGTTGATACTCCATTTTTATTTACGAAAACTAAGTTATATAGCAGTAAACTTTTTGTGTTTTCTCTTACATCCATTCCAATGTACATGTTATTATCTTCATTATACAAACCAATTTTTAAAAGTGTACCATTTTCATTTTTAGATAACACATTTCCAGCTTTATCTATAACAATTAACTGTATTCCTTGAATATCTTTATCTATTTTTAAAGTAATATTTCCATTTTTATCAGCAACAGCTCTTCTTCCCTTACTCTTTAAATAGTCAATATCATATTCGTTTATATTTGGATAATAATTTTGTAAATTACCATTTCCATCATATTTTGATAAATATTCGTATCTTACTTCTTTTATACCACTATCTGCATCTGAAACATTTATAGGGACCATGTTATAATCATCTTTATACAAAAAATTTGATGAATCAATTATATAGCTTGGTAATGTAGTTTCATAATTTGACATATCAACATCTATTTTTCCTAACAAATTTCCATCCTTTTGTTTTATAAATGTTATTTTTTTGCTTTTTTGATCAGAAGATTTGAAGGCATTGCTCTCCTCTTGTGTAAAACCATTTAACTGACTCAAATCGTCAAAACTAAATTCATTGTTTCCTTCATTTGTAACTAATTTCTTTTTTGGAACATTTGTTGCTTCTAAATATATCTCTTCACCTGATTTTAAATTTGCTTGCACATAAATGCCAATATTATTAGCCCAACCTTTTGTTATTTTTTTTACAGTAATTCCATCAATACTTTGAGCAGAAGTACTACTATCACTTTGATAGCTCATATTATCATTTAACTTTACTTTATTTGTTAGCTTTGAAGAAAGTGAAAAATATTTTTCATTTTTTACCTTTATTCCAGCAAGATAATATACATTCATAGATGGATATGATACAACATAAATATCCTTTAGATTACCTTTTTCTTCTGTACCTCTACTTGTAGATTCAATTTCTAGTTTCTTTAAATCAATTGGATAATATTCCCCTAAATTATCATTTTTATCATTATAATCATTATTTAATTTTAATTCAGCTATAAATTTATCCTTGTTTTCTTCCCCAACTCTTGAAAGCAATTCTCCTTGATTCATAACCATATCTTCTTCTTTTTTAGAATCTTCAACTTTTATAGGGAAGCTGTTGTTTTTCATGTAATATGATGAAGTTAAGTCTTCAACAGAAGAAAGATCTGTTGCAAAAGCTGCAAGCTTAGAATTTCCAGATACATTATTTACACTAACTATAATTATTGAAAGAAGAATAAGCATTACAATTATTGTTACAATTAAAACTATTAAAGAAATTCCCTGTTTTGATTTCATATTATCACCCATAATTTATCACCTTTTAATTATATTTATATACTTTTTACACATACAATTATATATTTTATTATTACATTTTTCAATATATTTATAAGTTATTTAAAGAAAAAATTTTGGTAAGTTTTATACTTACCAAAATTTTACACAATATCAAAAAGATCATATGCCCCGTCAATAGCGTCTAGCCTTGGACTTAATTTCATTTTTACATCAATTCCACTTTCTAGGTCACTTAATAAAGCTTTTCTGCACAACAAAAATATAGTGCATAAATTTTATTATTTTTAAAATTTATACACTATATAATACCTCAATTTTTGTATATACAAAATATCTAGTACACCAGACAGTGGTCTGTGCTACTTGATATAAAGCCTAGGGCGAAACCCGAAACTGCCATCCGTGTTAGAGGCATTATTGTTGTTACGATATGAAACAGGATAGCCGCTACCGTCACCAAGGTAGCTGCCGCCACGAGAAATGAAATAAGAACTGTAAGCCTCACTCGTCCATTCCCATACATTTCCTGCTAAATCATAAATATTTTTTACTTTCCAATTTTCACTAAATCCTGCTGTCCTTTTTGTTCCACTATTTTCATTAGCTGGTGCCAATGAATTATTATAATTTCCATAATATCTACTATCTTTTAAACTTGCTGATGCATTTATACTACTTAAACTATCTCCTATAAAGTGACATGTTGTATCCCATGCTTTTCCTGTAATTAATCCTGTTTGTACATATTCATTTTTTATCATACTTTCTGCACTTGCTTTTGCATTTGTATAGCCTATATTTGTCCAAACTGCTACACCTTGTTTACTTACTGGTATTCCTGTTTTATTACTTGGAGATGTATCTCCTTCTGGTATTCCTGCTTCATATCTTCCTATATAAAAGCCTCCAT
>OLOX01002411.1_pt1 | contig 15536 bp, 13 predicted proteins | sample 1672091 | NCBI WGS metagenome assembly OLOX01 (sample SAMEA3136644, study PRJEB25190) | human gut metagenome | reverse complement strand
TCAGCAACGCAAGAACAAATTCTGCCTGTAGGCTTCTCCGCCTGTGGCGGGTCGCTCCAGTGGCATAATAAAAAGCACCCTGCCAGCCACTGTTCAGCATATAAACAGTGGTTAGCAGAGCGCTCATCATTTTTTATAATATTTTCAATTTAACTTATATGTTTTACTATTAATTCCACAACTTCCTGCATTATTCCATAAATGTTCCGATTGCTGCCGGCTGTTCGTAATCATAATTGGAAATCTTAATTCCTGTTGCAGCACCGCTGGCATGAATAATCTTTCCATCACCAATATAAAGAGCTACATGATCAACATAACCGTTTCCGTAAAATACCAGATCCCCCGGTTCAAGCTGACTGATATCCTTTTTTGTAGATGCATCGCACTGAGCTGCTGCTACACGTGGAAGACTATAACCAAAATTGGCAAATACGGACATTACAAATCCTGAGCAGTCTGCACCGTTTGTCAGACTTGTACCGCCATACACATAAGGATTTCCCTCAAACTGCAGTGCAAAATCTACCACTGCCTGTCTCTTTGCAACGCGCTGTGCCTCTTCAGCTGCTTTCTTTTTGACATCTTCAATTGTCTTCTGGATGCTCTCCAACGCTGCTGCTTTTTCCTGTTCAGCTTTCTCAGATGCTTTCTCTGCTTTCTCTACTCTGCGCTCTTCGCGAATCTGAGCAGCTTCCTCTTCTTTCTCTACAAACTCCTGAGTCTGTTCCTCAGTCTGTTTCGCCAATGCACTGGCAAGTGCACTTACACTTCCTGTTGCATCTGTATCTTCTGAACTGTCAGTAAATGTTTCACCATCAGTAAACTGTGCTGCACTTACTCCCTGTGTGAGAACCATAGAAGAAACAGCTGCTGCCATTAAAATTGCCTTTATTTTATTGCTCATTCATTCAACTCCTTATAACATACACATTATCCGTTCCGCCATCTGTTGAATACCCACATCAATACTCAGTCAGTTTCACATCACGCTCTGCCTGATCCAGATCAGGCGAGGATACCCAAAATCTCAGCAACAGATAATAGCAATCTATACTTTGCGGTTCACAATTATTACACATTTGTTACATATCGTTACGTATTTGTGTATGTTATCACAGGATTTTTCTTTTGTCAAATAAAATATCCGGCTCTAATTATGAAAAGCGCTAATTAGATAATTATGCGCAGAAGTCACTGCATTTGCGCCGTCAGATACTGCTGTCACTACCTGCCGAAGCATCTTAGTGCGGATATCTCCCGCTGCAAAAACACCCGGTGTTCCGGTAATCCCTTCTTCTCCCGCAATAATATATCCGGCTTCATCAAGCTTTACGAGATTCCTGAATTTGTCTGTATTTGGAATAATTCCTACGGCAATAAATACCCCATCTGTTTCAATTTCTGATTCCGTATTATCCTGCACATTTCGAATCTTCAGTCCTGTCACACACTCCACTCCCTGAATCTCCACTGCCACACTGTTCCATATAATTTCCACATTTCCGCAGGCAAGCAGACTCTCCTGCAGAACCTGATCCGCCCGCAATTCATCACGTCTGTGTACCAGATAAACCTTTTTACAGATTCTGGATAAAAAAATCGCATCCTCTACAGCCATATTTCCACCGCCTACAACTACCACAGTTTTTTCCTTAAAAAAAGCACCATCACAGGTAGCGCAATAAGAAACACCCATACCGGACAACTCTTCCTCTCCCGCAATGCCCAGTTTTCGATGGCTGGCACCGCATGCAAGAATTACAGTTTTTGTTCTGTACTCATGTTTTTTTGTACGGATAATCTTCTCCTCTCCTGCATTCTCCACTGACAGGACATTCTCTCTCACCGGTTCGATTCCCAGTCTGGCCGCGTGGTTACTCATTGTCTCACCCAGATCCATTCCGCTGATTCCCGGAAGTCCCGGATAATTGTCCACTTCATATGTGTTCAGGATCTGTCCGCCCTGGGCAAACTGCTTATCCAGCCATAAAATGTTCATTTTCGCTCTGGCCGCATAGATAGCTGCGGTAATTCCTGCAGGTCCCGCTCCCAGGATCGCTATATCATAAACCTCTGACATGATTATACCTCCGTTTCTTTTCTCCGCCTGAATATATTTCTGTATATTTTCATTAACAACTATGATAGCATACTCCACCCTCTTTTCCAATAAGATAGTAAAAAGCACCTCCCGAGGTGAATATGCGTAGTCATATGAGCATCCCAAAAAGAATCCTGGCCCTCTGTCTGGTCTTTGCAACCGGTATCGGAATGGGTTACCTGTCCGATCACTTCATCTCAGAAAATTCCCGTTTCGAAACATTTACTCAGAAATTATTCCAGTCTGAGGCAAGCAGCAACACTCTGACTCTGCATTACACTCTTGCAGATCCGGATAAAAAAGGTATTCAAAAACCCGAAGTCACTCTTGGCACCGCGCTCTCTGACCCGGATAAAACGACCAGCCTCTGCCAGGAATATGAAAATGAACTGAAGTCTTTTGCATACTCCAAACTTTCCAGGGAAAATCAGCTTACATGCGATATGCTTCTGCTGTATTTTCACACCCGCGCCTCTCTTGGAAAAAACAGCATTCTGGATGAACCGCTGGGTCCAAGCCTTGGTGTCCAGGCACAGCTCCCGGTTCTTCTCGCGGAATACGTTTTTAATACAAAGGAAGATATTTCTGACTATCTGAAGCTTCTCAATACTGTCAGATCATATTTTCAAAGCATTCTGGAACTGGAAAAGCAGAAATCAGCAGCCGGTCTGTTCATGAGTGACAAAACCCTCGATCGTATCCTAAAACAATGCCAATCCTTTATCGCAGATCCCGACTCTAACTACATGGATGATGTTTTTGCCCAGAAATTAAAAACTTTTTCCAATCCCATACTGTCCGCAAAAGATCAGCAGAAACTCTGTACATATCATCACAAATTAATCTGTCAGGAAGTAATCCCTGCCTATCAGGAACTGATCACAGGCCTGGAAACATTACACGGTACCGGCAAAAACAGCCGGGGACTGGCATTTTTCAACGGAGGACGCGAATATTATCTCTATCTTCTCCGAAGTCAGACCGGAACCTATGTCCCGGTAAAGAGAATCGAACAACGCCTCTCTGCCCAGCTTCTGTCTGACTACCGGCAGATTCGTTCCCTGTTGCAGAAAGATCCCACTCTGATTTCCAACTTGTCCGGATATTCCAATGAACTTACCTTGTCCCCGGATGAAATGCTTAAGACCCTGCCGAAGCTTATGGCAAAGGATTTCCCCAAATTAAATGATGTCACTTACGAAATCCGTTCTGTCCATCCATCTATGAAAAGCTTTCTGAGTCCGGCATTTTATCTCACTCCACCAATCGATACACAGATTCCAAATGTAATTTACATCAATGATTCCGGACGTACCAACAGTCTGGAACTCTTTGGTACGCTTGCCCATGAAGGCTTTCCCGGTCATTTGTATCAGACAGTTTCTTTTGCAAGAAGCAATCCTTCTGATATCCGGTATCTTGTCACTTCTTCCGGGTATGTAGAAGGCTGGGCTACTTATGTGGAATCTTACGGTTACGAATATGCCGCTTCCCTTATGAAAGATTCCACTGCAGCCCCCAATGCAGTTCGCTTAATCTGGCTGAACCGCAGCATGAACCTGTGCATCTACTCCCTGATCGACATTGGCATTCACTATCGCGGCTGGGAAGAAGCACGCACTGCAGCCTTTCTCAAGGCATTCGGCATTACCAATGCATCCACTGTAAGTGAAATATATCAATACATCGTAGAAACTCCCGGAAATTATCTGAAATACTACTGGGGATATCTCAATTTCCTTGATCTGAAAACTGCCAGCAAAAAAAAGCTTGGAGATGATTTTGATCTGAAAGAATTCCACCGCAAAATTCTGGAAATCGGACCTGTACAGTTTCCAGTTCTGGAAAAATATATGAAATAAAATTTCTGCAGTTTGATCAAACAGAAACTTAAAAAGCAGGAGATATATCCCTGTTCAGCATATATCTCCTGCTATGTTACCTCTATTTTACTGATAAGACCTGAAAAATGTCTGCAGCTTCGTCAATGCTGCGGTCAAAGCCTCTGTCTCCTCCACATTCAGTCCCTTCAGCACAGCCAGCACCATTTTTTCATGAAAATCCCGGTGATGATGATAGGCTTTCTCTCCCAGCTCCGTCAAAGAAATCAGCACCACTCGTCTGTCCTCCTGACTTCGCATTCGCTGGATATACCCCTTCTTCACAAGATTATTCACTGCAATAGTCAATGTACCCACCGTCACGTTTAGCGCTCTGGCCACTGTTGACATATTCTTCTGCTCCCGGATACCTACAGCATCAATAATGTGCATATCATTGACTGAAATATTCTTATATTCTCCCGTAATCAATGCTCTTTCTTCCAGGTCCAGAATCTCATTAAATAAATTCACCAGCACATCATTAATCGCCTCATAATGGTTCATCCGGTTACCTCCCTCTTTTCCTTCCCTTATCTTAAATTAACCGTTGTTTTTCCGTAAATTTACAACCGCTATACTCATCAGCATTTTCTTTTTCTTTTCTATTATACACTAAAATACTTTGCCCCACAAAGCATTTTTAAGAGGTTTTAAAAGATTTTCTTTCTTAATTCTTTCTTTAAACTCCAAAATTTGATATAATGAGCAGATAGGTACACCTATATAATATCAAAGGACATACAATATGAAAAAAAATAATATACCTCTTAATTTCCGGGAGAAAATTAATTCCCGCATCAGTCTTTTATGTTCTGCAGTGATTCTGGTCCTGCTTGTTCTGGTAATCTGTCAGATTGATTATACCCTGATCAGCAAACCGGAAAAAGATGCTGCCAAAGCAGCTGTACTTAAAGAACAGCAGATAAAAGAAGCAGCCGAAACGCCAGAGATTTCCACTGCAAGCGTGATTGCTGTCGGAGATAATCTATATCACAGTAAGCTATATGAATCCGGTGAATATGATTCCGGTGTATGGAATTACGATCACATTTACACCCATATTCTTGATCAGGTTCAGGCTGCAGATATAGCAATGATCGATCAGGAAACTGTTTTTGCTCCCAGTCATGATGCGGTCAGCACTTATCCGTCATTTGCCACACCCGAAGAAGTCGGTGATGCCATTATCAAAGCAGGCTTCAACGTAGTAGAATCAGCCACTAACCATGCTGACGACTATGGTTATGACTATCTGAAGAACACTCTGGATTTCTGGAGTACAAATTATCCGGACATTCCTGTACTTGGAATCCACTCAACCCAGGAAGATGCAGATACCGTGAAGGTAAAAGAAGTCAACGGCATTAAGATTGCTTTTCTTGATTATACATATGGCACTAATAATTCCGGCGTAGGTGATGGCTACGAATATATGCTTGATATCTTTGATAAAGATAAAATCACTACTATGATTCAGAAAGCCAAGGAAGTCAGTGACTGTATTATTTTTGTTGCACACTGGGGCACAGAAGACGAAACTATGCCAAATGAATACGAGAAACAATGGGCAGCATTTCTGATGCAGCAGGGTGTCGATGTAATTATTGGCGGACATCCGCATGTGCTTCAGCCATATGGACAACTTTCCGATGATCAGGGGCACAGCACTACCATTTTCTATTCCCTCGGAAACTTCGTTTCTACTCATCAGGAGCTTCCAGAGCTTCTGGAAGGTATGGCAAGCTTCACCATTCAGAAAACAACTTTAAACGGAGAATCAACCATTCAGATCCTTTCTCCGGAAGTGAAACCTATGGTTATGCATTATGACTATGATTCCGGGGAATTAGGCCCATACATGCTGGATGATTATACAGAAGAACTTGCAGCTTCCCATAGCGTACGCAATGTGATCGGTGATGAATTTACCCTCGATAACCTGAAAGCCAAGTTCAAAGAAATCATGTCCATGAATGTAAAACCATCCACCAATACAGATCTGCTTAATGTAAAATTCGACTGGGAAGGCAACATGATTGATAAAACTACAGGAAACGTGGTTGAAGATACCGAATCCATCCACTCCTGGGAATATCTGTCATCCTCCGCTGATAACTCTGATAGCTCCGACAGTAATGACGGTTATAATGACACTTCAGGTGACAGCAGCGATAACGGAAGTGACACCTCCTACGATGACAGCAGCTATGATAACAGTTATGATGATGGCAGTTACGACGACAGTTATGACAGCAGTTATTACGATGACAGCAGTTACGACGACAGCTATGACAACAGTTATTATGACGACGGCAGTTACGATGATAGCTATAACAACTGATTTGCATTTCATTGCAGAACAATGTCAGAGTAATCCTAACTATAATCAGGCAAAAAAGAAAGAATTCTTTCAAAATGAAAACATTTTTCATTTCAAGGCATAAATGGTAAAAAAAGTCAATTGACAAAATAGCCAATAAAGCAGCAATAATATGTTAGTTATTCACAATAATCAAAGTCGTCATTGACATTCTTTTGTAGATTTGTTACAATCATTTTAATAACTAAAAACATATGGATTGTTACTGTTCGGCAGGCAAAACCAGGATCTATAACTGAAGCTTTCAGTTTATAAGTTCTGGTTTTTTTTATTTAGAGAAGGAATAACATGGATAATATCATAATCGAAAAAGTGATCAACAACAATATTATCTCAGCATATGAGAGCTCCGGTACAGAAGTGATCGTAATGGGACGCGGAATCGGCTTCAAGAAGAAGCCAGGCGCGCTAGTTCCGGCTGAGCAGATCAGCAAAATCTTTCGCATGAAAAGCCAGACTCTGGCCGAACAATTTAAAGAACTGCTGGCAAATATGCCGCTGGAACGTGTGAAGATTTCCGATGAAATCATTTCTCATGCAAAAGATCACCTAAAACTAAATCAAAGTATTTATGTAACACTGACCGATCATATTAATTTTGCAATCGAAAGAGTGAAACAGGGAATCGAACCTCAGAATGCATTATTATGGGAGATCAAACGCTTCTATCCACAGGAATTTCAGCTTGGGATCTACGCAGTAAAGCTAATCTACGACAGACTTGGCATTCTTTTGTCAACAGACGAAGCCGGATTTATTGCTCTGCATTTCGTAAATGCGGAATACGGCACAGATATCCGGGATGCGGTAAAGTTTCCTAACCAGCTGAAAGCAATCGTAGATATTGTAGAACAGGATCTTGGAATACGGCTGGATGAATCTTCCCTGCACTATGAACGTTTTGTAACCCATATCAAATTTCTGATCCAGCGGATTTACCGGAAAGAACTTCTTTCCAGTGATGATAAGGAACTGTCACAAATGATGCAGCAAAAATATCCCCAAGAGTATCAATGCAGCATGAGAGTTGCCGAATATATCAGAAACGCAACCGGAAGCGCACTTTCCGACGAAGAAATCATGTATCTGTCTGTTCACATCCGCAGAGTTACAATGTAACCCTATGATAGATAATACAGATTTATGATCATCAGTCACTATACAGAAAATATCAATCTATAAAAGGAGGTTTTAAAATACTATGTTTGATTTTTTTAAAAAGAAAAAATCACAGGAACTGATCATTGGTTCACCAGTTAAGGGAAAAGCAGTTTCTCTCTCCAGTGTCAATGACCCAACATTCAGCGAAGAGATGCTTGGAAAAGGCATCGCTATCATCCCATCTGATGGCAAAATCTTTGCACCTGCTGACGGAAAGATTGAGACACTGTTTGACACACTTCATGCAGTCAGTCTTGTTACCGGTGACGGTGTTGAAATTCTGATTCATGCCGGACTGGATACAGTCCAAATGCATGGTAACGGATTCACCGGTCATGTCCATTCCGGTGATACAGTGCACAAAGGAGATCTGCTTCTGGAGATTGATCTGGACAAAGTCAAAGCAGCAGGATATGACATGATCACTCCTGTCATCATCTGCAATACCGATGAATATACAGATGTCCGGAGCCTTGCCGGCAGGGATGTAAATCCAGGCGATGATGTGATCTCAATCACAAAATAATTATCAGATTTTACATCAACAGAGATATTCTCTGTCACATAACACGTATTTTTCCCGGAACTGTCCGGGCGAAAATAAATAAAGGGGATTTAGAGACGAAAACGATTCTATTCTAAGGAGGAAAAAGTATGAAGTATTTACAGAAATTAGGTAAAGCCCTGATGTTACCTGTAGCTTGTCTTCCAATCTGCGGTATCCTCATGGGTATTGGCTACTTGCTTTGTCCTGCAAGTATGCAGGGTGGTGATATCACCGGCTTTGGTCCGATGGTTGGTATTTTCCTTGTAAAAGCCGGTGGTGCCCTGATTGAAAATATGGCACTGTTATTCGTAATCGGTGTAGGTGTCGGTATGTCAGATGATAATGATGGTACAGGCGGCGTTGCAGCGCTTGCTTCCTGGCTCATGATCACAACATTGTTAAGCACAGGATTTGTTACAACATTATTCCCGTCTATTGCAGACAATGCAGACAAGTCTCTGGCATTCAGCAAAATTGCTAACCCATTCATCGGTATCCTTGCCGGTGTTATCGGATCCAGCTGCTACAACAAATTTAAGAGCACTAAATTACCGGATTGGCTCTCTTTCTTCAGCGGAAAACGCTGTGTAGCTATTATCGCAGGTGTTATTTCTATTCTTGTATCTGTAGTTTTACTGTTTGTATGGCCACTCCTCTTCGGTGTTCTGATTTCTATCGGTAACGGTATTGCCGGAATGGGAGCTCTCGGAGCTGGTATCTATGCATTTTTGAACAGACTTTTAATTCCAACAGGTCTGCACCACGCATTAAATAACGTATTCTGGTTTGATACAATCGGCCTTGGCGATCTTACTCACTTCTGGGCAGGTGAAACATCTGCAGATGTAAACTGGAGCCTTGGAATGTACATGTCAGGATTCTTCCCATGTATGATGTTCGGTATCCCTGGTGCAGCACTGGCAATGATCCAGTGTGCAAAAGATAACAAAAAGAAAGTTGCTATTGGTCTGGTAGCATCCGCAGCACTCTGTGCATTTATCTGCGGTGTTACAGAGCCTTTCGAATTTGGTTTCATGTTCCTTGCTCCTGGCCTTTATGTTATTTATGCATTATTATATGGTATCTTTACATTTATCACTGTATCATTAGGATTCCGTGCAGGATTCTCATTCTCAGCCGGAGCAACAGACCTTCTGTTCTCCTCCTCTCTGCCTGCAGCGCAGAAAACATGGCTGATCATTCCTCTTGGAATTGCAGCATTTATCGTATTCTATGTAGTATTCAGATTTGCGATCACAAAATTTGATCTCAAGACTCCTGGAAGAGAAGACGATGATGTGGATGAAACAACTGTTAAACTTGCAAATGACAACTTTACAGAAGTTGCAAGAATCATCTTAGAAGGTGTCGGCGGAAAAGCTAACGTTACATCCATTGACAACTGCATTACAAGACTTCGTCTGGAAATCAAAGATTACACAGCTATAGATGAAAAGAAGATTAAATCTGCCGGTGTCGCAGGCGTTATCAGACCTGGTAAGAATTCTGTTCAGGTTGTAATCGGTACAAAAGTTCAGTTCGTAGCAGACGAATTTAAAAAGCTTTGTAAATAATATGACAAATAAATCCCTTTATCAGAAAAGACCGCAGTGACTGCGGTCTTTTTGGTGTTCATTCTAATCTCGATTCAATCAGATATTCTCAATTGAAACAGGAGACTTACTTGATCCGGTTAAATTCCAAGCAGACTTTCTGCATTCTGCTTTGTCACATTAATGACTTCTTCCGCTGTTATCCCTTTCAGCTCTGCGATTGCCTGTGCTACATAAGGCAGATTCAGAGAGGAATTTCTCTTTCCTCTGTTCGGTTCCGGAGACATGTACGGACAGTCAGTTTCCAGAACAAGCTGAGATAACGGTGCATACTGAACTGTCTCCTTCAGTTTCTTTGCATTCTTAAATGTGACAACTCCGCCAATTCCAAGATATAACCCCATCTTCAGATACTCTGCCGCGAGCTCCTTACTGTATGAAAAACAATGAATGATACCACCATACATACCACCATGCATATATTCTCTGATAATATTCAAAGTATCCTCCGCAGCATCCCTGCTGTGGATCATGAACGGAAGCTTCTCTTCTCTTGCAATATCAAGCTGAGCGCGGAACATTTTCTGCTGGATCTGATGTTCAGCTTCTTCTTTATGCCAGTAATAATCCAGTCCGATCTCACCGATCGCAAGCATCTTATCCATGCGGGAAAGCTTACGGATCTCATCCAGAGTTTCCTGTGTCATCTTGTCCGCATCATCCGGATGAATTCCTACTGCTCCGTATATAAACGGATACTTTTCCATCAGTTTCACCGTATCCTGCAAGCCGTCTATGGATGCACAGACATTTACAATCTTCTCAATCCCACCGTTATACATGGATGCAAGAAGTGTCTCCCTGTCTGCATCAAAAGCTTCGTCATCGTAGTGCGCATGTGTATCAATAATCATTTTTTCAATCTCCTCGTATAGCCACTGTTTTATCAGATTTATTCTCTTAATATTTTTCTACAATATTCAGAAACATCAAAAATATCTGGTCTATAAATATTACATTTATTTTACTCTAAAATTGTCAGTTCATCCCCCGGACGAATCACACCTCCGTGCAGAACCTTTGTAAAGACTCCCTGTTTCGGCATAATGCACTCACCCATTTTCTTAAAGATGGCACATCCGCTGTGGCATTCCTTACCAATCTGAGTCAGTTCCAGAACCACATCATTGCATTTAAATTTCGTACCGATCGGAAGTGTCGCAAAGTCGATTCCCTGAACCACCAGGTTCTCTCCAAATGCTCCATCCTCTACTTCTGCTCCTCTGGCACGAAATTCTTCAATCTTATCAAAAGAGAGCAGGCTTACCTGACGATGCCATTTTCCTGCATGTGCATCGCCTTCAATACCCCAATCCTCAACGATCTCTATTTCCGGAACACTTGTTTTCTGTATTCCTTTTCTATCACTTGTACAGACTGCAATTACTTTTCCCATAAGATTATCCCTCTTGCCTTCCTGATTTTATTTTTGGTTACTGTTCACTCCTCTCTCAGCAACACACTTTGCAGGATACCGCCAGTGAACAGTAACTATTTTCGTACTTATACTTCTGTCTATCGCCGTCAATTATCTGGCACAGTTTCCTGCTTCACCGGTCATAATCTCAATGCCATGTCCCAGTGCATCAATTATGTACTCCAGACTCTCTTTTACAGCCTTCGGACTTCCCGGCAGATTAATGATCAGAGTTTTTTTTCGGATACCTGCAGTAGCACGGCTGAGCATGGCACGTTTTGTAATAGTCATGCTGTACGCACGCATGGCCTCCGGGATTCCCGGCACGCGCCTGTCAATGATGTCTTCCGTTGCCTCCGGCATGATATCACGCGGCGAAAAACCAGTTCCTCCTGTAGTAAGGATAAGCTCTGCTTCTCCGCTGTCTGCAATCTCTGCCATTCTTTCTGACAGCATCTTTCTGTCATCCGGCAAAATATCTGCAGATACTACCTCATATCCATTCTTCTCAACAATCTCCCTGATTGCCGGACCGCTTAAATCCTCACGTTCACCGCGATATCCAGTATCGCTGGATGTAATAATCGCTACTCTCTTCATATTGCAAAACCCTCCATATATTCGGCTGTTGTTTCTGCGCAGTACTCTATACCAGAATATTTTTCCAATATATCCAGAAAACAGCCACTCTTTTCTATTTATTATACACTTTTATTTGATTTCACCCAACATATATTTTACGTTGCTGTACACGAAGTGAACAGTAACTATTTTACTGCTATAAACTGAAATATATAACAATCGTATAAAATACTGCCGGCAATCCAGTTCATCAAAGCGTGATCCCTGCATCAGACATCTTTGCCATGCGTCAGAACCTGAAATCTCCGCTCTTACCGCCGGTTTTCTCAACCAGATGAACATTGGACATTACCATATGTTTGTCAATTGCCTTGCACATATCATAAATCGTCAGAAGCGTCACCTGAACTCCTGTCAGAGCCTCCATTTCTACCCCCGTCTTTCCTTCCGTCTTAACGGTGCAAAATGCCCGGATGATTCCGTTTGCTTCGTCCAGTTCATAGTCTACCGAACACTTCTGGATTGGAAGCGGATGACACATCGGAATCAGCTCAGAAGTCCTTTTAACCCCCATGATCCCTGCTACACGCGCAACGCCAAGAACATCTCCTTTCTTCACTGCTCCTTCTTTTACAGCAGCCATAATAGCTTCCCCCACATGGATCTCGCCTGTAGCGATCGCTGTTCTGTAAGTAACGTTCTTTCCGGAAACATCCACCATAACTGCATTTCCATTCTCATCAAAATGGTTAAAACCCTGTGACATGATCAAAATCCCCTTTACATTATTTATATTTCTTTTTCATCCTTAGACAAGAAAGAATCCTGCATGCAGGATTCTTTCTTACCAATATTTTTCACAATCTGCAACTACATCTGCAAACCTAAAATTATACTATTATTATACATTTTTCAGACAAAAACATCAAGCTATATCACACTATATGCATGCCAAAACACATTTTATCCCCTGCATTAACAGCAGGCTCAGAAATGCCAGACCATAGACGCAGAGTAACTGCAGCACTGTCAGTGTCTGCACTGCAAAAAAGCCATGAAGTGACGGAATTATCAACACCGCCGTCAGTAGGATCATTCCTGCCCCACATGCTCCCTGCATATATTTGTTGTTAAAGAACTGTCCTGTAAATAACACTCTTTTCTCTGATTTACAGCTGTATCCATGAAAGAGTCTTGAAAGACACAGAACTGCAAATGCCATAGTACCGGCAAGAGTTACATTTCCATTTTTATACCCGATAAGAAATCCTGTCATTGTCACAGCACCGATCACCAGGCCTCCAATCCCTGTCCTGATCAGAAAATCTCTTGTCAGAATTGATTCATTTACAGGTCTTGGCTTCTCTTTCATAACCTCATTGTTATAAGGTTCCAGTCCCAGGGCAATGGCAGGAAGACTGTCTGTCAGCAGATTTATAAATAACAGATGCACCGGAGCAAAAGGCACCGGAAGATTCAATAAGGATGCCGCCATTACCACCAGAATTGCAGCCAGGTTCCCTGAAAGCAGAAACAAGATCGCACGCCTGATATTCGCATAAATATTTCTACCATTTTCTACCGCTTTTATAATAGTAGCAAAATTATCGTCTGTGAGGATCACAGAAGCAGCTTCCTTTGCAACCTCCGTCCCTGTAACTCCCATTGCCACACCAATATCGGCCTGCTTCAGGGCAGGTGCATCATTTACACCATCCCCTGTCATAGCCACAAGTCTGCCTTTCTTCTGCCATGCCTGCACAATACGCAGCTTATGTTCCGGAGTAACACGGGCATAAACACGTATTTTCTCCACAAAATTTTCCAGTTCTTCCTCGCTCATTCCATCTATTTCCTGCCCCTCGCAAACCTGAGACATATCTTCCAGGATACCAATTCGTCTGGCAATGGCTGCAGCTGTAACTTTATGATCGCCGGTTATCATGATCGGGCAAATTCCTGCACGGATACAATCCTCAACCGCCTTTGCACTTTCTGGACGGGGCGGGTCCATCATGGCGATCAGTCCCAGGAATGTCAGTTCATCTTCATCAGCCGTCGTGATTTTCTGTTCTCCTGCAAATTTTTTATATGCAATTCCCAGAACACGAAGTCCTTCCGAAGAATAGCCGTCATTTATTCTGCAGATTTCTTTTACATCTTCTGCTGTAAATAGTACTTCTTCACCATTTTTCTGAATATATTTTACACGCCCCAGCATTACATCCACTGCGCCCTTTGTAATCATGGTATAACCGTCTTTTAGCTTATGAAAAGTAGACATCAGCTTTCTGTCACTGTCAAAAGGAACCTCGCTGATCCTTACATATGCATTGCGTACTCTTTCTGCCGGTACTCCCAGCCTGTCACCCAGATTGATCAGTGCTGTTTCTGTAGGATCACCCAATTCCTGACCGTTCAAATTTGTCGAATCATTACAGAGAATGCTAAGGCGCAGCATTTCTTTATGAAAAGGATCTGCCGGATCAATCTGATCTGCTGGAAAATCTTTCCCTTCTATATAATAGTGTTCCACTGTCATCTTATTCTGTGTCAAAGTTCCGGTTTTGTCTGAACATACTATTGAAACACTGCCAAGTCCTTCAACTGCCTGAAGTTTACGTATGATCGCGCCTTCCTTCGCCATTTTACGAGTGCCAAAAGCCAGCACAATAGTTACAATAGAACTCAGTGCTTCCGGTATTGCTGCCACAGCCAGAGCTACTGCAAAGAGAAATGCATCAGCTACAGCACCGCCTTTGACAACCTGCAGCACAAACAATACAGCACACAATCCCAGAATTACCACAGAAAGTTTCTTTCCGAAATCATCCAGGCTGATCTGAAGCGGTGTTTTTTTCTCAGATGCATTCTGCAAGAGCCCTGCTATCTTTCCTACTTCTGTATTCATCCCTATTTCTGTAACAAGAAAGCTTCCTCGTCCATATGTTACGTAACTTCCGGAAAACACCATGTTTGTGCGATCACCCAAAGGTAGCTCCCCTTCCAGTGTTCTGTTATTTTTTTCCACCCCAAGACTTTCACCTGTCAGTGCACTTTCATCGACTTTTAAACCAGCACTCTCGATAACACGTCCGTCTGCCGGAATATAATCACCGGCTTCCAGCCAGACCTCATCACCTACCGTAACTTCTCTTCCGGGAATTTCCGTCACTACACCGCCACGCAATACTTTTGCAGTAGGTGCTGCCATCTGTTTCAGACTCTCCAGCGAATGCTCAGCTTTTACAGTCTGAACCGTTCCAAGTATAGCATTCATGGTGATCACGATCAGAATTACTGCCGCACTTTCTGTTTCTCCCAGAAAAAGGGAAACCACTGCAGATATGATCAGAATCAGCACCAGAAAATCTTTGTACTGTTCCAGAAAGATTCTCATGATACTTTTTCCGGCAACAGCGTCCAGCTCGTTCATTCCATATTTTCGCTGGTGCTCCTGCACCTGATCATCTGTCAGTGGTTTCTCACTGTTATTTAAGTTATAACGCGTTTCAGATATACTTTGATTGTAATAAATGCAACAATTGTTATTCTTACTCATAGGCCCGCTCCTTTCACATATGCTCCGCAAAACGTCAGTAATGATTACTGTCCGCACTGCAATACCATGGATAATGCGTATCAAAACGAACAGTCATCAGTTATCCTGCTATGTTTTTGTACAAAAAAGCGAGACCTTCATTGCACAAAAACATGCAATAAAAGTCTCGCTGTTTCATCACGATACGGATGGAATCTCGTTCCATCGAGAATGACGACATCGTGAACACTTGCGTGCCAGCTACTCCCCTTTATATGGCTTACTATACTGTCCAAAAAGACATTTGT
>OLOX01002406.1_pt1 | contig 15554 bp, 9 predicted proteins | sample 1672091 | NCBI WGS metagenome assembly OLOX01 (sample SAMEA3136644, study PRJEB25190) | human gut metagenome | reverse complement strand
TGCCTTCTTCTCTCTGGGAAAGCTGATATTTGGCAACACCGATATCTACTGCGATGGCATCTGCAGCGCCGGAATCCAGATTCATGAATGCTGTATTGTAATCAGGATTCTCTGTCAGTGATGCAAAGCTTGCTGTAAGATCCTTATTATCATCGCTGTTTAATGCATCCAGTGCTGCGGAAGCGGCCTGAACTACTACATTCTTGCCTGCCAGGTCATCCAACTTCTCAATCCCTGAATCGGCTGCAACAACCATCACCTGCTCATTGTTCAGATATGGATCTGACCATGTATAGTCATCCTCACGTCCGTTAATGGTAAATCCGTTCCAGATACAGTCAATAGAACCGGAATTCAGTTCCATATCCTTGGAATCCCAGTTGATCGGTTTCTTTACAAGTTCCCATCCGAGATTGTCGCATACTTCCTGTGCAAGGTCAAGGTCAAAACCAACATACTCTCCATTATCGTCTTTATATCCGAAAGGAGGATACTGTGCATCAAATCCTACAGTTAATGTCTTACTGTCAGCATCTGCATATACAGAAACAACACCCGTCATCATAGAAGCTGCCATAATTCCTGCCATGAGTACTGCTAAAGATCTCTTTTTCATGATAAATATCTCCTCTTTATCTGTTTTGTTATTTACCACATAGCCACTCTACCATGTGAAAGTATGTGTTAATCCTATCACACACTTTCCCTCCTGTCAAGCATTGTTTGCTGCCCGTTACTGGGCATGGAGTGAACAGCACCCTGTACTTCTGTGATATTCTTTTGTAATTGTCTCAAGTACTGTATCCAGATTCTTCTCTTCTGTTTTCCTCTCAGGGATCGCAGCAAATGCATTCAGAGATTGTTTAATATTCTCTTTCACTTCATTTCTCAAGTTCTCTTCTGTTTCAAGTTCTTCCATAACTTTATCATAATCTGTATCTTTCTGAATACTCTTACGGGCAAGAAGATATGCCTGCAGCGATTTCAGGGAATGCTCTTTTCTGTAAGACGCAAGGAAACATTCCGCCGCCTTCTCCATCTGAAAGAGATAACTGTATGCACATCCCAGATTGTATCTCACAGATGCTTCAAATCCACGCCTCTGTTCATCCAGATCCCCTCTCTCCAGAATCTTCTGATAAACCTGAATCGCATTTACACACATCCCATTCTCGATCAAAGAGTCTCCTTTTCTCTTCTGGCGGACTGCCGCACGTTCACTGCTCATCACAGTAAGCCGGTTGTTCAGCTTCTTCATTTCTTCATAGGTCAGGTAATTGATCTCTTTAAAAACAGGATACAGCATATCCTCTGCACCTGCATTTCTTTCCAGATTCTTTCTCAGCTTCGCAGCCAGAACCGGAAGTTCAAGTTCTTCATCAATCCAGCTGCATAATTCTTCATTAAAAACTGTATCATCTGCCAGGTAAAGATTATGATACAAATAATAACACAGCTCTTCTATCGAATAAATATTCATGCTGATATTTGTAATAAAGTAAGGATGTTCAGCCTTTTTTGTCTGACATAAAATATATCCGCTCATTTATTCATCTCCTTTACCATTCTACAGTTTCTGTCCAGACTTTTCCGCATGACGGAAACATCTCCCCGAAGCCCAGATCCGTCACAGTAACTTTACACTCTGTTGCAGAAATATACTGCAGTTCCAGCCGCAGCCTTGTTGTCTTGTTTGGACGAACAGGTATGCCCGGAAGCATCATTCCCACACGGCTCTTCTCGGATCTGTCATAAGTACTTACAACAAATACCAGTTCCTCTGTGTCATCAAGGATCAGTTCACAGGATGTCTTGCTGTCATACCAGTTATTTCCGGCCTCGATCAACGGATAATATGTGGGAGATCCCATCACTCTCATTTCCATTCCCACATCAGTCATGACCAGAGAATCACTTAAGAAACGATACCCTTTCAGCATCTTATTTTCAAGCTTCTCTTTTCCTGCTGCACATGCTCCTTTTGCAAAAAGATTATTTCCATAAAAAACTTTGCGTTTCTGATAACATAACAGCCTTACTGACTGTTCTGCCCATTCCTGCGAAAAACCATCTCCCGTAATCTGAATGCTTGAAAACAGATCTTTTCCCAGCGTTTTCTGGACAAATTTACAAAACTCAGCATCTCTTTCTTCAGCTTCCGTCGGAAGGGTCACTTCCACAGGTTCCTCCAGTTTCACAGTAACCGGCTTTGTAGCTCCGTTCACGGTCATCTTACGAAACTGTACACTCTCTGGTTTAAAGGCATACCACGCAACACTTCGGTTCCATGTCTCCCTTTTCTGTGAAAGTATATAATAATAGAAGCTCTCTCCATAATCCAGCAACATATATTTCTCATGAGAAAATCCCATAGCTTCAAATGCTTTCTGAAAATTCTCCACCTGAATAATTGTCAGTTCCGGCAATGTCACCACTACACACTTTATATTTTTAAGTAATTCTGTCACTCCCAGAAATTTCAACATTCCATTAAGGAACTGAGCAAGTATTTCCCACGGTGCAAACTTCTTTCCCTCTACCAGTACAGAATCTCTTTTTTCACAGATTCCATAAACATTGTCAATCATAATGCCGCCTTTTTCGCGGACAAAATATTCCGCTTCAAGGCCTACACAATAATCCATCTGTTCCGGCCGCCAGCATAAACAACTGGGGGCTTCGTACTGATTTCCTCCTACTTTCATAGAAAGTGACCTGGGTTCGTCGCCCTTACGGTCATAATAGCATATCTGGGAATTTTCTCTGCCAAAGTCCAATCCCACGATTATATCACGAATTTCGTTCATTTGTTCCTCCTGGTTTCAGAGCTTCCTGATCCTGATCTTCCCTCTCAATCACAAACATACTCTTTACATACTGTTCCTGACGGAGATATTTCTTTACCTGAGAAAGTACTTCCGTCCCCTTATCCAGTCTGCGTGCTGAAAGTATCTGGTTAATCAGATGATACTTACTCACAGGTGCTCCTTCTACTCTGCTCATAGTGATCACACGTTCCTGTGTCTGGTTTATCTGATCTCCTGCTTCTGATTTAAAATAATACCTCAGAGACTCTCCGTAAAACAGTGTAAAGGATTTTGTATAAATTCCCTCATACATATTACGTAACGGCTCAGTCTGATACTTCGGCTGATTTCCAAGTCCTGCATCAAGTGCATAAAAAAGAGTCACCCTCGCTTCAGGATCTGTATGATATTCCACAAAAGTCTTGTCATCCAGCTGATATGGGCTCAGAACAGATGTCGGAAGCTTCTTAAAGAATGCAAACTGCATATTCTTTTTTATACACTTCTGCAAAATCTCTCCCACAATCTGCAGCTGTTCCTCATCCAGGTTCTTCTCCTTGGAGTAGGCTTCCAGCAGCGCAAGACTGCATACAAAATCAACCGGCCATTTCTGCTTATATGCATATTCCAGCTGGCCACGCACAAAAGTGCTCATAGGATATTCTCTCACAAAAGTTCCATACGCAGTCTGTGTAAGGTATGCACCCCTTATTCTCTCTTTTCCACTGTGACGGACATAATCTTCAAGGATCTTTTCACCCTCTTTACGATAATCTGAAGTAAACATCAGCAGTCCCAGCAGTTTTTCGTCCATTTCATAGGTATCCATATCAAACCCCTGCGCACTTTTCCATACAGACAGAAGTTCATCTATCGGGCCAAATCTGTAATCCATCAAATATTTCAGGATCACCTCATCATATTTTCCATATCTGTATACCTCTGAAGCAAGGGCAAGAAGTTCTTCATCTTCCTCCATCTCACAGCGTGTCAGCATTCTGCTGGTAAGTCTGAGCAGACTTTCTGTCTTAATTCCTTCATAACCAAATTCCGAAACAACAGACATTGCCTGAGGGTACAGACCTCTTACGATCAGTATCTCCAGTAATCCTGTCCTGTCTACCTCTGCATACTGCTTATAATCGATCTGTCTCATATAATCATCCGGATCATCCCCATTGGTATTACCGGTATAATAAGCAAGTAATTTTTCTCTGATACTTCTCTGATACTCATTAGAAAACTCTTCTGCCTGAGGAATTGTCTGAAATACACTCAGGTTCGAAAGATCCGGCTCTGTATTCTCACAACAGTAAAGCACCAGTCCCGGTTCATCTACATCATAAGTCAGGATTCTCTCTGTCAGTTCCCGCTCATCAAACAACTTCTTCACATTATAATCTACAGTTGCCGCATAACGTCTCTGCTTCTCATCCTGAAACAGGATTACTGCATCATCTGTATAAATTCTCGGATATGCAACACCCTGAATACAAGGATAACATTCTTCTTCCCTGAGCTGTTCATGGCGTACGATCACATAACGTATTTTTTTATCATCGCAGTAAAGTCTGTTTGTAAACAGTTTCTCTGCAAGCAGCTGTGCCTGTTCCTGTGTCTCCGGTTCTTTCAGAAATTCCTGATAAAGGATCGCATAATTCTCATTCATACGTCCTTCCCTGGCCTTCTGTAATGCAAAAGCCTGCATATGTTCACGATAATCCTCATAAGTCTGCGGCTGGTGATCCTTATTGCTGATGATGCTTGCATAAATAAATGCCTTTTTGTCATCACCAAGAGAATTATTATTATATGTGAAATACATTAACAGAGGTTTCGGAAGTTGCCTCTGATAGGAAGTATCCATAGTTTCCACATAATACTCATACAGTCTGGTGAGTCTGATTCCCTTGTCTACAGCCAGTGAAAACCATCTGAAATATTCCGGCTTTCTGGGATCTCCGAGCATGATATATCTGCAGATAGCCTCCAGTGTATCCTCTGACTCAAATGCATCATATCCATAAGCCAGCGCTCTGTACATGCTTCTGCTGAATTTTCTCTCATACCCTGTAAGGTAGGCAAATCTCATCACCAGTTCTTCTGTCATAAGACCTTTCTGGCCTGCAAAAAGGAATACCTGTGCCCAGAAACTGCTCATTCTGTGCAAAAGTGAGATATCCTGTGCGATATAATTCCACGCTTCCAGATAAAGGAACGGACTTCTGCATCCTTTTTCAAAAAGCTCCTCCATCATAAATACAAGCCGTGAAGCTGATCCCTTATCCTCCGGGTTCATTTCCATCCACAGTTTAAACAACAGGAAGCTATCCTCCTTCTGCATAAAGAAACTATGCAGACGTCTGGATGCCTGTTCTTTATCCCTATGCAGCCCGGTAAGCATGCAAAGGTACAGATACACTCCTGCCAGTTCGAGATTCTCTCTTGCAAAATTATTATGCTGAAATCTTTTAAGGATTTCCTGTGCCTGACTGTCCTCGCCTTCTGCATGAAGAACATATGCTTCATACATCTGATATTCCGGATAGTCACATCCTTCTTCTTTAAGCTGATTGATAATAAATCTGCTGCTTCCAATCCATGTCTTACCATCAAGTCTTCCGCATAAATGCTCCAGAAGATCTCTCATCAGTTCCAGTTTATATTGTTTCGCATGGATTTCCGTCTTTAATTGTACCTTCGGTTCCATTGATGCAGTGATCTGATAGGTAAGCTGCTGATAAGGACTCTTTACCGTAATTTCGCCAAATTGACGTCCCTTTTTCAACTGATCTCTGTGAATTACATATTCAACCTGATAATAGCTTCCTATAAAATCCTCATCTGTGACCACATGTCTGGATACCTCAAGGAAGTCTCCCTTTGCTTCCACATCAAGTCTAAGATGTCCCCAACCATTCTTCTGAATTGTAAATGATTCACGGACAGATTCACGGATATCATAAAAGCTGTTATGCTCAGACTTTAATTCAATTTTTACCGGTTTTTTCTTTCCTGTCCCTACAAGGAACTCCTCCACATGCTGAAACGTCACCGGCTGCTTTGATAATCCTTTATAAAGAGCCCTCTCCCTCTTATCTGCATTCTGCAAAAGGAGTTCGAATCTGCGGTCTGTAAAAATACGATATGCTTCTTTAAAATCATCTTTTGCAATCTTCACAAAAGTATCCATATCCGGAACTTCGCCCGCAATACTCTTAAGTTCTGTTTTCTCCGCCCGGATCAGAAACGGCAGTTTATATTCTCCGATATTGGTGGTAAAGCAAAGCCATCCTTCATGCTTCTCCCCCGGCCGCATTCCATTGCCGTCCACACCATACTGCAGACGCACGGTGGTTCCAGAAAATTTATCCATTCCCGGCACTACACGTCGGTTTGAAGAGGTGATATATCCACGGATCCTGCGATTGTCCTCTGTGCCGAAATACAGTTCTCCCCTGTACACATCCCCGGCTTTCACCGTAACCTCTATCTTCTCCTCAGAAAATATAAGCTGCGGCTGTTCATATTCAAATTTTCCATTTAAGAGTTCTTCAATCTTCTTTTTCAAAGTCGTTCACCTTATATCCTTGCTTATCCATAAATTTTGCTCATTATCTTCTGATTATACACCACAAACACATTTCGCGCAATAAAGGTCGAAAAATTCCGGGCCGTCTGTCCTGTCGCAGATTATACCCGGAATTTTTCTATTTTATGATCAGGCGGATATTTACCATTTACATGGCTGCCTGATTTAATTCAATTTATTTGATTTTTGCTGCTTTTACAGAAGAATAGGAACCATACATTTTTTTACCGTTTACAACACGATAAGCTCTTACCTTATAATAATAGGTTCTTTTGGAAGAAACCTTTTTATCTGTATACTTAATGGTTGTTCCTTTCTTGATCGCTGCAATTGCTTTATAAGTTCCGTTTTTAGATGTTGAACGGTATACAATATAGCCTTGCGCATCTGTCGCTTTTTTCCATTTCAGATATGCTTTCTTCTTACCTGGTGTTACTGTCAGTGTTGTCTTTCCAGGTGCTTTCACGACTGCCTGTGTCTTTACAAGAGTATTTTTGTTATAGCCGGATTTAACTCCCCATTTTTTTGAAACAGCCTGTACACTATAATAATATGATGTTTTTGCTTCTGCCTTTGTATCTGTATAAGTCAGCTTTGTAGTAGACGCGATCTGGGTAAATTTGTATTCTCCAGGTTTTCGTCTGAGAATCAGATAAGAATCGGCATTATCATAAGCTTTCCAGGTGAGCACTACATTTTTTCCGGATGCCTGACACTTTGTGATTTCCGGTGCACCTGCCAGAAACAGTTTTTTAGGTGATTCTTTTACTGTTACTTTACAGGATGCAGACACACCATTAGAAGATCTCGCTGTAATTACTGCAGTTCCCTCGGATAAAGCAGTTACAGTTCCATTCTCTACAGATGCCACAGATGGCTCTGAAGATTTCCAGCTGATATTCTGATATGCATTTGAAGGAACTACAGACGCAGTCAATGTACAGGTATCACCTTTTACCAGAGTAGTCTCTTTTTCGTTCAGACTGATCACTTTTACTTCCGGCGGAAGCGTTTCCTCTACACTCTGCAGAAGTTCCACAGCTTCAAATACTGTATTTTTTGAAGCATCCAGTTTATTCAAAACACGATTTGCTTCTGCCCATGCACTGTTAAAGCCCTGTCCCTGTGCCCATCTGGCCGGATCTGCATTAACTTTTCCCATCAGGGTGATCAGTTTACTTTTGTTGGCAGCTTCAAAAATCTGCTTATTACCGTTATTTGGGTCTTTTCCTGTAATATCCGCACCGCCGCACAGAGCAAACATAACACGAATCACACTGCCATCACTCGGATAACTGGCTCCCATACCTACTCCCATGAATTCATCATTCAATGTATAAGTCCAGCCTGAGGCACTGCAGTAAGAAAACTCTGTCAGATCCGGTGCATACTTGTTGGCTGTAAGCTCCAGTGAGTCGCCAGTCCAGGTTTTGCACTCTGTCATAACTTTTTTGATACAGTCCGGAAGATTTACACTGCCGCTGTCACAGTTTTTGACTCCTGACAGATAAAAACCATAACTGGAATCCCAGGTATAGATTGGTGTAATGTTATGTTCCTTCATACCGCGGAGTACTACATCTGCACAGGTCTCCCCTTTAGTAAATTCCACCTGTACAGGATCAAGGATCATTCCCTGTCCTATAGTGTTCTTCTCCACAGTCAGAGTCAGGGTATCCGCCAGTGCATCCGTCTGTCCGAACGCAAAAATTCCCACACCAAGTCCGGCTGTCAGTATCAGCCCTTTTAATGCCTGCCGCAATCTACTTTTACTCATTTTCATTTTCCTCCTTTTTCTCCGGGTTCTGTAAAAGCCCGTATTTTCTCTTTACTCTTTCCAGTTTCTCCAGCAGAGGTCTGCTTAAGATCCACAGAAAAATCACGGTAGAAGTAGCCTGTACCAGGTCCACAGGTGCACCTGAAATATAAAATGCGATCAGACTTTTCTTTGTAATTCTTCCGTATGCCATCAGAATCGATGCAGGATTCATGATTCCTCCGAAAATCAGAAATACACTCAAAAATCCGTATATGCACAGATCCAGTTTCCTTGCCTTCAGGATTCCCTTCTGAAAAAGAATTCCTGCCAGATAGCCGATCATTCCATATGAAAACATTTGCCACGGCGTCCACGGCCCCTGCCCGAAAAACATATTCGAAACCATCATGATCAGACATGCACACAGAAAACCTGCCTCCCCTCCCAGGGATACCCCTGTAAGGATTACAACAGCTGCAATGGGCTTAAAACTTCCGATCATAAAAAATGCACTTCGTCCTGCCACTCCCAGAGCAGCCATTACTGCAATGACCATGATTTCTCTGGCCTGCGGATGTCTGCCCTCAAACACCATAAAAAACGGGATCATAGAATAGGCAAGCACGATCAGACTTACTGCCACATCATGTTTTCCATGGAACTTGTGTACCAGAATGAAAAGCACCAGCGGTACAAATGCCAGGAACATGATCAGTCCGATCCATGTTCTCCGCTCTATTTTTCCTTTATGAATAGGCTGTATAATAAGCCCGTCCTCCTTCAGTCCATATTCCTGAAGTTCTGCTTCGGACAACTTCGGTTCCGGAGACTGATCTGCCTGCTCTCCGCCCCAGAACCGGTCCATAAACTGGTCTAAAGCCTTTCCTTCAAGCACGCAGCCACCTCCTTCCCGGTAACTGCCTCAGGAAAATAATGTCTGGCCATACGGTTGGCAGCAGTAGTATAAAAACTGTTTCCTGCAAAAAATTCACCTGCTGTTTTGCTTGTCACCACATTTCCCTGAAAGAACAGACCCACTCTGTCTGCATATTCTGCCACGAATTCTACATCGTGGGAAATCATAAAGATTGTAATTCCATGCTCCTGAAGTTTCTTCAGTATTTCGCCCAGTTCCTGCTTATACTCTGCATCCAGTCCTTTTGTGGGTTCATCCATCAGCAGAAGTCTTGGCTGTAAAAGCAGTACCTTCGCCAGGGCCAGTCGCTGCTGTTCTCCGCCGCTGAGATCATAAGGATGACGATCCAGCAGTCCTTCCAGTCTGGTCAGGCTTACAATCCCTTCTATGGCCTCTGCTTTTTTCATGGAAGCCGAATATTCCGGAGATTTCTTTTCTTTTGCACCTCCGATAATAGAATACAGATCCTCACGTACTGTCTTTTTAATGAACATACTCTGAGGATTCTGCGGCAGAACACCCAGATACCCTCTGTAAAGCTGAGAGTCTGTATAACGTCTGATATCTGTACCGTTCAACAGGATTTTTCCTCTGTACGGTGCGCGCACACGGCTAATCAGAGACAGCGTAGTGCTTTTTCCTGTCCCGTTTCCTCCAACTAATGCATAAAATTCTCCCTGCCGCACTTCCAGATTCAGATCCTGCACCACATCCCGGCTGTCCTTCTCATAACGGAACCATACATCTTTTACCTCGATTGCCAGCGGTTCTTTCTGAACAGCATGAGGAATTTTTTCTTTAATCGTATCCAGCGTTCTTCGCAGTCTGCCGCCTTTCTCTGTACTGTTTTCGGAAACAGATTCATTCAATGCTTCCTCGTTTTGTTCCTGTCCTGCCTTCTGCATCATCTGTGTAATCCAGTTTCTGCCTTCCCTTACAGTCAGCGGACAGGGCAGATCACTTTCCACCTCTGCATAAATCTGCATAGGAACAGGCATGGAAAGAAACATTCCGTGATGTTCCCTTTTCAGAACTTCTCCGATTTCCCTTGGGGAACCCTGAGTGATCAGACTGCCTTTGTCCATCACATATACTTTATCCGCCCAGGGAATCACATCCTGAAGTCTGTGTTCTGTCAGAATTACTGTTGTACCGATATCTCTGTTTATCTTCCTTACAGTTTCCAGAAAATCAGATGCCGCAATAGGATCCAGCTGTGAAGTAGGCTCATCCAGGATCAGAAGTTTCGGATGCATTGCCATGATAGCTGCCAGATTGAGAAGCTGCTTCTGTCCCCCGGAAAGCTCAGATACATTTTTATAAAACCACTGATGGATGCCGAAATAACTTGCCATCTCTGCTACCCTGAGACGGATAGACGGCGTATCGTATCCCAGACTCTCCAGTCCAAAAGCCAGTTCATGCCAGACTTTATCTGTTACAATCTGGTTCTCCGGATTCTGTAATACATATCCGATCTCCTGGCTCTGTTGTCTGTGACTGATATCCTCCAGATTCCGTCCATAATAGCAGATTTCTCCTGATTTACTTCCAAAAGGTGCCAGATCTGTTTTCATCTGACGGAGAAGAGTGCTTTTACCGCAGCCGCTTTTGCCGCACAATACATTAAAAGTTCCCTCTTCCACGTCCAGAGTAACATCTGTCAGAGAGTCTTTGTCCCCGTTTGCATAACGGAAGGAAAAATTTTTCACCTCTATTATCTTCATTTTGCTTCTCCTTCCATTTCTTCATATATATGCCTGTATGTCACAGTCATCTCACCGCTCACATGACTTCTGCTTCTCCTCATGGCATATTCCTCGCTCAGATCCAGCATAAGCGGCAGAAAACAAAAAATCCCAAAACTTACAAAAGTGATCACTGCCAGAACAGGACTGCAGGACTGTCTCGGTACACGTCCGAATATCGTAAATCCTGCCAGAAGTATTCTTGGATTATACTGTGAAAATGCAGCCCCTTCATGGCATCCATATCCAAAAACTATACAAAGTCCTGCCAGAAGTGCTCCCAGTATCTTATCCCGTCTGTTAAAGCGGTAAATGGAAAAAGCGGTTCTTCCCTTCAGTCCATATCCACGGCTTTTCATCGAATCTGCTGTCTCAATCGCATTCTCCAAAGCCCAGGTTACCAGAATAGATACCATATTTAATGCATAACGAACTTTTTTCAGCCATTTGCCATTCGACACATCCATGCCCACACACTTCTGTCCATTACGGATTACCTTCAGCTGTGCTGCGAAATGGGGAACAAACCTAAGTGCCATGGATAACATCAAAGACATCGCCGGGATGATCCGTCCAAACAGATAAATAAACTTGTCACTGGTCATGATCTGGTTATAACATGAAAACCACAAAATCATGATAAAAAGTACACATCCCAGAACAATGCCATACACCAGGGCTTCCAGTGTAACCCAGTTTCCGCTGCTCTCAATATACAGAAGCGGCGTCACTCCGTAATGATTGAACATAGGATTCATCAGCGCCACGATCAGCAGACTTGGAATCGTCAGAAGGAAATTGATCTTAAGAACCTTTCCCACTCCGTTCAGCCACATGGAATATGCAGTAGCAGCCACAAAAGAAACCGCCAGGTATACCGGATGCTGGACAAACATAGTAAATCCCAGCACCACAGCAAAATAAAAGAAATTTAAAATCGGATGACATCTGGAAAACGCATCAGTCATAATACTGATCCCCCACATCTCTTCCCAGGTCACAGGTATAACGCCACTCTACCGTGTCACCATCTTCCAAAGTGTACTTGGAGCATCCATAGTTCGGATACCATCCGTTTACAGCATACATCCAGCCTGAATCCTTACCACAGTCAAATTCATACAGATTGTTGATCCCTGACACATAATAACTGTTATACATAGGTGTCCATTCAGATTCCATCTGAATTCCTGCCTCATTGCATACACGTTTAAGAACATCAAAGACAGTTTCACCTTCATAGAATTCTACTTCCGAAGGATACAGGATCCAGCCATCAGCAGGTACAAATTCTGCTTTGGATTCCTTCAGATTATCCCAGTTGTTCAGAATCGTGGAACATTCTATAGAGAAGGTACAGGTCATTCCGGCATCTTCATCATTTCCTGTATTATCTCCGTCATCACCGGAAGTATTTGTATTTCCTGCATTACTGTCAGGAACTGAAGTGCCCGACTGCCCGGATGAACTTCCTGAAGTGTTTTCTCCGTTCTGCGCCTGTTTTTTCTCTGCAGAATCATTATTTTCATCTGCTTCCTCACCCGTGGTAGAACCGCCGATCAGATAGAAATCGCCGCCGGTTTTTGTCACATTGAATGTAAGAACTGTATGCTTTGTTTTCTTTTTCCCAGATTCTTTTGTTGTGATCTTCGCGGTATCCAGCTGATAAAGTTTTCCATCCTCTTCAATACAATAAAGAACTTTATCTGCATTCCACTCTTCTTTTAAAGTAAGCGTCAGCTTCGCAGGTGCAGCCAGGTTCATCTTTTCCAGAGTAACTTTTAATGCATACGGTGCATCGTTTGCCAGTTTTTTTATTTCCTCTGTTCCATCCTCTGTACATTCCACCAGAAGCTTCTGTTCTACAGGATTCTGAATCTGACTGCCATTATAGGTCCACTTATAGCTGATGCCGTTTTCTGTTTTTCCAACAAAATAGTATTTCTCATCTTTTCCTGCAATGGTCTCCATCTGTGCCTGAGTGATGATGCCATCTTCAGGAAGTTTCGTTTTTGTCTTTAAAGGCTCCACATCCTGATCAGAATCTTCATCAGAACTGTTTAAAATCTCTGCTCCTTTCTCTGAAAGCTGTGTCATGTCTCCATTTCCACCTCCACAGCCAGAAAGAGAACTTACCCCCAGAAGCAGGGCAAGCCACAGAGCAATGCCTTTCTTTTTCATGCTTATTTTCCTTTTTGCACTCATTGTTTTTTCCTCCGCTTATGTATAAGAGCTTTTATTCCGTCTCTGATCGCAGGACCTGCCACTCCGCCTACCAGAGCTCCAAATGCGGACGCCAGGATCAGAGTATAATCTATATGTCTTCCCGCTGACAGAGTCCCCGTCTCTCCTGCGCTGCCCATATCTGCATCTGTGATCTGCGTGGTTTCTTCGCTGGTCTCCTCATACGGTGATGCCTCAAAGTCCCAGCCGCCGGAACTTTTGTCTTTATTCGATTTACTGTTCTTTGAGCTGTTTTTCGAACTGCTCTTTGAACTTTTTCCAGATGCAAGACTTTTTCCGGAGCCTCCTGCAGTTTTGGAACCGTCGGAGCCGGATGATTTCCCTCCCAGTGATTTTCCGGAACCTCCAGGAGTTTTGCTGTTACCTGTGGAAGGTGATGTAGTCGGTGTAGGTCTTGGAATCGGTGTAGGTTCTTTCAGGCCTGTTCCATTTCCATCTCCCTTGCCGCCTTTTTTGATACTCACATCAGACATATCATACAGACTTGTTTTGCCGTCTTTCATACGCTGATAAGCAACCAGTGCATAATATCCCTGTTCTGTCGCCATTCCATCCAGCGTGCCCGCAGCTGCTCCGCCATTATTTCCTGCTCCTGCTTTTACATGCATAAATCCGCTGCCATCAATATGATAAGAAATCAGATTCTCTATCGTCCAGTGACCGCCCTTAATAAAACGGGCATCTGTTTCCGGGTCAATTCCCAGACTGCACAAGGCAGTAATGACCTGCGCACAGGATTCTTCCGTTTCCACGCCCATCGTTGAATATCCGCCATCATTATTCTGCATATTCGACAAAACAGCCAGTGCCCGGTCAATAGCGGCAGTTACATTCTCATAACCATCTTTATGATAATACGGTGCAAGTGCCTGAAGTGCCATACCCGTAATATCTGAATCAGGATTGCTTCCGATCAGTGCCCAGCCTCCTCCGGACAATTCACTCTGCAGCAGGAAATTTACCAGAGCAGTCTCCGAATTCTGCTCTTTTGCAGAAGAATTTTTCGGGAAAGAATATTCCGGATGACAGTTTACTGCAAGAAGTGCCCAGATCGGTCCATTCAGTCCCTGCTCTTTCACCAGACTCAGATCAGAAATGTATTTAAAAAGATTGTATCCTCCTACATTTCTGGCATCCTTTCCCTCTGCTGTAAGCACCAGGATCCTTTTGGAATACTCTGTATACTTGGAAGTATTTGTCAGAATTCCCTTGTTTTCCTCTATGTAATTCGCTGTGTGATTGTAATATGTGGAAAAATATTTCTCATTAAGGCTTAATCCCCCTCTGGCAAGCCCAAGTACAAACCACTCACTTCCCACTGACGGATTAGTATCTGTGGCCCGCATATATGCACTGGTTTCTGCCATAACCTGGCTTACAGATTTCTTCAGGGCATTTGCTCCCTGCATGACAGTTATATTACAGGATGCAGAAAGTTCCGGATGCTCCGTTACTGTAGCCGTGATGACTGCCTTACCGGTCTTTACAGCTGTTACTGTTCCGCTTTTATTTACCTTCGCAACTGCTGTATCACTGCTCTTCCAGGTAATCGTATACTCTTCTGTCACAGCCTCCGGCACAGGAACTACCTTCAGGGTACTCTTCTGTCCTTTATTAATTTTTAATGATTTGTGATTCAATTTGATTCCCTGCAGGCCAGCCGGAAAATCAGCTATGATCAGATGTTTCAGGGTTCTGGCACTGTCCAGATAAAAGGTATTATCCTCCATCCTGTCAGGTGTCAGTTCCATAAAAGAGTCACCTGCCGGGCGCAGGATTCTGCCACAGGTCAGGCTGTCATATTCTTCAGGAACAGGGAAATTCAATGAAATTGTCTGCATTGGCAGATAAATTTCTCCTGTCCGTATATCTGTATAATACAATTTCACATCATAGATCAGCACCGGTGCTGTACCCGGATATGCAGCAGCAAGCTCCTGAACAGTAGTCTCCTGCCCGTCCGCTTTCTCCACATGGATCTGCACATACCATGGATTTCCTGCCGCAGTCACACCTTCCGCCGTAGATATCGATTCACTGATACGGTTTCTTGTTGCCTCCAGTGCCTGTACATCCTCCTGAGAAATTGTTTCTTTTTCCTCATCAGTTAAATTATCATACCAGTCACTGGCCTTGTAGAAATTCACTGCTGTCTCAGAATCCGGAGCCAGATTTTCACTGGCTGCAGCTTCACGGATCCACGAAAGCATTTCATCGGAAATATTACTTTCTTCTGTTTCTCCGGATGACGGATCTTCCGTTTCCCCTTCTTCGGTACTCTCTTCTGCGTCCTGATATGTCTGTGTTTCTGCCGGAACAGATGTTTCTTCATTGTTCTCCGCACTCTGTCCGGCTGTTTCTGTCTGTTCTGCCGGCTCCTTTTGCGCACCCGATACCGGATACTGTCCCAGGGTCAGTCCGGCACACAGAATTAATGCCAACCACTGTTTATTCATTCATTTTCTTCCTCCGCTTCTATACCCAAAAA
>OLOX01002403.1_pt1 | contig 15565 bp, 15 predicted proteins | sample 1672091 | NCBI WGS metagenome assembly OLOX01 (sample SAMEA3136644, study PRJEB25190) | human gut metagenome | reverse complement strand
CTGAATGAGGGCGGCGTAGCGGGCTACGTCAACTGAATGAAGGCAAAATATACCGCAAATTGGGGCGTGCAGATTGCAGGAATGATTTTTTAAACACGCTCTAGTTTCCGCCTGCCTGCTGTTCATATGTACTGATAAGCTGTATATTGTACTTCTCCACTTCATTCAGGCAAGAATCATCAAAGTCATTCGATGCTGTCTGTGGCACATACCAGTTCTGTCTCTGGAAATACTCCTGTAACTCCTGATCATTAAAAATTCTTCCGTGTCGCGCATAGATTTCATTCCTCGTAATCTTCAGTCCATAGGAATCAAGTACAGAAAGATTCTGTATAGTATACTTAACCGTTGTCGTATAAGACAAATGCTGTGCCTTCTCATATCGGTTTGAGCTCTTATCATCCCCTGGAATAAGGTAAATCCTGTCTTCTGTCTCACCATCTGCTTCTTCATCAGATGAAGCGTTTTCATTCTCATCAGCACTAAAGACTTCTTCCTTACTATCCGTCTCAGAGTCTGAAGCTGCCTCTTCGGATTCTCCCTTCGTTTCTGTTTCTGTGTTCGCTTCCTGCGTACCATCAGACTCCAGGTGATCTTCTATCTCCTGCCTTTTCTCTTTATCCTTATTATATTCTGTATCCGCAGCAGAAATCAGCCTGGCATCCTCATTCTTCTTAATCATACGAAAGCCTGCAATTACAATTCCAACTACAGAAAAAATGATGATCACTGTTAGAATCATCAAACCTATCGTTCCATATTTCTTTTCGTTACGTCCCATTATTCAGCCTCCTTTGGGCATTAGCCATGTCCTGTCTGAATCGCTTTTGTTAATATTATAAAAGAATTTCCATTTCTATACAAGCCCAAACGTCAATAGTTAAAACTAATTTAATATCTTACAAAATTTAATACAATTTTTCTGTCAGTTTATGCTTGATATTAATGAGAATCTAGTATAGAATAATGAATACAGAACATAAAGTTCAATTTTATCTAATCTAAAGGAGGATACTATAATGGCATATGTAATTTCTGACGATTGTATTAGTTGTGGAACTTGTGAAGGTGAATGCCCAGCAGGAGCAATCAGCGAAGGTGATGGAAAATACGAAATCGATGCTGATACATGCATGGATTGCGGTTCTTGTGCAGGTGCTTGCCCAGCAGGTGCTATCAGCCAGGAATAATTCGTTAATTTTACGGCGAACTATTATAAGAGGACATCGTGTTTGCGGTGTCTTCTTTTTCTGTTCGTAGAAAACAGGAAAAGGATTTTACCGCATAAAAGAACTGATTTTGTGACTTTTGCGTTGCGGCGTTCTGACTGTAGCCTCGCGGGCTCGTTTTTGAGCGAGGCTGTTTTATCAGGCAGAACAGAGCGTTTAACGCAAGGGAACAAAACAGTTCTTTTATGCGGTAAAATCGTTAAAGATATTTGGCAGAGTGATAAAAATAAGCCCGAACAAAACAGTTCTTTTATGCGGTAAAATCCCTTTCCTGTTTTCGTCTGTTTGTCAAATACCCTTCCGTTTATTCTTTCGGAAGAACCGACTCTTTTTCTTGAAGATTCCATCTTTGGAAACTGCGATTTCCTGTCTTGCTTTTTGGGTGCTTCGTATGGCTTCATCGAGTTTTTTGTAGCGTTCTTCTTCCCGCTGTTCCTGTTCTACCATTAGCTCGTCCACTTCGCGGAGCATTTTATTGCAAAGATGGTTTCCCATAGCATCTCCGAGGTTTTCTGCCTGTTCACGGAGGGCTTTGCCTACGATTCGTCCCATGATTTCTTCAAATTGCTGCATTTTTTCTTCGTGCTCAGCGAGGGCGGATTTTTCATTTTGGTGGATGGTTACGACTTTGCAGTTTCGGTCTTCTTTTACAGTTCCATTGCTGTTGGTACTGTTGTGATTTCTGTCAGAATTTCTATTGTTTGTCCTGCCTTTTTTGTTGTTGCCTGAACTATTTTCAAAAGTATCTCTGTCATTTTCTTCGGAAAAATATACTTTGGAATTTCTTTGTTGTTCATTTTCTTTTCCATTCTGTCTCTCTTTTCCCCGCTGCATTTCCCGTTCTGTTTGAGAATCCCTTTGCTGCTCTGCTTCTTTTTGTGCTTCTTCTAATTCCTGATTTTCAAGTTCTTCCTGTGTTGTCAGTAGTTTATGTATATCAATCAGCTTTTTTTGTTCTAAATCTGGCAGTACTTCTTTTACTGCTTTTAGCTGAAATCCTTTATTCTTTAATTCTTTAATACAGTGTAATAGCTGTATTTCCTCTTCGCGGTAATAGCGGTGTCCCAATTCATTTCTTGGTATGTTGAGTTCGAGTTCTTCTTCCCAGTAACGAAGAACATGGTTTTCCACCGATAGAAGCCTGGCCGCTTCCGAGATGGTATATTTGTTTTCTTTCATAATATAATCCGCTCCTGTTCCACAAATATTTTACCGGAATCTCATTGTAAATCACATGATGAATTTACGTGCAAAATACACTCAAACACAGTATTATGTAACAATTCAGAAACATACAAATTCTCAATTGATATACGATTGAGCCTAAATAGTTACAGCATTATGTGAATGCGTCCGGATGGTTACAGTATTATTATAACAACTTTAAGAAAACAGTCTCAACGCTATTCGTATTCTAAATTCTTCTCAATTCTTTCAAATAAAGATAAATAACGACAAAATTATTCGGATTTTATTTATGAAAATAGATGCTGGCAAAATTATTTGTATTTCATTTGAGCAAAAGCATATATCGGTAAAACAAAAAAGAAAAGAGCGAGCCACTCTACATAACCCGCTCTTTGTTTGCAAATTTCGTGTATTGTCCGAGCCATACCAGCTCGACGCTTCCGGTCGCACCATTTCTTTGTTTGGCTACAATAACTTCCGCCAGATTCTTTTTCTCTGAATCCGGATTATAATATTCATCTCTGTACAGGAACATAACAACGTCGGCATCCTGCTCGATTGCTCCTGATTCTCGAAGGTCAGAAAGCATTGGTTTGTGGTCCTGTCTTGCCTCAACCGCTCGGGAGAGCTGGGAGAGTGCAATGATCGGAACATCTAATTCTCTCGCTAAAACTTTAAGTGCTCGGGAAATTTCTGAAATTTCCTGCTGTCTTGATTCGTTTCGTCTTGATTCACTTCCACTCATAAGCTGAAGGTAATCGATTACAATAAGCTCAATTCCATAAGTTTGTTTGTACTTTCGGCATTTAGAACGAATCTCTGCCAAAGTCGTTGCTGTATCATCAATTATAAGCTTGGAGTTACCAATGAGGGCCGCTCCTTCTAAGAGCTTCTCCCAGTCGGAATCTCTTAAATCACCAGTACGCATCTGCTGGGAATCTACCATAGATTCTGATGCCATAAGTCTTGTTACGAGCTGTTCCTTTGACATCTCGAGACTGAACATCGCTACGGCATGATTATCTTTAAATGCTGCATACTGTGCAATATTAAGGACGAATGCTGTCTTTCCCATCGCTGGTCTGGCCGCTACTAATATAAGTTCTGCCGGATGCAGTCCGGTAAGCTTGTAATCAAGTTCGGTAAAGCCGGTAGCAACTCCTGTGACTCTTCCCTTGGTCTTTGATGCTTCTTCTATGGCACTTAAAGAATTTAAAACAATCTGCTGAATCGGAACAAAGTCGGACATACGGTTTCTGTTTTGAAGAAGCCCGAAAATGTCTTTCTCTGTCTTTTCAAGAATTGTCTCTGTGTCTTCCTTGCCAAGATAACATTCATTTCCAATGTTCTCCGTCACTTTGATCAAAGCGCGGAGTGTTGCCTTATCGTGAACAATCTTTGCATACTGTCCGATATTGGCCGCCGTTGGTACAACTTCTACTAAATCACGGAAAAAGTCAAGACTCATTAGTTCTTCTGGAACTTCTTTTTCTTTTAATTTGTTTTGAAGAGTAATCAGGTCAACTGCTTTACCCTCCCGGTAAAGTTCTACCATAGCCTCAAATACGATTCCGTACTGGCGCTGGTAAAAGTCTTCTTTAGTGAGGATGTCTTCTGCCTCAACGATTGCGTCTCTGTCCATCAGCATAGAGCCTAAAACTGAACGTTCCGCCTCCTCACTGTGAGGCTGTATTCTTTTTACAAAATTCTCGTCTACTGTCGGCATTGATGATCCTTTCTAGAGCGTGTTTGAAAAATGCTTTCTGTAAAATATGCGTTACAATTTGTGGGAGATTTCGCTTGAATGAGGGCGGCGTAGCGGGCTACGGCAACTGAATGAAGGCAAAATATACCGCAAATTGGGGCGTGCAGATTGTAGGAATGATTTTTCAAACACGCTCTAAGACGGTGAGAGGATGACAGCGAGAATTGAGATTATAATCTCAATTCTCGCCTGTCTTCTACTTTAATATTACTTTTCAGTTACTTTTACTTTTAAGTCAGCAGTTACCTTAGGATGTAACTTAATCTTTACATTGTGTACGCCAAGGCTCTTGATTGGTTCGTCTACAGAGATTTTCTTTTTGTCGAGCTCGTATCCGAGCTGTTCTTTGGCTGCGGCTGCGATTTCTTTTGTGGAGATTGCTCCAAATGTACGTCCGCCTTCACCGACTTTCATTTTGAGTTCTACACTCTTGTTTTTGAGTTCTTCTGCAAGAACTTTGGCTGCGGCTAACTGTTCTGCTGCCACTTTATCTTCGTGTGCTTTCTGAAGCTTTAAGTCATTGATGTTTTTACTTGTAGCTTCTATACCAAGCTTCTTTGGAAGGATAAAGTTTCTTGCGTATCCTGCGTTCACTTCTACTAACTGACCTTTTTTTCCGAGAGACTTTACGTCTTCTAATAAAATAACTTTCATTTTAAATCCTCCTATATCGAGTCTGTTTTTAACTCTTTTTTATAGGTCATACAAAACTTCTTTCATATAACTCTATCTTTTTAAATCACTATTTTTACTCTATCTTTATCATACTAATATCTGATATTCTCTTCAGAGTGTGTTCCTGCAAATATATTTTTAAAAATCTATACTCCAGCATCCTCTGATTCTAAATAAATACCGTCTATATATCCCCATCTTCATGCATTTTCCGCAATGTATGTTTTAACATCTCTGCCGCATCAGAAAGGGATACGTCTTTTAGCTGTGCTGCTGCCATCGTCAGATGTCCGCCACCGCCAAACTTCTCCATAATTACCTGTACATTAAGTTCATCAATAGAGCGCGCGCTGACATATATACAATCCTGCAAAGCAGTCAGCACAAAGCTTCCTCTGATTCCCTGTATATTCAGCAATGCATTTGCCGCTTTGGCTCCGACAACAGTCGCTCCGGAGACATTTTCCCCATCAAAGGTTGAAATAGCAAATTCATCCATGTAAATTTCTGCTTTATTAATAATCGCTGTTCGTATACGGCAATGTTCCATATCTTCACGGAACATCTTTCTTACACGAGTTACATCTGCTCCTGCTCTCCGCAGGTAGGCTGCCGCCTCAAATGTTCTGACACCCGCTTTGATAACAAAGTTATCTGTATCCACCAAAATACCTGAATACATGGCATCAGCCTCAATATTCTTAAGCTTTGGTTTATCTACAATATACTGTAAAATCTCCGCTACCATCTCACAAGTCGATGATGCATACGGTTCTACATAAGAAACAACCGCATTCTTAATCGTCTCATTACTCTGCCTGTGATGGTCAAGAACAACAATTGTTGAGATGGACTTCAATAATTCCGGACATTCTGTCATTGCCGGGACATTCACATCCACAACAATAAGCATTGCCGACTTATCTTTAAGAAGCATTGCCTCCTCATTCGTTACAAAAATATCTTCCTCTTCATCTGCCCGCTCACGGTAAATGCCATCTACGATTGGCTCAATTGCCGGACAGTCTTTGTCCATAACAATATATGTGCTTTTGTTTAGTGCCTTCGACAGGCGGTATATACCAAGCGCTGCGCCTACACAGTCTGCATCTGGATTCTTATGTCCCATAACAAAAATCTTATCATGTGTCAGCATAATCTCCCGAAGTGCATGTGCCTTCACTCTGGCTTTTACTCTTGTACTCTTTTCGACTTTCTGGGTCTTACCTCCATAATAGGAAATGGCATCTCCATCTCTTACTACAGCCTGATCACCACCGCGGCCAAGAGCGAGATCCATCGCTACCCGTGCACTCTCATAATTCTCCGTGTAGCTTCCGCCATTCACACCAACACCAATACTCAGTGTCATAGATAGCTCGTTACCGATATTGATAAGCCGGACTTCATCAAGAATCGAAAACTTAGATTCCATCAGCTGTTCCAGTTTTTCTTCTTCAAATACAAAAAGAAACTTGTCCTTCTCAAATCCCTTAATGATCGCATCGAGTCCCTGCATATACTTCATGATCTTTCGCTCTACTAAAGCAAGAAGAAGGGACTGTCTTACTTCCTCCATGTTTTCAAGAACTTCTTCGTAGTTATCAATATAAATCAATCCAGCAACCAGACTCTTCTTCCTGGACTCTTCTTTGTAACCAATAAGCTGCGTCTCATCAAAAAAGTAAAATACCTGAAGAATATCTCCCTGTGTCTCTTTATCTTCCTGTATCTCTCCCTCTGTCTGTTCCAAATTCTTAAATACCATATTTCGACATTCCACATGATACTTGTGCTCCTCATGTGTGATACAGTACTCCTTCATCTGTCCATTCTGAGGGAAAACCTTCTTATAAAGTCCTGGAAAAATCTGTGTGATACTTTTCTTTGTGATCTTCTGTCCTACAATCTCTGAAAACTGTTCATTATGCCAGATAATCGTACCATCCTGGTCCGTCATTACATACGGTACTGGCAGTTCTTTAAGAATCTGCTTCTGAATCTGACTCTGCTCAAAACCAGCCGCCAGAAATTCCTTGCTAATCATCTTCTCCGTATATTCATAACATAAAACAGCCGCAATGAGATAAATAACATCTCCTACCAAGATTGTATATCCAAGACCGGGATTCACTTCTATCACACCTAAGGCCGCTACTAATATAAAGACTACCACGATAATAGGCAGCCATAAATTCAGAGCGACCCTTCTTGATATATTCTTTTCTCGTTTCATTTCTTTCTCCCAATTAGGAAATATACATTGTCTATTTCTCTGAGTTTAAATTATTACAGATATAGTAGAAATTATTATAACACTGTTTCCCCTAATTTAAAAGGAAAATAATTTGAAAGCAAAAATCCGGCAGGCCAGCGGGCAACTGGTCTACCGGATGAAAACTATGGCAATAGTTATCAACAATATTAATTATTTATTCTCATTTCTTGCCTGAAGAGCCATCTTAGCCTGTAAGTTTCTCTGGAACTGGTCAATTAATACAGCCAGAATGATTACAAGACCTTTGATTACCTTCTGCCAGAACTCGGATACACCACACATTGTCATACCATCATTGATGATACCGATTACGAATGCACCGATTACTGTACCACCGATTGTACCAACACCACCTGCCATAGATGTACCACCGAGTACAACGGCTGCAATGGCGTTCATTTCCCAAGTATCACCTGTGTTTGGATGAGAAGCTGCAATCTGTGCCATTGTTACAAGACCGATCAATGCGGAACATGCACCGGAGATTGCGTATACAAGAATAATGTTTTTCTCTACTTTGATACCGGAAAGACGAGCTGCCTTTTCGTTACCACCAATAGCAAGGATATGCCATCCAAAAGGAGTTTTCTTAAGTACAAATGCTGCGATTACTGCGAGGATAAGGAAGAGGATCGCTGCGATTGGAATACCAGGAAATCCGCCAACTGCGAATACACGGCTATCAAACTGCATGATACCTACGTTTCCGAGTGCTTCCTGACCTTTGATACTTGAGAATGTATTTCCGCCGGAACGGATATTTGCAAGACCACGGCCGATGTACATTGTACCTAATGTTACGATAAAAGGTGCTAATTTACATTTTGCGATTAATGCACCGTTAACAATACCGATGATAATACCGATAATGATACAGATTACTGTGATAGCTGGAACGCTGAAGTAAAGTGTAACTCCGGCAAATTTTAAAGTAAGACCTTCCTGGATAAGACCACCGGCGATCATTCCGACTAAACCTACTACGGAACCAACGGAAAGGTCGATACCGCCGGTAATGATAACGTAGGTCATACCAATACCAAGAATACCATACTGTGCAACGTGCTTACATACTAAAAGTAATGAGTTAACTGTGCAGAAAGAATCGGCTTTAATAGAGAAGAATATAAATAAAATTATGAGTACGAATAATGTTCTTCCCTTTAAAAGTGTCATCATAAGATTCGAATTATCTTTTTTCTTATTCATTTTGATTTCTCCTTTTCCTTGTTATGTACTTCGGAAGACTTTTCCGGCTTCTGTTAAGCTGGCATAGAAAAATTCCAAAATACATTATTAGTTTTAGTGATGACCTTTGTAGGATGCTAATACCAGATTATCCTCTGTGATCTCGTCATCTGTAAATTCTGCGGTCTTAATACCGTTTGATAAAACGACAACTCGGTTGGCGATTGCCAGCATCTCCTTAAGCTCTGAACTTACACAGATAATGGAAAGTCCACGGTCTGCATACTGGTTGATAATATCAAATACCTCTGTCTTGGCACCGATATCAATACCACGGCTCGGCTCATCCATAAGAAGAATCTTAGGATCTGTCAACACACCTTTACCGATTACACATTTCTGCTGGTTACCACCGGAAAGGGATAAAATCGGAAGATGTTTATCTGCTACTTTAATATGAATATCTTTAATCTGTGCATCTACATATTCGTCTTCCTTTTGTTTGGATAAAACGAACTTATTACAGCAGGTCTTTAAGCTGGAAAGGGAAATATTCTTTTCGATATCCAGTGTCTGTACAAGACCTTCTGCCTGACGGTCTTCAGGAACTAAGGCAAAACCATTCTTGATCTGCTCTGCAATGTTCTTAATCTTAATTTTCTTGCCGTCAACATAAACCTCTCCAGTGTGTTCTGGATGAAGTCCCATCAGACATTCAAATACTTCTGTACGTCCGGCTCCCATTAAGCCGTAAATTCCGAGAATCTCTCCTCGTTTTAACTTAAAGCTTACATGATCAAGCAGCCATCCGCCACCTTTCTTTGGAAGACAGAGGTCTTTAACTTCAAGAACAGTATCCTGTTTCTCCCAGTCAATATCTCTTTCTTTCTTAGGGTAGGATTTGTTACTACCTGTCATCTTCTGTACGATCCAAGGAACGTCAATATCTTTAACTGCTGCATCATCTACATATTTACCATCTCGAAGAATAGTAACGTGGTCACCAATCTCCATAATCTCTTCAAGACGATGGGAAATATATACGATGGAAATACCCTGGGCATTTAACTCACGCATGATCTTGAAAAGTACCTGTACCTCTGACTGACTTAAGGAAGATGTAGGCTCATCCATGATGAGAATCTTTAAGTCATCCTGAATTAAGTTACGGGCAATCTCGATCATCTGCTGCTGACCTACACGAAGGTCTCCGACTTTCGCCTCCGGATCAATTGGATACTCCAGTCTTTCAAGAACCTCTTTGGTCTTCTGTTTATGTATTTCATTATTTACAACGACACCTTTTTTCTGTTCGTTGTTCATAAAAATGTTCTGGTATACGTTTAAGTTGGGAAAAAGGGAAAGTTCCTGATGAATGATACCTACTCCCTTTGCTCTCGCCTCTGTTGTGTTTTTGAAGCTTACTTCTTCGCCGTCAAGATACATCTTTCCTGAAGAAGGCTGCTCGATTCCGGCAATCTGCTTCATTAACGTGGACTTACCTGCACCGTTCTCTCCGATTAACACGTTAACTTTTCCACGGTAAATGTTAAAGTCAACATCGTCAAGAGCCTTTGTACCAGGATAAACCTTTTCCATGTGCCGGCATTTCATTACGATATCTTTATCTTTATTCTCAGCCATCCAATTCATCCTCCTCTAACTGATTCTTACTGTGTTCTGTCTGTTATTTTACTTCAAGAACAACCGGAGTAATTACGATTGCATCATTGGAATCAGCAGTGAAACATCCAACAAGGTTTACTGTTGCTCCTTCTGCAAGGTCATCGTATACAGGTTTTACAACTGCTTCTTCAACTTTTTCAAGCATACTTGTATTTACCTGACCCCATTCTGTCTGGTTTGTAAAATCAGAGAAGTTAATGAAACTCATATCATCACGAATAGATGAATTCTTATATTTACCAATCTGACAGGTAACTACTGTCTTTCCTGTGTAGCCAGGAACTTCTAATGTTACTGTTCCGTAGAAAGAATCTTTATCTACTTTTATAATCTTTGCACCTTCTAATTTTACTGCATAGTTATAATAAGAAGCTGCTTTTGTCTTTAAGCCATCAAATTCTTCGCCCATTTCTGTGAGCTTGCCATCATACTTTGCTAAAATGTCAGATACATCTACTGCTTTTTTCTCACATTCTGGAATTACTTCTGAATCCCAGATTGCTTCTACACTGTCACCAGGATTGAACTCTTTCTGCCCTGTAAGATCTCCCTCATGACCAATCTTTACTACCTTCACACAGCCTGTTAATAAAACGGCTGCCATTACTACTGTTAAAACAGTACTTATCAAACGTTTTGCCATGGTTTTCTTCCTTTCTCTATTCCCTGCTGTCCCTACATGTGAGAAGGGTGCCGAATAACTTATTGGCACCCCTCCACACACTGAAGAGAGCCTAACCCCCTTCAGACCTAACAGATTCAATTAAATTTATACTACGAACTTCTCTTATTCTGCGAAAACAAAGTTATCTAACTTGTCAGCGTTATCCTTTGTAATTACAACACAGTCAACTAACTGCTTCTCTTCAAGACCTGTAGTTCCGTTTGTCAGGTAATCGTTAGCCTGAGTAACTGCATTTCTTGTGATCTTATCAATCTGCTGAAGAGCTGTTGCAAGTGCTTTACCATCTTTGATGTTATCTCTCATATCGTTAGATCCGTCAACACCGATGATATATACGTCATGGTCAAGGTTTGCTGCTGCAACTGCTGCTGCTGCACCACAAGCCATAGTATCATTACCACAAACGATCGCTGTAATGTCTGGATACTGCTGTAAGATTGTTTCAGCTTTGGACTGGCCTTCTGTCTGATCCCAGTTAGCGGACTGCTGAGCAACCATCTTCATGTCTGTCTGGTCAAGAACTCTGTGGAAAGCGTTAGAACGAACCTGGCAGTTTGTATCGGACTCAAGTCCTAATAATTCTGCGTAGTCACCTTTTCCGCCTGTAGCTTCTACTAATGCTTCTGCTGCTGCCTGAGCACCCTGGTCATTGTTAGCTACGATCTGAGATACGCAAAGACCTTCTTTGTTGATCTCACGGTCAACCATGAATGTAGGGATTCCAGCATCATAAGCTTTCTGAACTGCTTCGATAGAAGCATCTGCTCCGGCGTTATCACAAACGATTGCGGATGCGCCTTCGGAAATAGCTGTATCGAATAATTCGGACTGTTTTGTAGCATCATCATCATGAGATACACATTTAACTTTGTATCCTAACTTCTCGCCTTCTTCTTTACATGCTGTCTGAACAGTACCGAAGTAAGGATTAGAAGTAGATGGTGTGATACAGTAGATCAGCTTGTTAGCTGCGTTAGTGTTAAGAACTTTTGCAGGAGCTGCTGCTTCTGTTGTAGCCTCTGCTGCTGCCTTATCTGATCCACTATCTTTTGTACTACTATTGCTGCTTCCACATCCAGCCATTGTAGCTACCATTGCTGCTGCAACGAAGCCAGCTAAAACTTTCTTAAACATTCTCATTTTTCATTTCCTCCTCATTTTGAAAAATATATGCTAGATAACACAGAAGCTGTTAGCCCTTCTGCGCAAATCTCAAGGATGTTTTGCGATAATACAAGTGTACTCCAATTTCTTTGTGAAATCAATACTATTTTATTAAAAAGTCTTGTATTTTTTTGTTTACTTTGCTATGAATTTAACATAGTATTGGGAATTTCCCTATACTATTTTGTTAATACGAGTCCAACACTCTCTTTCCAGCCTGTATATTTTGTGCATCTTGTCTCCGCATCCATCTCAGGGGTAAATCTGGTGCGGTTAAGACTTTCAAATAATGCAGTCTGTTCGTAAATTCCCATAGCGATTCCAGCGGCATATGCCGGGCCCATAGCAGATAATTCCTCTGCATCTGGTACCTGTACCGGAATATCTAAAATATCACTCTGGAACTGCATAAGATAACCATTCTTAGTTGGGCCGCCATCTACGCGAAGCTCATCAACCTTGATGCCAGAATCTTCTGCCATTGCATTAACTACATCGCTGATCTGATAAACGATACAGTCAAGTGCTGCTCTTACCAGCTCTGCCTTACCTGTTGTGCGGGTGATTCCGCTGACAACAGCTTTCGCTTTACTGTCCCAGTAAGGGGCGCCGAGACCTGTAAATGCTGGTACAAGATAGGTAGTATCTCCCGGATTGGCACTCTTAGCCAGTTCTTCTGTTTCCTTTGCGGAGGCAATCAGTCCGAGGTCTTTTTGCAGCCATGTGATAACTGCTCCGGTGTAATTAATATTTCCTTCAAGAACATAATTCACTTTACCGGAAAGAGACCATGCAAGGGAAGTAACAACTCCCTTGTCACTGAAAATAGGCTTCTCACCAACGTTCATCATAATAGAAGAACCTGTTCCATAAGTTGCTTTAATCATTCCTGGATTCACACATCCCTGTCCATATAAGGCTCCGTGGGAATCTCCCATCACACCATGAATCGGAATGGCTTCCTCAAGATATCCATCAAAATCTGTATAGCCATATAAGGCATTGGAATCACAGATTTCTGCTAACATTTCTTTTTTAATTCCAAATAAGGAAATTAATTCTTCATCCCAGTCAAGGGCAGACACATTAAACATCTGTGTCCGGGAGGCGTTTGAATAGTCTGTTTTAAACGCATGGTCTTTTGTAAGCTGGTATACGAGGTAACTGTCCATCGTTCCTACTGCAAGTTCTCCCTTATCTGCTGCCTCTTTTGCTTCTGGTACGTTCTGAAGTACCCATGCGATCTTTGCTGCAGAATAATATGGAGACAGCGGAATTCCGGAATGTTCCTGTACCATCTGTGCGTAACCGTCCTCTGCAATCTTGTTACAGATTGCTTCACCACGGGCACACTGCCATACAATTGCGTTGTAAACCGGTCTGCCAGTATTTTTGTTCCAGCATACTGCGGTCTCACGCTGATTACTGATACCCAGGGTAAGAATCTCTTCTTTATCAATGCCCGCCTTCTCCACAACATTCTTTACGACCTGGATAACATTTTTCATAATCTGATCCGGGTTATGTTCTACCCAGCCCTTTTCGTTGATAATCTGATCATGTGCAAGGTCGGTTCGGGCAATAATCTTACCTGAACCGTCAAAAATGATACCTTTTGTTCCCTGCGTACTCTGATCAATACCCAATACGTATTTCTTCATAATTATGCTAAAGCCTCTTTTGCTTTTGCTGCAATGCCTTCGCCGTTCATTCCGTAGTAATCAAATACTGCTTTGGAATTACCAGTGATTACTGGTGCATCTGGCAGTGCTACGTTAACTACTTTCTTAGGGCAGTTTGCGCCAACAACCTGTGCTACCATGGAGCCAAGTCCGCCAAATGGAGCATGTTCTTCTGCTGTTACAACTGCTTTGGCGTTTGTAGCTGCCTTGATGATTGCTTCTGTATCTAAAGGTTTTACGCAGTACATATCAAGAACTGTTGCGCTGATTCCCTCTTTCTCAAGGATTTCCGCTGCTTCTACGCAAGGTCTTACCATCTCGCCGCAGCCAATTAATACAACGTCTGTACCTTCTTTAATCACAGTAGCTTTGTCCATCTCAAATGGGCAGTTGTCTTCAGAGTAAATATCTTCTACCGGGTTACGTCCTGTACGGATGTAAGCTGGTTTTTCATCTTTTAATAACGCTTCGATGAGGTGTTTTGTCTGAAATCTGTCACTTGGCAGATACACTCTCATGTTAGGAATTGCGCTCATTGCTGCAATGTCCTGTGCGGAATGATGGCTCATTCCAAGCGCACCATAGCTTACACCGCCGCTGATACCGATCAGGGTAACATTGGTGTTGGAGTATGCAACATCAATCTTAGCCTGCTCATAGCTTCTTGTTGATAAGAAGCAAGCCGGGGAGCACGCGAAAGGTTTCTTGCCGCATTTTGCAAGACCTGCTGAAATACTTACCAGATTCTGCTCTGCAATACCTGTCTCAACAAACTGTTCCGGGAAATTATCTGCAAATGGTGTCATAGATGCAGAGCCTCTGGAATCACTGCAAAGCACCATAATATCTTTATCGTCTTTCGCCTTATCCATCAATACTTCACAAATTGCCTGTCTGTTTGGAATCTTATTCATGACAGTGCCTCCTTTCTCTCATCCAGATCCTTCATAATCTGTTCTACTTCCTCCGGTGTCGGCACTTTATGATGCCACTCCGCCTTATTTTCCATCACGGAAGAACCACAGCCCTTCGTTGTGTTTGCAATAATAACCGTCGGTTTTCCCTTGCAGTGTTTCGCCAGCTCAAACGCATGAACGAGCGCGTCCATATCGTTGCCCGGTACGGAAAGAACATTCCATCCGAACGCTGCCCATCTCTCCTCCTGGCTGTCCTGTTTCATGACATCCTCGGTATTTCCGGAGATCTGCAGACGGTTGCGGTCTACGATCGCACAGAGGTTGTCCAGCTTGTAGTTTCCTGCGGACATTGCGCCCTCCCAGACAGAGCCTTCTGCCAGCTCGCCGTCACCCATAACGGTGTAGACACGGTAATCTTTTTTATCCATTTTTCCACTAATAGCCATTCCATTTGCGCAAGATAGTCCGTTGACCTAATGAACCTGATGTCATATCTACTCCTGGCACTTTGTTCATATCTGGATGTCCTTGTAATTTACTTTCTATATTTCTAAAAGTTTGTAATTTTTCTTTTTCAAAAAATCCTCTGTTTGCTAAACAACTATATAAAGCCGGTGAACAATGACCTTTTGATAATATTAATCTATCTCTTTCTTCCCACTTAGGATTTTTTTCATCTATGTTCATTTCTTTAAAATATAAAACTGTTAAGATATCTGCAATTGATAATGAACCTCCTGGATGACCAGATTGTGCTTTATATACTTGCTCTATAATACCTCTTCTAACTTTTTTTGCTATATTAGATAATTTTTGTAACTCTTCATTCTCCAAATTTAACTCACACCTTTCTCTTTGTAACATTTTTATTCTACTATAAGCATAATAAAAAAGCAAGAAATTAATCTTGCTTTTAATTAAAAAATCTTTTAAAATCTTCTTCATTTATTTTTTCTTTTTCCTTGTTTTCTTTTTTTCTGTTTCTTGTTTTATTTCTTTTGCATCTTCTGGAGTAAGATGTACATAGAAAACGTTATCAGGATAAACTTTAACTATTGGGCCAACCGCACAGAATCCAAAGCATCCAGTTAATTGAACTTTAGCCACA
>OLOX01002402.1_pt1 | contig 15579 bp, 16 predicted proteins | sample 1672091 | NCBI WGS metagenome assembly OLOX01 (sample SAMEA3136644, study PRJEB25190) | human gut metagenome | reverse complement strand
TCCGATCTCAATATACTATAAAACAAATGCTACCTCCTTTATTTTGACCGAAAGGCACTTAAACCCCCAAGTGCCTTTCGATTTGTTCACTAGAATCGGAAATCTCTTTTGCCTTCATGAATATTTTCAATATACTCTTTTGCCTTCTCTTTCACTACCGGATTTGTAATAATTTCCAACTGCTCCTGAATCACTTTTTCCCCTTTTTCTTTCGTGTCCGCAGAAGCATAGTCCTCTAAATACTCCTTAAGTGTCATCAGAGCATTTGGCTGACAACAGTTTACAATCTGCCCCGATTTCAACAATTTCATAAACCGGTCACCGGTTCGTCCTTCCCGGTAACAAGCCGTACAGAAACTCGGAATATATCCAAGTCCAAGCAGCCAGTTCACAACCTCATCCAGACTTCTTCTATCGGACACATCAAATTGAGCGGAATTCTCTTCTTCCGGCTCTTCCTCAACGTAGCCGCCCACACTTGTGCGGGAACCACCGCTAATCTGGCTGATTCCAAGGTCTAATACTTTTTCTCTCGTTGCCTTCGATTCACGGGTTGAAACAATCATTCCGGTATATGGCACCGCAATGCGGATAACCGATACAATCTTCTCAAAGATTTCATCCGGAATGGCATTTAATTCTTCCGGATCAATGTCATCAGCCGGGCAGACACGAGGCACACTGATGGTATGCGGTCCAACACCAAACTTAGCCTCCAAATGCTCTGCGTGCATAATAATACCAACCAATTCATATCGGTATTTATCCAGGCCAAACAAAACACCGCAGCCTACATCATCAATCCCAGCCTCCATGGCACGGTCCATCGCCTCTGTATGGTACGCATAATCACTTTTTGGCCCTGCCGGATGCAGTTCTTTGTAAGCTTCTTTATTATAAGTCTCCTGAAACAGAATATAAGTTCCAATCCCTGCATCTTTGAGTTTCTTGTAATTTTCAACAGAAGTCGCTGCAATATTTACATTGACACGACGAATCGCTCCATTTTTGTGCTTAATGCTGTATATCGTACGAATACTCTCCAAAATGTACTCAAGCGGATTATTCTCCGGGTCTTCGCCCGCTTCTATCGCCAGACGCTTATGCCCCATATCCTGCAGCGCAATTACTTCCTGCTTAATTTCTTCCTGCGACAGTTTTTTTCTTGCAATATGTTTATTTTTTACATGATACGGACAGTACACACAACTGTTAATACAGTAATTGGATAAATAAAGTGGCGCAAACATTACAATTCGCTTGCCATAAAACCGCTCTTTAATCTCTTTTGCAAGTTTTTCAATTTCCTTATTTTCCTCTTCCAATTCACATTCCAAAAGAACCGCCGCCTCTTTGTGGCTGATTCCTTTCATCTCGCGTGCTTTCTGCAAAATCGCATCAATTACCTGTTTATTTGCCTTATTTTCACTGGCATATGCCAGTGATTCTAAAATTTCTGCATCGTTAATAAATTCATCTGCGATACTCGATTTTGGATCATATTTGTACATAATAATTTCCCCCGATAGTATCAAAATTGGCTGCTTGCGCAACTGTATTAAGGATAGCACAAATGAGATTTTTTTTCAATGTTTTCCGTTGCTTTGTTTGTGTCAAATGTTCGCTGTCACTTTTTTTGTTTTCCGTAATTCCGTAGAAACTGGCAGCAAACATTTGACACAAACTTTTTACTCTGGCACCTTGAAAGATATTAAGTTTGCATCTACAATTAATTTCATCATACAGTCTCCTTAAATTTTTCCAATCTATAATGACGTTCATCATCCAATTCCTTAACACCATCCTTATAATCATATCCAAATTTTCTATAAAATTCCGTTGCTGTAATGGATGCCGGTATCTCAATTCTGCTTGCTCTTACATAAAATTCATCCGTTTCTAATGTATTTATGATTTTTCTTCCAACACCCTTTCCATGAAATTCTGGGAGGACAAAAATGGACAAAAGTATACTTTCTGTTTCACTTCCCCAAAAACTTGAGATAGAACCTATTCCAATTATTTTTCCATCAAATTCAAAGACGTACATATGCGCATAACTTGCCACATTCAGAACTTTTTCCACATCGTAAACTTTTGCAAGTTTTTCCATTGCTGATATGCCATAATCTTTACTATTAACCTCTAAGAAATTCCTGACAATAAGATTTCTGACCTCTTTGGCATCCTCTTCCTTAAATCTCCTTACCTCAATATAACTCTTTACATAAAATAATAATGTCATATTTTCATTTACAACTATTTCATCTCCAGTTCGAACAAATCCACATTTTTCATACAAATGGCAATTTTTCTCTTCCTGCTTGATAGTAGACAACCACCATTCTATTGTGTTCGGATAAATATCAAATAATTGTTTGATTACGTTACTGGCAACTCCTTTATTTTGAAGCTTTGGAATAACAAAAATAGGAGATATCCAATTTACATTCTTGTGTACTTTTTGCCCTTTATGCCATTTAACTCTTACACCACCTACTCTCTTACCATTAAACAAAATAAAATAGAAATCCGAATTATCATCAACTATCTTCTTCGTTATTGTTTCAAGACTTTCTTTCGCCGGACTTGTAGCATCATCCTGATATTTTTCATATAAGGGCATAAACGCTTCTATCTGCAGTTTATGCAGACATTCAGCATCTTCTCTTGTTATCAGTTTAAGTTCAATTAAATCACTCATTTTCTGCACCTCTTTCTTGTAAACATAAAAAATCGCACCAAACATTCAATGTCCAGTGCGATATCTCCAATTTAATAAGATGCAATGTAGGTAAAATCTTCTCTTATATTCTGGTTTTATGCACTAGACTAAAAGACCTACAAGCTATAACCTAATGCACTATCCTTGCATGTTTATAGCCGTGTACGTCCGTAATACATGTACATATAATGTCTTGAATATAAGTTCTGATTCATGTGTATGTTCTCCTTGTTTTTGTTGAATAATATACCAGCCTTGGCAATTCATGTCAACAATCTATTTGCCATTCAGAATAATATCTATCATTTCTTGCTTTCCATTAGTATATGCCACCCTATCATCTGCATACTTACTTTCCAGTTCTTCCTTCACCCTCTGATACTGCAAAGCCATATTCTCATTAGCATTTAGACAATCTCTAAAATGAATATAATTCCTCCACTCAGTTCCATTCCACTTCACAACATGAATATGGTGTGTCCTGATATCCTTTTCCATATCACCCATTACATAAAGAATCTGATTTTCCACATCCGAACCACGACAAAAGATTCCTTCCTTCTGTAACTGCTCATTATATGACATTATTTTCTCAAAATCAGTTACCCCAACAGCAATATCAATAATCGGTTTTGCTTTAATTGCTGGTATTGCTGTACTTCCAATATGTTGTATATCAACAGCATCATCACCTAATATAGATTTAAGGTTTTTGATTGTTTGAATGGCAGCCTCATCCCACTGTTTATCATGTGGTTCAAGCTGCACTGTTCCTCTTTTTAATCCTAATGACATAGCAATCTCCTTAATATTACATCACAATTTCACTGTCGAAATATTGTTCCTGAAAATGAATCTGTCTCCTGATTTCTTCCTTTGAAAAAGTCATTCCGTCAGGCACAACTACCCACTTTTCTTCTATATCATCTTTTCTATAAACAATGGCAATAATTTTACCTGTAAACTTGCAAACTGGTTCATTTACACCTAATATATAAGCGTCCTGCTCTTCTCCATCTGGTGCCATAACTCCTTCAATGTAACCATAATTTATTGGATAATACATATCCTTATATTCAGGATGATAACTTCCTAATGGTCTATCGACTGTGACAGTTACTGTTGTACCAATTATTACATTATCAACACTTTTGTCGGCATGCAACACAAACCTTTGATTAGGATATCCAAATTCTTCAATCAGCTTGCCCTCTTCAAATCCAAATTTCTTATATAATTTTCTAGGTGCAATTCCTTTAACATCATTTTCTCTAAATGTAGACACAATTATATCTTTATCACTGTCAAGTTTATCAAGTGCTTCACTCAACAACATTGAGGCAATTCCCTTTTTTCGATAAGCTGGATCAACAGCCAAACAACATATCATATTATGCTTCCTTGAATATAAAAGCACGCCAACAATATCTTGTTCATTCTTCACGCACAAAGCACGTTTATCATTCATGAATTTCAGTACTATTATTTTGTGTTCATCTATACTCTGCTCTGTCTCTAATCCTGGAAAATTCCAACTTACTTTTTTCACTAATCGCATCCATGAATCAATATCTGATGTAATGCCAAATTCTACCTTCATATTTTCTATCATTGACTATCTCCTCAAATCTGCTTTGAAACAAAATGTACAATTTCTTTCCCTGACTCAAGGATATATGGTATCAACTCTAAAGGATATACCTTAGTACCCTTCTTTAAATCTTCTAGTGAAACCCAACAGAAATCCAAATCAATTCTTTCATTATCCAGCTCATCATATCCATGAAACACACCATCTAATGGAATATTATCATCCATCAGATGTACATTATAATATAAGCATATCTGATGACAGGGTCTTTTTCCCCATGGAAAATAAATTTCTCCGATTGCTAACAGATTATCTACCTCTATCTTAGCATGAAGCTCTTCTTCAAATTCCCGTTTAAGAGTTTCCATACTTGTCTCCATAGCCGCAACATGTCCACCTATAATGGAATAATCATCATTCTTGGGACGCTGTAGTAGAATTTTTCCATTGCGTATCAATATTCCACCAACTCTGTATGAAAATACAAAGTCATCATTTTTAAATAGAATATCCATCAATAACACCTTCCCTTTTATATCCGATATTAGAATTACTATATAATTTCATTCTCAATAAAAACCGCAATGCCATCCTCATCATTCGAGCCAATAACTACATCAGCTTTATCTTTCACTTCATCAATCGCATTCCCCATTGCAACGCCTGTTCCACATAATTGCAACATTCCTATATCCGCATAATCATCTCCAAATGCAATGATAGATTCTGTACCAAATCCACACACTTCAGTAATCTTTATAATCGCATTTTCTTTTGTCACATTCTTTTTCGTAAACTTATACCAATATCCATCCGAGAATCGAATACAATCACACTCAGGCAGTTTGTGGGCTAATTCGTCAGCCTTGTTTTGATCAAAAATCTCGACACACGTTTTCAATGCACATTCTGAAAAATCGGTAAAATCCGTATAGATACTGTCTCCCCAACTTTGGTCAAGTTTCTTAGGATCAATTTTATAGTTCCAGTAATGTGAGTCTGTCGTATCAATCGTTATTTCACAATCTTCTCCACAGACAGCTCTTGCCATATCAATCATGTTATTTGTTTCAGCTACTGAAAATTCTGCTTTATAGATATATTCAGTTCCATATTTTACTAATGCGCCACCACTTGATATTAAAATATCCGGCATCAACTCATTTAAATACACTAAAGAATTCTGCTCACTTCTTGATGTCGAAACACCTATCAATATACCCTTTTCTCTACACTGTTTTAAAACAGAAAGGGTTCTTTTAGATATAGTTTTATCACTCTGTAATAGTGTTCCATCTAAATCAAATAAAAGTAATTTACATGTATTCTTCCACATTTATCATTCCTCCAAGTACATGATATTCCATTACTCCACCTACAAATAGAGCCAAACTAGAGCCATTTGATAAAACAAATGCCGGAAGCCCGCATAAATTACAGGCTTTCGGCATTTCAATCCGTTATTCAAACTCTACAAAGACTAACGCTTTTTGTTTAGGAATTATTCTCTGTAATGTTTCTCGTTCTTTTGATTATTTGATATATCCATATTATCCTGCCTATACGAGCTAATGTTATCATTTTGTTATCGGCATTGATAACACCTACTCGATAACTGTGGATAATAACTATATGTAGCATGTCAAATTATAAGCTATTTTGCTTAGAGATTCAACACAAAACTGAAATTTTACTTTTCCTTATATTCATCTGGTATTGCTATTTGAAATGTTTCACACAACAGCATCACATCATGCACATCATTTTTATCGTGTTCATATCCCAAATGAAGCATTACCTGACTCAATGGTTCAATACAAGAAACAGTTATATCTCCAACTTTTCCAATACCGGAAAAAGTTTTTGATGGAAATATATCTCCCTCATAAACAATTCCGTCATCTGTAAATTCAAAACAATGTAAATCAATGATTCTTTGTTTATCATCTTTCCAGACAGTATGACCATCCGTTGTATAATCAGTATTTACTTCCTCAAATCCATGCTGCTTAATCACATAAATATAATCATGATAATGTTTCAGTTCAACAAACAAATCAATATCATTGTGTATTCTTGATTCTCTTTTAAGAAGTGCATCAACACCCCATCCGCCATCTAAATATACTTTAATTTCGTTTTGCAAAGCATATTTTATAATTTCACATGCATCTTCTGTACGTACCATAATCTATCCTCCAAATTCAAATCTTTGTATGCTTTCCAACTCACTAAAAGCCTGAAATTTGTCAGTCTTTCATCCTTTTTGTTATCAATCACCAATTAGCTGTAATCCATTAGGATTTAGCTGATATATTTTATCGCACACCTCTTCAATATACTTTCTATCGTGAGAAATGCTAATGACAGCCCCCGGAAATTCTCGGAGCATTTTTCTTATTACCGGACCGGACAATGGTGAAAAATTTCTTGTCGGTTCATCCAGAATAAGAACATTTGCACCACTTAAGCTCATCCTCAAGAGAAGCACTTTCGCCTTTTGTCCGCCTGATAACTCCCGAATCGGATGCTCCATTTCATCTGGTGTGTATTTAAGTGAACCAAGGTATGTTCTAATTCTTGTACGCTCTTCTTTATCTCCTGTTTTATCAAGGTAATCAACCGGTGTAACATCCAAATCCAGCAGGTCTTCATAAGTTTGAGGCATATATTCTGCTTTAATGTCATTCCGATTTAGGAGTTCTTCCGCTATCTTTTTTAGAAGAGTCGTTTTTCCTGCCCCGTTGGCTCCTATCATACAGATTTTTTCTGAACCTTTTATTTTTAAATGAATTCCTTCTGCTAAAATTCTTTTGCCATCCGGAGTCACAAGCTTTGAAAGTTCATATTCTATGACCGTTTTTCCTGCGGGAATGTGTGAGTTTTCATCCCCTAATTTGACAAAGATTGCTTCTTCCTGTTCCGGCATCTGAGTCATATTTTCATCTTCTTTTTCAAATCTTCGTTCCATTGCCTTAACCGTATGCATTTTGTCCTTTAAGTTTTTGGCAACAGACGGTGCTTGTCTGGTACAACTTCTTAATGCACCTTGTACACTCTGCATAACTCTTTGATATTTTTCATCGCGAATCTTTTTCTCCCTACGGTCACTCAGTGCCCGCTGTTTTTGGATTTCAAATTTATGAAGCCGTTCTTCCACATAGCGTCTATAGGGAAGCTTTGCCACGGTATATCTCGCCTTTGTTTTTCGTATAATCTGCTCGATATGTATCACCATGTTGGCAGTACGCTCTATCAGCGTTTCATCGTGTGAAATAAAAAGCACAATGTGCTTCCAGTCATTTATGATTTTTTCCAGTAATGTAAGCGTCGCAATGTCGATGTCATTGGAAGGTTCGTCCAACAACAGCACAGAAACATCGCGAATGAAAAGCCTCATAAGTTGTGTCTTGACTTTTTCGCCTCCTGAAAGACTACCCATTGTCTGGTTACTGTAGAAAAAATCATTTTTCATTCCAAATTTTCCCGCAATAACAGACAATTCTTTAGGCGTTTTCTCCCAGAATATTTCCTCTTCAGAAAAATATTCGTATATTGTTTTTTCCTTATCTTCATCGAGCATCTCCTGCGGAAGATAACCAAGACGTTCGTGTCCCATTATCCTTTCCCCATCTGCTTCTATATAGTTTTCTACAAGCGACGGATTGTATATCCACTTCATTAATGTCGATTTCCCATTTCCCTCTTCTCCAATAATAACTGCCTTATCTCCATCATTTAGCACAAGGTTGAAATCATTAAGAATTATTCTCAGGTCTTTTTTATGTGTTAAATTTAATTTTTTTATCTGCAACATTAAAGTTTCTCCTTTTCGAAGTCTGAGCCAATTATTATTTTGAACACACAAAAACGAGTCTTTTTTGCATACGCAAAAATAGACTCGCTAAATAGACCCTTATTTCTTTTCCAAAAGGAAAACAAAGGAAATGCCTCTTGCGATAATCCAACTTAAGCGTACACAAAACAAACCTATTCTCTACAGGCTCAATAACTATATGTGTCTTACTTAAATCAAATTATCTATTAATCATTTCCTCACCTTACACAAAATGTGCCTTTCTTTCTTCTAATGGCAATACTATCATACTGTATTTTTTGTGTCAATACATTTCACCTTATGGAAGTGCAAATTAAAATTTTCACTTCCTAATTATACATCCAACCATTACGAAATTCAATCTTTCACAACCTCTTTACAACCACAACCACAGCACTCCAGCAAACGCAGGAGCACCATACCGTAAAACGCTTATGTGTAAATCAACTCCGTTCCTACAACTTCCCTCACACAAGCCTGAATATTATTCATTCTTCCAATCCATTCGTAGGGATTATCTTTCTTTAATTGTTCCGTCACATCTTGTCTGTCGGCATATTCCTTTACCAGTCGAAGAAACATATCCTCTGCTTGCTTATCGACTTCTGCAAGATAACTATGCAGCTTTCCGCTTGTCAGCAGGTTCATATATAACACTTTATAGTGTTCCTTTAAATGCCTTGCATGTCGTTTCCCCCATAAACCAATCGGCTCTATTTCTTCTTCGGCTGGTACTGTGATGTTCGGCAATAAATAATCACCCACCTGTCTATAAGTTCCGCCCATTTCTTCAAAAATTGTCTTTGTCATTTTCCTTTTCCTCCTGTGATTTTTGTCTATCGTGATCGTGTATTATCACGCTTGCGACCTTTAACTGTTCTTGCCTGCTCCAACAAATCATCTATCTGTTTGCGACCAAAAACCTTACGGAGCAGGCTGTAATCTTTATTTTCTGCTTTTAGGATTTTGTTTTCTTCGGTCAATCTTTCATTGACTTTCTCCAAACGCTGATTGGTGCGGTATAACTGTGCATTCGCTGTATTCAGCCTATGATAGTTGTCCCACCCCTCAAAGCAGCGGGCAAGCACCGTTTTGACAAGTTGCTTCAATTTCCTTACAACCGGCTCTGCCATTTTGGTTTTATATGCCTTTGCAGTCATAAATTTCTCTGGTTCTGGCAACTGATATTTCGGTGCAGTATCAAGCTCTATTTCAAGATTTGACAGCTCGTCTTTTGCCTTATCATAGTTCAATACTCGTTCCGACAACACATCAAATTCAATCTGTTTCTGCTCGATTTTCGCACCTAATGCCGCCACTTCTTTTTCTCTTTCCTGCTTTTTATAATCCAAAACAGAAAGATGTTTTTCGTGTGTGCCTAAATGTTCCCACTCAATCCCATAACGTTCCATCACCGCCGCAAGCTGTTCTTTTTCGGACTGTATCCATTGCGACCACTCCGTATCGCCACGACTGCCGCCCTTAAAACCTTGCGTTGCAAGAGCCTGCTTTAGTGACACTCTTGTATCAAGTCCACGCTTGCTGCCTGTGGTAAAAGGTACAAAATCTATGTGCAGATGTGGTGTAGCTTCATCCATATGCAGATGAGCCGAGAACACCCGAAGCTGTGGATTTCGCTCCTGAAAACCCTGATAGTATTCATCTAAAATCTGCTTTGCCAGTTCTCCGTTTTCCGTATCGGCGTTCATATTTCCCTTACCGCCCACCTGTAAAATGATTTCGTGGAACGGTTTTTCCTGCTTGGAACTTCGGATTTTTTCATAATAATCTTTTATCTTTCGGTCTGACCTTATCTGCTTGGCATTGTATCTTTCCAATGCTTCATCAAACAATTCGTGATAAACTGTCTTTATATTTTCATTGCAGTAGTCGATATTGAGATGAGTACGAGTTCCGTCTACATTTTCTGCTCGGAACTTTCGGCTATTGTGATTGACCGAGCCTTTACCGACCATTGCACTTATCGTTCTCTGCATTTTTTCATCTCCCATCTGTAAATTTCAACATTCTCAGGTTTTGTTACTTTTGTCAAAAGTAACGCAAAAGCACTTTTGACGGGTACACCCATCAAAAATGCGACCTGTAAACAGGTTTTGCGTTCTCCGAAGGCTCTCCGAGGGGTGAGCGTGTGCCGGTGGCACACACGCCTGCGAACCGACCGAGCCAGCAGGCGAGACCAAAGAGCCGCCTTTGAAAAGGCACTCTCTGCACACTCCCCTAAACTTTATCCGGTGTCAAAGTGTGACGATGGTGACAATGTTTTTCACAGCGTGCTGCTCTCAAAAACATTGACACCTTTGACACCGTTTGTCACGCCGTCTGCTCGGTTTCTTTCCAAAGTGAAACCTTTCTTCCGTCGTGTGTGCGGCTGTTCTGATAACGGATACCGTAATCACGAAACAGCCTGCTTGCGTTGATACTGAGCCTTAAAGAAAGTACATTCGGCTTTATATCCACCGCAAGCCTTTCGCAAAGTTCCGAAGCAGTTCCTTCCCATCTGTCACTTTCCGAAAAGAGCGTATCCGCTATCTTCTCAAGCAGAGGTTCGGGCGGTTCTTTCCACATCTCCGTTTCCGATTTTGCAAAGTTCCACACCAATCGCTCGCTGTCCCTTACAAGATGGATTTTCATATCCTGCTGGTCTCTGCCAGCAACATCAAGTGTGGCATTGTTGGAAGTACGCTTGTCCTTACTGAGAACAAATGCACCGTCTGCCGCACCCATCAGACCATTCGTGCCTGAAATCATATCGAATATATCTTCCGATTTTTGTTTGCGTGTATGATGAACAATAAGCATTGAAACCTTGTAACTGTCTGCCAACGCTTTCAGCCTTGCCACAACATCATAATCACTTGCGTAGCTGTAATCTGCTCCGCCTGCTTCACGCACACGCTTTAAGGTGTCTATGATAATCAAGCCTGTGTCTGGGTGTTCCCTCATAAACCCTCTTATCTGTTCTTCCAGTCCGCCATTGACCGTTTTACATTCCGTTGCGAAATACAGATTGCCTGTCTCCTTTGCACCGAACATCTGAAACAATCGCTTCTGCAAACGTGGGTAATCATCTTCAAGGGCAAAATAAAGCACCGTTGCCTTACGCACCTTATACTCCCAAAGCGGTGTGCCTGTGCTGATATGATAGGCAAGCTGTGCCATCATAAAGCTCTTTCCCACTTTCGGGGAACCTACGAAAAGGTAAGTTCCCCTTTGGAGCAGACCGTCGATAAGTGGTGTCTGAACCTCAAACACCGTATCATACAGCGTTGTCATTGATACTGTTTTCAGATAGGAAGGGTCTAACTGTCTGAGTATTTCCCTTTGCATTTCTTCAAAAGATTGCTCGTACCCCTTGAAATCCGTATCCTGATTGACTATACTATTGTCAGTACATTTGGAAAGTGACTGTTCCGCATCTGTTGCCGCAGATACATTTGGAATAGTCATTTCTTTTTTATTCTCCATTCGCATCCTCTCCTTTCAAACCGCCGAGAATAATGGAAATCAGTTCTATTACACTCAGCAGTTCATCATCCACACCTTTTCCTGCTTCAATCCTTTTCAGTTCCGCAAGGACTGTGGCAAATTCCGTTTTCAACGCCTTATACACTCTCGGATTGCCCTGTACCACCACATCCTGATTTAAGCAACGGCGGTAACAATACTCCTGTTTTGGCAATCCTGATAGAGCTACAGCTCTGTTAATGAGTTCGTTTTCTTCGGGCGATACTCGAAACCCTACTGTGATATTCCTCCAACGATTTTTGTTATCTCTGTTCTTAGCTGACATTTTCAAAATCTCCTTTCCCTAAATCATCTAATTTTTCTGCCATCTCAATCTGCTTTGACGGAAAGAGGTGTGCGTACTGATAAGTAATATCAATACTTTCGTGACCAACTCGGTCAGCAATCGCCACCGCAGAAAAGCCCATATCAATCAAGAGTGAAATGTGGCTGTGACGGAGATCGTGAATGCGGATACGCTTCACGCCTGCCGCCTTTGCCCCTCTGTCCATCTCGTGATGAAGATAGCTTTTCGTCACCGTAAAGATACGGTCTTTCTTCTTCAATCCGTAAAGCATACCGAGATATTCTTTCATTTCCTCACACAGAAACTTCGGCATTTTAATCGTGCGGTTGCTCTTTTTCGTTTTCGGAGAAGTAATCACATCCTGCCCTTTCAAACGCTGATAGGATTTATTGATTGTGACTGTTTCCTTATCAAAGTTGAAATCTGCCGGAGTCAAAGCTAACAGCTCGCCCTCTCGGATACCGCACCAGTAAAGCATTTCAAACGCATAAAAGGAAACAGGCTTGTCCATCATCTCAAAAGAGAATTTCTTGTATTCTTCCTTTGTCCAGAACAGCATTTCCTTGTGTTCCTCACGTCCCATATTTCCCACCTTTGCCGCAGGATTGGAACGCAGTTCATAGTAGCGGACAGCGTGATTGAAAATGGCGGACAACTGATTGTGCAGCGTTTTCAGATACGTCTGTGAATAAGGCTTTTTCTTCTCATCACGATAGGCAAGCATTTCATTCTGCCAAGTAATAATCTCCTTTGTGGAAATCTCGCTGATTTTCAGTTTCCCGAAATACGGAAGTATCTTTGTGCGTATGATATGCTCTTTGGTAAGCCACGTGTTTTCCTTCAAACGGTTCTTCACATCATTGATATAAAGCTCCGTAAAGGCTTCAAAACTCATATCAAGGTCTGAAGAAGTCTGCAATTTGAACATTCTTTCCCATTCCTGTGCTTCTCGTTTGGTAGCAAAGCCACGCTTGCATTTCTGCTTGCGTTCCCCTTTCCAGTTCACATACCTTGCCATCACATACCAAGTACCGTTATCTTCATTCTTAAATACCGGCATTTACATTTCCCCCTTTCCTGCTCCGTAGAGCCTTTCGTAAAAATACTGGCGATTTACACGCCCTGCAATCGTAATAAAGCCCTTTGCTTTCAATTCCTCATTTAATTGTCTGATGAGTTTATATGCATAAGGTTTTGATACGTTTAGTTCCTGAGCCACATCTTCGGCTCGGATAAATCTGTTTTCCATATCCTTTTTCTTCCTTTCTTAAAATAATTTTTTGCTTGCCGCTTTCTCCGTGTTAAAGTTCCAACAGGCACTCCTGCTTGTCGGCAGGCGCTGTGCTGTCCCAATGCACCGCAGTACATCAGGCGCTCGCTCGTATAGGGGTTCCCGAAAAGTCGGAGACTTTTGGGGAAGAGGAGGAGCAGTGCAGCGAATGAGCTTTTGTGCTTGCACACAAGCGAACGATACGGAACTTGCTCCGACGAGGTCTTGGCGGTTTGGCTTTTCGGACGGTCATTCAGTTGTCGCATTAAGCATATTTGTTTAATTCGTAATTTATTTTACTAAACATATTTGCTATTGTCAAGTGGTTGCAAAGAAAATATTAAACATTTTTGTTTCGGTTTTTCTTGACTTCCACTAAACATTTCTGCTATACTTATTTCACTAAATATAAAAGGAGCGTATCATTATGGCTATCAGCGAAAGAATACATTTTTTCAGACTAATGCGTGGTATGACACAAAAGTATCTCGGTACAGCAATCGGTTTTCCAGAAAAGAGTGCTGATGTGCGTTTGGCACAGTACGAAACTGGTACACGCAAACCGAAAGCAGACCTTACAAATGCATTGGCACAGGTGCTTGATGTTTCTCCACAGGCTCTTGATGTTCCTGACATAGACAGCTATATCGGTCTTATGCACACTCTGTTTACCCTTGAAGATATTTACGGTCTTACTGTCAGTGAAGCAGACGGAGAGGTATGCTTAAAGGTCAACAAGGACAAAGGCAGAGAAGCATATGAACTCCTCAAAATGCTGTATGCTTGGAAAGAACAGGCAGACAAGCTATCTTCCGAAGAAATCAACAGAGAAGAATACGATAACTGGCGTTACCATTATCCAGAGTTCGACACCACACAGCGTTGGGCAAAAGTTCCATCACAGGAATTAAGTGACGCTCTCGTGGAAGCATTCAAAGACCACTTGAAAGATAAATAAGCACCTACAGGACCTGCCACTGGCAGCTCCCTACAGATGCTTTGGCAACGACAAAAAAGCCCTTAACTATGGTTATTAACCACAGCTAAGGGCTTAGTTTATAATATGGAATTTGTTCAGAGCCAAGCTCCGAACTTTAGTCTGCAAGCCACCTGTTAATTGTTCCGTTACCCATAAACCACTGGATAACAAGAATAATGGCACTTGCTATGACTGTTATCAATTTGTTATCAAAAGACTAATCGAAATCGCTGAAACCCGCATAAACACTGGCTTTTTTAAGCAACTCGATTTATTCGAATTCAATCGTCCCAGGCGGCTTACTGGTAATATCATAGAAGCAGCGGTTTACCCCCTTCACTTCATTGATAATCCTGCTCATAACCTTCTGTAACACCTCGAACGGTATATTGGCAGCTTCCGCTGTCATGAAATCAACCGTATTGACCGCACGCAGTGCAACCGCGTAATCGTACGTTCTCTCATCGCCCATGACACCCACGCTTCGCATATTGGTGAGCGCGGCGAAATACTGGTTTGGCATCCACTCCGGTGCCTCTCCATGCTCTTTGCGGTATTCCTCTACCGCGGCATCCACTTCCTCACGGTAAATGTAATCGGCATCCTGCACGATACGAACCTTCTCTGCAGTTACCTCACCGATAATACGGATACCAAGTCCCGGTCCCGGGAATGGCTGACGGAAGACAAGTTTCTCCGGGATGCCAAGCTCCAGACCCGCTTTGCGGACTTCATCTTTGAAGAGGTTACGCAGCGGCTCGATGATTTCCTTGAAATCCACATAATCCGGGAGACCGCCAACGTTGTGGTGGGACTTGATCACTGCGGATTCTCCGCCAAGTCCGGACTCTACCACATCCGGGTAGATGGTTCCCTGTGCCAGGAAATCCACGGCTCCGATCTTCTTTGCCTCTTCCTCGAAGACACGGATGAATTCCTCTCCGATAATTTTACGTTTTTTCTCCGGTTCTGTCACACCGGCAAGTTTTCCATAATAACGCTCCTGCGCGTTGACACGGATAAAGTTCAGGTCAAACTGTCCGTTCGGTCCGAAGACCTCCTCAACCTCGTCTCCTTCGTTCTTTCGGAGCAGACCGTGATCGACGAATACGCAGGTAAGCTGTTTTCCGATTGCACGGGAAAGAAGTCCTGCTGCAACAGAAGAATCCACACCTCCGGATAATGCAAGGAGAACCTTTCCATCACCGACTTTTTCACGGATCTCTTTGATTGTATGCTCCACGAAAGAATCCATGCGCCAGGTGCCGGCACATCCACAGATATTTCTTACAAAGTTATGAAGCATCTTGCTTCCCTCTACGGTATGCAGTACTTCCGGATGGA
>OLOX01002394.1_pt1 | contig 15633 bp, 15 predicted proteins | sample 1672091 | NCBI WGS metagenome assembly OLOX01 (sample SAMEA3136644, study PRJEB25190) | human gut metagenome | reverse complement strand
AAATACAATGCTTCCCTGCATTTTCTATATCGTCATGTTGATATTATTACTTTACTATCCACATTTACTATCCGCCACACCCTCCTGGAGTGGCAAAAAACAATCGTAGCAAGCACTGCCTGTGTCATGACACATGGGCTGAAATTTACTCTTATGCCCCATGCACAACCCGTAAATTTCCATAGGGAAGTATCCCTAACCCTCTTATTTTTTTGAGCCATTTTTCACAGCAAAATCATTGACCTTCTTCTGTAATTTTGCTACAATTTTTCTTGGATAGCTTTATCCAAAAATTGAATACACTTTGAAACAAACTGTTGTAAAACATCGAACATTTTACAGCAGTTTTTTTGTACCCAAAAAAGGAAGGAGTTAAAGAAATGGCAAACAGAAAACGCACCAATCCTGTGCAATTTTATCTCGATGATGACGAGCAGTATATCCTGGACGAGAAGTTCAGAGTATCAGGCATGAAAAGTAAGTCCGCTTTCTTACGAAAGCTCATTTTGTATGGCTATGTCTATGACGTGGATTACAGTTATTTAAGAAATTATAATACGGAGCTTGGACGTATCAGCTCAAATCTGAATCAGATTGCCAAGCGAATAAACAGCACCGGGAATATTTATCAGGAAGATATGGACGAAGTAAAGGAGTTGATGAATGAGGTATGGCGTACACAAAAATCCATGCTATCAAAGCAACCGTTGATAAAGCGATAGACTACATCTGCAACCCCGAAAAGACCGATGAAAAAATGTTCGTTTCCTCTTATGCCTGTTCTCCGGAAACCGCAGCTTATGACTTCAAATATACTCTCGACCACTGCCGGGAAAACAGTCCCAACAAAGCCTATCATCTGATACAGGCTTTTGCTCCGGGAGAGGTCGGTTTTGAAGAAGCGCACCACATTGGAAAGGAGCTTGCAGATAAACTTTTAGAGGGAAAATATTCGTATGTTGTTACCACCCATATTGACAAAGAACACGTTCATAATCACATCATTTTTTGTGCCGCTGACAACATCGAACACAACAAATATCACGACTGCAAACAGTCCTATTACCACATCCGTAAACTGAGTGATGAACTGTGCAAGGAACACAATCTTTCCGTCATCATTCCGGGTGCGCAGCGTGGCAAAAAATACAAAGAATGGCAGTCTAACAAGAACGGTTCTGCATGGAAAACGCAGATCAGAAAGGACATCAATTTCTGCATCAAGTCGGCTTCCACTTACGAAGAATTTCTGCTTCTGATGAGAGCCAAAGGGTATGAAATCAAGGGGGAAACTTTTGAAGAAGGAGCTGCCAAATACATCTCATTCCGCCCTCTGGATAAAGAGCGTTTTGTGCGTGGCAGTGCAAAGTCTTTGGGTAAAGAATACACAAAGGAACGTATCAGGGAACGCATCGAAAGGAAACGGGAGCGAAAGGCAGTGATCCCCAAAAGGGACTACTCTGCCCGCAGGCTCATTGACACCTCGGACGAGAAATTTCAGAACAGTCCGGGACTGCAAAGGTGGGCTGCCATCGAGAATTTAAAGATTGCCGCACAGAGCTATAATGAAGTCGGCTCCCTTGCAGAACTGGAACACAAAATTGCGGTGAAAACCGAAGCCGGAAAGTCTGCAAAGCAGAGCGTGGTGGAACTGGAACACCGCATCAAAGACCTTGCGGAAATCATCAAATACGCACATCAGTACAAAGACAACCGCTCCTATCATATCGGCTACAAAAAAGCCAAGAATCCTGACACATATTTCCGCAGATACGAAAGCCAGATTATACTTTATGGCGGCGCCAGACGTATGCTGGAACAGGCGGGCATAAACTTAAAGGGCTTGAATGTCGATAAACTGAAAGCAGAGTATCAGGAACTGATGAAGCAGAAAAGTGAGCTGACTTCCACCTATAAGGATTGCGAAAAGGAAGTGCGTGAGCTGAAACGGAAACAGGAAAATCTCAATCAGTATCTCGGACGGACACAGCCCGATCCTGCACAGGATCAACAGGAGAAAAAAGATACTCCGAACCTGTAAATGGGCAAAAAAATAGAGGTGCGCTGGCACCCCTATCCTAAACCTCTTGCAAAATCTGCAAGGCTGGTTTATAATCAGATTAGAAAACCGAAGGATATTGGAGTGTCCAACGGTTGCACAATCGGAAACTTATAAAGCGTTAAGTTTATTAACGGATTACAGGCTATCCCCTATTGGCGTAGAGGATAGCCTTTCCGTTTATTTGCGGTTATGTTTATTGTCTATGTATGTCAAGGCTGCAAATACAACCAGTAAAAGTGTAAGCACTTCTAAAGTATTCATACCGACCTCCTTTCTGTTTCCAGAAAGGACAACCGCAAGACTATCCCTACTGCTCTAATCTGACTGAAAAACATTATATCATGTGGTGTCGAATTTTGCTAGTACCGACTCACATTCATTCTGCCGCTTCCAGAGAAATTTCTGCAAATTCCTCATCTGTCATGTTCTGGAGCTTACCTAACACCTGCTCTCCAAGCTCCTCCATATCGCTATCCTTTATGTGCGGCATTACCTGTCTAATCTGTCCAATCATATCCGTCCTGTCCTGTGTCTCAAGCACACACATGAAATTGATTTCTTCTACTGTGAATTTACTCATCTTCTTACATCTCCCTCTGTGATTTTTTCTCGGTTTCCTTTTCCGGTGAAGTACGTTCCGCCTTATCCCTCTGCTCTATGACTGCCTTTTTCTCTGCCAACTTCTCCTTTATGGAAATTCTGCCTTTGGTCTGCTCCTGTTCCTTTTTCTCGGCTCCGTTGTTTAATACATTATCAATCATGTTGTAATTCTGTTCGGTAAGCTCCTCCACCTTTGCAAGCGGCTTGTATTCTGCCAGCTTGTCAAGCAGCTCCTTTGCCCTTCTCGCAGTCTGAACCGCTTCGCTGTCATCAATCTCCACACCCTGTCCGAAAATGTCCGTAATGCCCTCTCTGACGCCTTCAGAAATGACCGCATTGAGAAAGTCATTCAGATACCCAGTATTTCCGTTTCTGATGTCCTCAGTGATGTTGGCAACCTGTGCTTCTCTGTCCTCAACCGTATCCTGATACTGATAAGTGTCATAATCATAAGAAAACTGGTCTATCTCCGTAGCAAGGATAGCCGCCTGCCACTTCTCCAGTGAACCACGCACCTCAATGTCCGGTAACTTGTCAATCAGCTCCGCTATAATCTCGATTGCTTTCGGATCGTCTGTTATGTCCGGTACATAATCCAAGACCTCCAGATCAATGACCTTGCCGGAGAGAATATCCATTTCCACGTCCTCATAATGCTCGGTTCCCTCGGTATGTATGTTGATGCCGATGCTCGGAATCCCATTCATTCGCTCCGGCGGTATGCTTTTCCACACAGCGATTGCTTCCTCCACGCTTGCGATATTCTCATGGAACTCTCCCAGACTGTGAAATTCGCCACACTCTGCAACCGTTAAGGTAACGGTTTTCTCCGGTGTGGCTTCCACCGCAGACGCTTTCTGCATTGCCTGTTTCTCTGCAAGATAGCTTTCCACTCTCGGAAGATAAGTTGCAAGTGTTCCGGTCTTGCCCTCTGTGATAGGATTGATGTCAACCTTTATGCCGCCGATCATAAGACCGTCCTCGTTAAAGGCATTGAATAGATCATCCTCATGCTCCCTGCCCTTATACTCCACAACCACATCCAGATCGGAGCCTGCTTTCTCCAGACCTCTGCATCTGCTTCCGGACACCACCACATCCAAAAGCTCAACATCTATCTCATACTCGTCGAGCTTTGATTGCAGATATGCCCATACCGTCTGCTCTATATCATCCTGTGTCTGTCCGTTGATCCCATTAAATAATTTCTCTGTCTTTGCCTTGAAATCAGCAACAACATTGTCTGCTTCCGGCACTTCCTCCCGGATACGCTCATTTAACTGTTCACGCTCCACCGCTTCTGTTTTCTCCATAAGTTCCTCATAGTCCACCGGAATACGCTTATCCTGTTTTGACAGTCCAAAGTCCTCCAGAATGTCCTTTAACGCCGCATGAATGGAAATATCAGGATTATCATACACACCACCGTCAATCAGCCTGTAATCCGTATCAAAAACGGAATAATCATATCCCTCCGTACAGGTCTGTATACTGACAAATTTATCTTTTATGGAAAATGCCATCTGCTCCGGCTCTTTCACCTCAAAATACGGATTGTCCCACTCCGTAATCGGTACATCTTCCTCGATGTGCTTCTGATTGGCAGTAGGCATTAACTTCTCCATCTTTCCCTGTTCATAGAGCGTATTGAACCGGCTCATATAAAGGGAAATATCATCAAGACCGCCTTGTTTTAATTGATGTTCAAAACGCTGCTTCACAAAGTCTTTCACTTCCTCCGGTGACATATCCCGGTGGACTCTTACTTTTTCGATACCGATACTGTCACTCAACGTCTGCAAATCGTCCATGAAGTGCTTACTTTCCTTTGCTTCACTGCTGTGGGTAAAATCAAGGGACAGGACGTTTTCGTTATTCCTTACATGGATTACATCAAACTCAATGCCATGCACACTGACACCAAAGGTTGTCCTTGCCTTGTCATCACTGTACTGCGCATCCTTGCCACGATAAGTCTGAAATGCTTCCATTGCTTCAGAAATACTGTCAAAACGCTCCAGCTTGCTCCTTTCCGGACTGTTCTCTGCCCATGTGCTTAAATCGGCAATGACATAGTAGGATACCTTGTCATTTTCAATGTCCATGTGCTTCTGAAGCTGTCTTGCTTCCATGATGCGCTCAAGCTGTGCCCTTCCGTTTAACATATAGGAACCGATATTATTTTCCTTGTTGAAGGGCATATTCGCCATTTCCCGCTCTGCTTCATATAAGACAGCCGCAGCTTCCTCATAGGTATCGTAATGCACTCCTGCAGGCGTGATGTCCTTGATCTGGTTCTGCAAATGCAAAAGTCTGAAATCCCCGTCCGCATACGGATCGTCAATGGCAAAGTAATTCTGTTCCAAGTCAAGCGTACCGACCTCACGCCATTCGTTGTAATTGACGAGAAACACTTCATTTTCCCTGTCCGGTTCATCGTTTGCGTGTTCCTGTGCTATCTCCGAAAGTATCTCTGTCGTTTCATCAATGACCGAAGTCTGTTCTTTTGTATGCTCTGCCATAAGCTCCTTTGTAAACTCCGGCACCTCCCTGTAACCAAAAGAATCCACATAATGGCTTGTGTTCTCTCCGTTCTGATGAAGCACCACCACATCACTGACAGAAAGGGAATGTCCCCGAAAATCTGCCGGGCGATCTATATTAAAGCGGGTGTAAATATCTTCAAGGCTTGTGCCCTCCTCTAACGGTGCGGTATAAAGCAGATCATAATTCTCCTTTGTGACCGCAATGCCCTTGCTTTCAAGATAGTCCATTCCCATAAAGTGAATGTCTCTTGCTTCCTCTATATCTTTGAGCTGATAAATGCCAAATCTGTCCTCACTGCCAAACAAAAGCTGTGCTTCCCTGTTTGCAGGGCTTTCCTCTAACTCCTGTTTCATACTCTTGTGTTCCAGATAGGCGCTCCAATCGTCCTTTTCCACACCGAAAATGCCCTCATGCTCCTTTAATTCTTCCGAATCTTCAATGAGCGTTTCGGAACCGTCCTCATGGAGCTGATACACAGCCACATCTTCCCCAAAAAGCTCTGTTGCCTTATCCTTTGTCAAAGGCAGCATTTCATTCCAGGAATAACCATACTCGTGCATCTCGGAAAGACCTATCATGCCATCCGGAAGGGCATCAATCTCCGCCTGTGCATCTATGACAGTAAGCGCTTCATTGACAGGCTGATTTTCTATCATGTATGCAAGTTTCTCCGCCAATTCTCTTGTCTTTTCCATGTCATCGAGCTTGTAATTGTAATTCACAATCAGATTTCTCTCATCATCCGTAAAGACCGTTGCCCCATGCTCCATGCGGTTGATAAGGTTCTCTGCCTGCTGTATGGCAGACAATTCCGTTGATGCACTCACGCCTGTATCTGCATCGTATGCAAAATCAAAAAACTGCGGTGCGTGTTCATTCAGTCCGGCACTGGAACTAATCAAAGTCATTTCTGCCCCATGTTCTTTCAGATACGCATTATAATCTCCGTCCCACTCACTCTCATTAAGCAGAGCCATATCATAAAGCAGCTTTTTAACTTCGTCCGGGGACATATTTGTGATTTTGGAAATCTCCCATTCGCTTCCCATCGAACCGGAGAATTTTACCACTACATCTCCGGCGGCAATCGGCTCCATAGACTTATCATAGATTGCCTTTCGTTCTTTCATATCCACAAGCTCCTCTGTGTCAGTATTGTAGCGGACATCAAGGTGGTATTCTCCAAATTCTTTTGTATTTTCGTTGGCAATCTCGGTAGTCCATGCCCCTTTACTCTCCAGATATGCTTGAATACTCAGCTTATCGTCCTCACTCATGGCTGAAAGAACGTCCATAAGTTCCTGTCTGTCCATGCCCATAACACTCACAAGACTGTATTTTGTCAGATCATCATTCTGTATCAGAAGTATACTCTCCTTATTCTGCTCCTGCTCCACTGCCCTGTCCTTCTGTAACTCTGCTAACCTGTCCTCAATGCCTGTGATCAGCTCCGAAGCGGTCTTTCGTATGGTATCAAGGGCAGATTTCAATTCTTTCATATCCCGGTCACTGCTCCATCCGGCGATATACCCAAAGGAATAGTCCGAGGTATCAATGCCGAAGTGCTGGCACACCGTATAGGCAACGCTCTCTGCTTCCACTTCCTGCGTGTTGCGGTCTTTGTCTAAGACCGCATCTATATCCTGATTCCGTTCCCGATCATGGAGCTTTGCGTGTGCCACCTCATGGATAGCGGTCTTTACGGTCTGACTCTGGCTCATGCCCTCCTGTATGGCAATCCTGTGGTCTGTGGTATGGAAATATCCCTTTACCTCCCCTTCTATATCTTCATAGGTAATGGGAACCGGGGAAACCTCCGTAAGTGCCTGCATAAAATCCTCGTAGTCCTCCACGCTTCCCGAAAGCTCATTTACCCCTATATCCGGCAACTCCTTTCCGTCCGTCTGTGACACGTCAAAGACCGGAACCACACGAAAGGCGGGTATCTTAATCTCTACTTCCTCCGTAATGGGCATTCCGTTCTTGTCAAGCATAATCTCTCCTGTTACCGGATCAAGTTTCTCCTGTTCTTCCTTAATCTTGTATGGTGCCGGGGCAAGAATACGGATACCCTTTTCCCCTTTCTTAACATGCCTGTCAAAATTTTTCTGCCAAGCCTTGAATCCGGCCACTAACGTAGCGTCAGGCTTTTGCATTGCGATTAACATGGTGTTGTTAAAGCTGTAATTATGAAATTTTGACATGGTATTCAGATAAGTCTTGTACTTCTCGCTTTCAAAAAGCTCCTTGATACCCTGCTCCAGCTTCTCTGTTATTTCCTGTACTTTCTGTTTTTCTGTTTTAGCGTCTGCCATAGTATTTCCTCCATCTGCTTATTTTTTTGCATGACAAAAGGCAGCCATTATTGACTGCCTTCGCATAACTACAATATTCACTTATAAACCTTTATCATTACTGCCCGTATTCGTTTTGATTTCTGCAATGTACTCCTGTCTCCTTTCTGCACCTATCGCTGTAAATGTTTTTTTAGAAATAAAAAAGACAACTAAGATTTCGTTTCTTAATTGCCTGTTTCTATGCTATTAAATTTTTATTGAACCGGTAGCCGACTCCCCAAACAGTCTGTATATAGATTGGCTTGCTTGGGTTATCCTCTATCTTTTCCCGAATATTCCGGACATGGCTCATGACAATGTTGTAATCGCCGGAATAGGATTCCTTCCACACAATGTCATAAATCTGTTCCTTGCTGAACACTATTCCCGGATGCTTTGCAAGAAGCTTGAAAATCTCAAATTCCGTATAAGTAAGCTCTATCTCCTGATTTTCCCGAATGATCACCCGTTGAACTTCATCAATCTTAAGACCTTTGAAATTCAATAGATGATTATTCAAACCTGACATCTGAATGATTTCCTCTCTGGTATTTATCAACGATTATATGTGGCTCATCATATCATCCTCATTATCTTCAAATGTCAGAACTAACATTTTCCCATACACATCACCTGCCTTATTACTTTTATATACTGCCTAAGTTCTGGAAAATTCAAAAGAATGATTCCCATATCCAGCCAAGCAGTATGTTATCTGCTGTTTGTTTTTTCTTATTCATTTTCCCTATATCCTATAACGGAAATTACTTTTTCGTTGCATACGATATATGCTACTTGCTTTCCCTCACTCTTTAATTCTGTGGCACATTCTTTTATGTTTTCAGTAAACCAAGATTGAGAACTACAAGTAACAACAATTTCTTCATTACCCAATTTTGTATTATTAGATATTTCTGGTAAGCTATCTAAAAACATTTTTTCTAATTGTTCTAAACTTATCACATTAGCAGGTAAAAAAGAAAAAATATCTAATACTTTATATTTACCCATGTAAGCCACCTATCCCTCAGCTCCGCAAGCATTATTTAATGCTACAGTTTTTAAATACTGACATCTATTGATTTCTTCACAAAACCGCTTCCGCTATTTGCAAGTGTACTTTCAACAGACTCTCTTGTAATGCCATCCAATACCCCAAACGGAACTGGCTTTCCAATCTCCCACTTTGGATCAGCTTTTCTTGCGGCATCCAAGAACGCCTGCCGATATGCACGCTCATACTGCTGCATAGTATATCCTGCCGCCAATCGGTCATTTTTCTGTACCTTGTGATACATATTCGTATACACGTCTGAGCGTTTTGTCGTGTCTCCATTCAGTACGCCGTTTTCACGCAGAAATTCTTTCTTTGTTTGTTCAAACATCTCATCCTTGCTACTCTCAGGAATGGTAATGATACGTTTCCGGCTACCTTCATTTTCTTCTGTCACCAGAAGTCCCGCCAGTCCTGTCGTCGGGTCAATATAATCTCCGTCCTTGTCGTAACTTTTCATCAGATTTTTAATACCTTGAATGTTTCCATACATTGCCCCATTTGCATTTGACATCATCTGTTTTATTGCCGCCTTATATTGCTTGCTGTTCGTATCAATGCCCGCCGCCCTTAACTGTGCCTGTACAGAACTGCTGTTTAACTGCGACAACTGAAAGCTGCCTATAGCACTTGCACCTTTTGTGCTTTTTGTTCCAAACATACTGTGAAATAAAAAACTGTAATCTGTTATTTTCGACATAACCTCATCCTCCTTGAAAAATTTAATATGAAATCCGTTTCTATTGTTCATTACCTATTTCATGCCAACAAATTTTGCAACCTCCACATCGAAATAGTCGTCCATATTACTACTGAATCCGGCTGCCTTCCATGCCTGATCAAATGTTATATTTTCAATATTACTTAAAAAAATAAATGTGCTATCTTTTTCTGCATTATTCATTCTTCCGGTAATCTCTAATCGGTATTGATAGGTATAATCATCCGTTTTCCATGTACCATCACTCATTTCATAATGTTTAACCATAATAACCGGCTCAGTATTCTCAAATGCCTCTTTCGAATCCGTTTTTTCATAAGTCCTAACGACAGATGGTTCCTTTTGCGAACATCCACACAGACAAAACATAGTGCAGACTGTTATCATAATTGACAATACTATCTTTCTCTTTTTCACATACCACTCCTCCAAGCGAAATGTGTTCTTATTTCTCATATCGACCAGATTTCTTCTCTTGCAAATCCACCTTGCACTTATCGACTATTTGTTGCACTAACTGACTATAAAATTACCACTACCCTAAACTCTTTCTCATCACAGTCAAATGCAATTCTGCCATCGTATTTTTCTAACACCGCTTCCGCATTCTTCAAACCAATGCCATGTTACATCAGCACATCCGGCAGACAGCTCTATTTCATTGTTGCAGGAACTGCCCTGCCCGTCCTCTGTGGCTTATTAGGGATAATTTTCTGCTATGCCTTGGCATCAAAGCTACTCTGCATATTATCCACATTTACCGTCTCTTCACTTGCCAGCGGAATCCCTCTCTTTGCATTCCCCCATGCTTCATTGTAGATCATGCACATTTCCGTCTGTCTGGATGCCTCCGCATTGGTTGTATACATCGTCCACCCATTATTGGAATAAGTCGCGACCATCTCCCCATTCTTATCGTAAAACTCTATGTAATCGCTGTTGCCTGACGGCAATTTCTGATATTTCACTTTCCCTTCAAGCAGTGTTGCCACAAAATCTATTGGCTTCAGCACATTCTGTCTGTTCCTTGAAATAGCTTTCAGCCCGGAAGTAATAATCCCTTTTCTGTCTGGGGATACTTCTGATGTGTAGCTTTTCATCAGCCTATTAAATCCTTCGGATTTGTTTTGGAACTGCCCTTTTTCAAAATCCTCATAAGCTTGTTCCCTGATCTGCTTCCGGTATTCTTTATCACTGACACCGCTTTTCTTTTTAGAGAAAATATATTTGTCATTGAAGTCCGGCAGATGGATGCCGCCTATACTGCCTGTTCCAGAAAAGAACCTTTGTTGTAATGAACCATTGGACGAATTAACTTGCATTATACCACCCTCTCCTGTAAATTTCCTAGTCTATTCAATATTTGATACATCTGGCTATTGCCAAACATATAACTTTGCAAAACAAGCGGTCTCTCTGCCCGTCTGTTTTCTCGGTACAGCTTCATATAGGCATCCTTAGCCTGATAAAAGCTGTCCTCCAATTCTTCCATCTCCTCTGTTGGCATTTCAGGAATATTCCCCTGAATGACCTGCCCCTGGGCTGTTATTCTGGCACAGGATTTCTGCCATGCCACTTCCTGCTCAAATTGCATATCCAGCCACTCTATCTCATCTTCTTTTGTCAGCGGCGTCCCATCTACCTTATAATACTGTTCATTTTCATAGCGCTGTTCAATTTCAGAATACAGCCTTGCATAACTCAGCCCACAAGCATTCACAACATCCGAATAGCCATACTGCCCTTTTTCTTCCCTGATTTCCTTTAATATTCCAGCTCTCATATCGCTGAGTGATGCCGCCGACTGCACCACTGTATGCTTAATTTTATCCATTAAGATTTCCCTGTTTTTCGATAATTGGGAAACTTCTAAGGAATCCCTATGAAATACTTTCTGGTATTCACTTTGACTTCCCTGAGATTTCAAACATTCTCTATTAGGTTTAAGGTCATCCTGCAAATGTACAGGATAATTGGAAATACTAATTGACATACATTTTTCTCCTCGTATGATTGACCATTTACTAATCCTGCCATTTTAGACAGTCCACTGCAAAGTTGTTTTTATGTAACTACCTGCTCGAGCAGGTAAGCGTACCGCCCCTTGCCAGGGTAAACTTCTTTTCAGCAAGATTGCTGTTTCTCCCCTCCGTTGCTCCCCTGCAGATATCCGTCCGGCTTGTTGATAAGCGAAGTCAGGTCAATCGTCCTCCCAAAGCAGTCCACGCCTTCAGCTTTATTACTCTTTCAGTAATAATCATTGAAAACTTTTTCATTTTCCTTGATAACTTTATTGAAATTCTGCTTCACGGCAAATTTCTTCGGATTCCAATGGATTACTTGGTTTGATAATGATACACCATTCATTACACTATACCTCACTGCCTGTCGCGGTTTCCGTCATAACATTTGCGTCATAAGCATTGGAAGCCATCGCCATCTGCCTCTTACTGCTCCATGCCTTTGTCAGCCTGCTCCTCTCCAATTCCTGCTTTGCAATCTTTTCTTCCAACGCCTCCTGCTGAAATTCCTTCATCTGCGCCCGCTTTTCCAAATATTCTTCCAGCAGTTCCTTCTGCCTTGCCTTTTTCTGCCGTCCGGCATCAGTTCCCTTTGCGGAGGAACTCCCGGAATAACCGTCATTCTCCTTCATGCCCTGCGTATAGCCGTAACATTTCTCATATGTGTCATCTATATGCATATATGATATTTGTGGAATATAGTTTCCAAAATTAACTGCCTTATTCTTCGCTAAAGCGTCTAATATTTTCTTCTCGTATTCCGGATCAGTCTGCATTCTTTTATAAGCGGCATCCGTAATATCTATAATATCATTTCTATTCCGCTGCGATGGATGTGTATATAATGAATTCATCTTTTCATTAAAATACGCCTTGTATTCCTCTAAAGTCATATCTTCTGGGGAAACCGGATTTTTCTCTGTGACCTTGCCAGCAAATCCGTCATTTTTTCCCGTGCTGTTTACATTCTTGGTGTTTCTCACTGTTGCTACATTATTATGATAATAATTCTGTCCTATTCCACTAATGCTCATTTTTGAATCCTCCATTGTTATGATATGGTTCCCTTTGCGTTTTCTCCATACTCCTTTTTCAGTCGTGCCAGTTCATCATTATAGATAGATGTAAATACACGTGCCCTTGCAAATTCTTCCTCTGTGCTTATGGCTTTCCAGTTCCTTGATTCAGGATTGTAAGACAGCGTTTTATTTCCATTGTTGTCCCAAAACATACAAGCCGCATTCATCTTTCCTCCTGTCTTTCTCATGCTTGATTCATAGATGGTTTTTCTGTCCGGGGAAACTGTCTCACCATGCTGCATACATAATTTTCGGTATGCCGCATCATCCCGCTTCCCGGTGGCAAATTCCTTCTGTGCAAGTTCCTTTATAGCTTTCTCGAATTCTTCCTCCGACATTGCAGGCTTATCACGTTTCGTCATAATATTATCCCAATTCGGTTTTGTGAATTGAATATCAACCGGCTTGAAACGCAGTGCGAAATTTCCATAATCACATTGTTACACCATTTACAATAAATTTGCGTATATTCTCTCCATCGACTAAGCTGAGAAACACTGTTCACAATAATTTCCATTACTCTATTTTTCACTATGCTTTGACATCAAAACTGCTTTGCAAATTTTCTTCATTTACGGATTCCCCTCCTACTATCGGAAGTCCTCTTTTTGCATTTCCCCATGCTTCATTATAAATCATGCACATTTCTGTTTGCCTCGCTGCCTCTGCATTCGTGGTATACATTGTCCATCCATTGTTGGAATAAGTTGCTACCATCTCCCCATTCTTATCATAAAATTCTATGTACTCACTATTGCCCGATGGCAGTTTCTGATACTTTACTTTCCCCTCAAGCAGAGTTGCGACAAAATCTATCGGCTTTAACACATTATGTCTATTTCTTGAAACAGCTTTTAATCCAGAAGTAATGATTCCCTTTCTATCCGGGGATACTTCTGATGTATAATTTTTCATCAATTTGTTAAAGCCATCTGATTTATTTTGAAATGTACCCTTTTCAAAATCTTTATAAGCCTGCGCTACAATCTGTTTTCTGTATTCTTCATCACTAATACCGCTTTTCTTTTTGGAAAACACATACTTATCGTTAAAATCGGGCAGATGGACACCGCCTATACTTCCTGTTCCTGAAAAAATCCTTTGTTGTAATGAACCATTGGACGAATTAACCTGCATTATTCCACCCTCTCCTGTAAATTTCCTAATTTATTCAGCATCTCATACATCCGGCTACTACCTAACATATAATTTTGCAAAACAAGAAACTTACCTGTCTGTTTGCTTTCTTGATATAACTTGATGTAGGCATCCTTCGCCTGATAAAAGCTGTCCTCCAATTCTTCAATCTCTTTTGTTGGCACTTCAGGAATATTCCCCTGAAAGACCTGTCCCCGGGCTGCTATTCTGGCACAGGATTTCTGCCATGCCACTTCCTGCTCAAATTGCATATCCAGCCACTCTATCTCATCTTCTTTTGTCAGCGGCGTCCCATCTACCTTATAATACTGTTCATTTTCATAGCGCTGTTCAATTTCAGAATACAGCCTTGCATAACTCAGCCCACAAGCATTCACAACATCCGAATAGCCATACTGCCCTTTTTCTTCCCTGATTTCCTTTAATATTCCAGCTCTCATATCGCTGAGTGATGCCGCCGACTGCACCACTGTATGCTTAATTTTATCCATTAAGATTTCCCTGTTTTTCGATAATTGGGAAACTTCTAAGGAATCCCTATGAAATACTTTCTGGTATTCACTTTGACTTCCCTGAGATTTCAAACATTCTCTATTAGGTTTAAGGTCATCCTGCAAATGTACAGGATAATTGGAAATACTAATTGACATACATTTTTCTCCTCGTATGATTGACCATTTACTAATCCTGCCATTTTAGACAGTCCACTGCAAAGTTGTTTTTATGTAACTACCTGCTCGAGCAGGTAAGCGTACCGCCCCTTGCCAGGGTAAACTTCTTTTCAGCAAGATTGCTGTTTCTCCCCTCCGTTGCTCCCCTGCAGATATCCGTCCGGCTTGTTGATAAGCGAAGTCAGGTCAATCGTCCTCCCAAAGCAGTCCACGCCTTCAGCTTTATTACTCTTTCAGTAATAATCATTGAAAACTTTTTCATTTTCCTTGATAACTTTATTGAAATTCTGCTTCACGGCAAATTTCTTCGGATTCCAATGGATTACTTGGTTTGATAATGATACACCATTCATTACACTATACCTCACTGCCTGTCGCGGTTTCCGTCATAACATTTGCGTCATAAGCATTGGAAGCCATCGCCATCTGCCTCTTACTGCTCCATGCCTTTGTCAGCCTGCTCCTCTCCAATTCCTGCTTTGCAATCTTTTCTTCCAACGCCTCCTGCTGAAATTCCTTCATCTGCGCCCGCTTTTCCAAATATTCTTCCAGCAGTTCCTTCTGCCTTGCCTTTTTCTGCCGTCCGGCATCAGTTCCCTTTGCGGAGGAACTCCCGGAATAACCGTCATTCTCCTTCATGCCCTGCGTATAGCCGTAACATTTCTCATATGTGTCATCTATATGCATATATGATATTTGTGGAATATAGTTTCCAAAATTAACTGCCTTATTCTTCGCTAAAGCGTCTAATATTTTCTTCTCGTATTCCGGATCAGTCTGCATTCTTTTATAAGCGGCATCCGTAATATCTATAATATCATTTCTATTCCGTTGCGATGGATGTGTATATAATGAATTCATCTTTTCATTAAAATACTCCTTGTATTCCTCCAAGGTCATATCTTCCGAGGAAACCTGACTTTTGTCTGTGACCTTTTCCGCAAATCCCGCTTGTTTTTCCTCCTTCCTCAAACCCATGTAACTCTTTGCTGTTTCATAATAACTGCCATAAACTGAACCTACATCCATTACTACATTCTCCTTCCTTTTTCATATTTTTTTATTTTATTTCCTTCTGCTGCAGCATTACTGTGACTTTAAACACATCGTTTTTTATTTTGATATCCATATCTCCAAGATAATGGTCTGCCACATTCTTTACATTTTTTAACCCTATTCCATGCTCCATCAAAATATCCGGCAGATCGCTCTGTTTCGTTGTCATCGGGACGATACCTCCATCTTCCCATATCACTTTCCCATCAAAGCTGTTTTCCACTTCAATCAGTAGGAAATGATTCTTTTTCTTTAAAGTCAGATTGATATATCGCTGTTCCTTGTTTGTAATTTATACTTTTAAAGGCTACCAAAAACTTCTCTTTAG
>OLOX01002382.1_pt1 | contig 15697 bp, 13 predicted proteins | sample 1672091 | NCBI WGS metagenome assembly OLOX01 (sample SAMEA3136644, study PRJEB25190) | human gut metagenome | reverse complement strand
GCGGGATAAAGCCAGAAAGGAAGGCTATGCTGCTCCTGGGACGGATGCTGTTCCGGATGACTGGAGTACACAGGATAAATTTTTAGTTGTTGTTGAAACAGCAAGTATGAATGAAACGGAACTTGCCGAGTATGCCCGTAAAAAAGATCTTTATATCGAGCAGATCAAAGCCTGGAAAGATGCCTGCATGAATGCAAATGGCGGCATTGCGAAAGAGGCTTCCCGGCTTAACCGCGAACTCAAGGATTCTGAGAAAGAACGCAGAAAACTTGAAAAAGAATTACAGCGCAAGGAAAAGGCTCTTGCAGAAACAGCTGCCTTACTTGTACTGTCAAAAAAAGCAAATGCGATCTGGGGGAATTCAGAGGACGAATGATCAGCGCCTCAGATCGCGAAAATGCTGTACTGCTGATCGATGAAGCCATTAAATCAGGGGCATCCTGTAAAAAGGCATGTGAACGTCTCGGAATCACAGAACGGACTTTCTACCGCTGGAAAAAACGAAAAGCGGATACTGATTCCTATGAAGATGGACGTCCCCACGCAGATCATTCAAATCCTGCTAATAAGATACCCGCAGAGATACGCCGGGAGATCATAAACATCTGTAACCGCCCAGAATATGCCAGCATGGCACCTTGTGAAATCGTTCCGGCATTAGCCGATGAGGGGATCTATATCGCCTCTGAATCAACTTTCTATCGTGTATTACGGGAAGAAAAAATGTTAAATCACCGTGGTCGCAGTGAAGCACCTAAGCATAACCGTCCATCTACATACAGTGCAACAGCTCCAAACCAGGTATACATGTGGGATATCACATATCTGAATGGTCCACATAAGGGTATGTTTTACTATCTGTATCTTTTCTCAGATCTTTACGATAGGAGTATCGTTGGCTGGGAAGTCTACGAGGAAGAAAGTGCCGACTATGCCAGCAGTTTGATTAAAAGGATCTGTTTAAAACAAGGGCGGCTTACTACGGAGCCATTAGTCTTACACTCTGATAATGGCTCACCCATGAAAGGCGCTACAATGTTAGCGACCCTGTATCAACTTGGTATAACTCCTTCAAACAGCAGACCGCGTGTAAGCAATGATAACCCCTATGCCGAAAGTCTTTTCAAAACGTTGAAATATCGTCCTAACTATCAGCCCAAAGGATTTGAAACATTGGAAGAGGCTCGGGAATGGGTCAGCCTGTTTGTAAAATGGTATAACCACGATCATCATCACAGTGGTCTAAACTTTCTTACTCCTTATCAGCGCCGCAGCGGATCGTCTGACAAGATACTGTCTAAGCGTAAAGAAGTATACGAAGCATTGGCTCTTCCCTCTATGATTGGCATGATATCCGCTTATAAATCAATTAAAACACTTCTCAGCAGTCTTTACAATTTCAGTTTCAACCTCTTCTGCAACCACGTTATTTTCTGCACTGACAGAAATATAGATTTTGATTTTCGGCTCAGTGCCAGAAGGACGCACCACAATAGAACAGTTATCTTCCAATAAGAATTTCAGCACATCTGACTTTGGCAGACCATCCAGACCGGGTGCATAATCCAACAGTTTTACAATCTTCTTCCCACCAAATTCTTTAATATCTCCACGGAATGCTTGCATGATGCTCTGCATCTTGACAAAACCAGCACTACCATCAAACTCATAGCTGTGCAGAGTATTCAGACAATAACCATATGTCTTGTAAAGTTCACTCAGTTTATCCAAAAGGTTGATACCCTTGGTGGCATAGTAGCTGAACATCTCGCAAATCATATATGCGCCATTCACGCCATCCTTATCACGGACATAAGAGCCGGTCAAATAACCATAACTTTCTTCAAAACCAAACACATAGCTATCCATCTTGCCTTGCTGTTCCAACTTTCCAATCTGTTCACCAATAAACTTGAAGCCAGTCAGAACATTGATGGTACGCAGACCGTAGTGTGAGGCAATCTGCTCTCCCATATCCATGGTTACAATCGTCTTAACCATAACTGGATCAGCAGGCATCTTACCATGCTTCACACGCTGACTACAAATGTAATCAAGCAGCAGCATACCTGTCTGATTACCAGTCAACAATTCATATTCTCCCACCTTATTCTTGACGGCGATGCCAACACGGTCGCAGTCTGGATCAGTTGCCAACAAAAGGTCAGCATTGCACTTCTTGGCATACTCCATGCCTAGCGCCATGGCTTCTTTGATTTCAGGATTTGGATATGGGCAGGTCGGAAAGTTTCCATCTGGCTGTTCCTGCTCTCTGACCACTGTAATATTGGTATACCCCATCTCTTTCAGAGTACGGGTTACCGGTTTCAGACCAGTTCCATTCAGCGGACTATAAACAATTGCTACGTCCTTGTTAACCTTTTCACCAAACAGAACAGACTGGTTTTTAACCTCATTCACAAAAGCGGCATAGACCTCGTCCGAAATGTACTGAATACTTCCGTTTACAATACCAGTTTCAAAATCACTATATTTTACATCCTCAAAGATGTCTAACTTTTCGATTTCGGTAAAAATCTCTGCTGCAGCTTCTGTAGTGATTTGGCAACCATCCGCACCATAAACTTTATAACCATTATACTTGCTAGGATTGTGAGATGCCGTAACCATCACGCCGGCAGAACTATGCAAGTAACGAGTTGCAAAAGAAACTGTTGGCACAGGCATCAGTGCAGGCCAGATATTGACCTGTACTCCATTGGCAACAAACACTTCAGCGGCCACTTTAGCAAACACATCGCTTTTGATGCGGCTGTCATAACCAATGGCAACAGACGGCTGTGCAAATTTCTTTTTTAGGTAGTCTGCCAGCCCTTGCGATGCCTTTGCAACTGTATAGATGTTCATGCGATTGGTACCTGCACCAATCACACCCCGCAATCCACCTGTGCCAAAGGCAAGATTACGATAAAAAGCATCTTCGATTTTTGAATCGTCCAATATTCTCAGCTCAACAGCAACATCAGTATCCGCCGTTGCATTTGCGAGCCACCTCTCATACTCTTTCATAATTTCCATAATTTTTCACCTGTCTTTCCCTATACGTCAAGCTTTCGTGTCACTAAAAAATTTCATGTGTGGGATCATTATCCAGATTTTTAACATCGCACCTTAAGCAGCTCTGCATCTCCAACTACAAGACATCTTCCCAGACCAGCAGGCAAAAACAGCGTTTCTCCCCTGTTAAAACGCATCGGCTTCTGCTCAGCATCCATTGTTTGCACTTCACCACAGCCATCCAGACACATCAAAACTTGGAAGGAATTGTCCAGAACAGAAAACGCAAAGCCCTTTGTAACTTGAATCTTCTCAGTCTCAAAATATTTACAACGGCATAAAATTTCACGAGAACAACCCGGGTAGTACTTAACCGTCCGTGGCTTTTGACGTACATCGGGTGCAACACTCATATCCATAACGTGAACTGCCTTTTCAAAATGCAGTTCACGTTTTTTTCCATTTTTATCCACGCGATTATAGTCATAAACACGATAAGTTACATTGGAACTCTCCTGAATTTCTGCCACCAAAATGCCTTTGCCAATACCATGCACTGTCCCTGCTGGCACAAAATAAGTATCACCCTTATGAACTTCCACTTTCTGCAAATGTTTATCCAGCGTTCCGGTTTCAACAGCAGTTCTCAGAATTTCTTCCGTCACTTTATGCTGAAAACCGTAAATCAAATGTGCATCTTCTTCCGCATCAATAATATACCACATTTCTGTTTTGCCATTATCGCCTTCATGTTTTCTTGCATATTCATCACTCGGATGAACCTGCACAGACAAATTCTTCTTTGCATCGATAAATTTTACCAATACTGGTAATTTTCCATCTTCTACTTTTGTCCCAATGTATTCCGAATGTTGTTCCAGAACTTTTGCCAGTGTTTTCCCCTTATTCTCACCATTCGAGATATAACTTGGTCCATCAGGATGAATGGAGCATTCCCATGTTTCTGCAAGCGGAGTCATGTCTATTTTCTTGTTGTATTCTTCTTTTAACCGTGTGCCGCCCCAGAGATAGTCTTTGCCTGTCGGCATCAATTTCATGATTTCCATCACACTTTTCCTCAATTAAGCTCGTACTTAATCTTATCACTGGTACTGATTTCATCACCAAGCTGAACTTCAATCATATCCAGTGCTGTAATCGCTTCAACAGTATGTTTACAACCTGCTGCAATCGTAATCACATCTCCTGTACGAAGAATTTGCTCCATACCATCAACAATTGCCTTTCCCTTACCAGAAACAATCGTCCAAACTTCCTCTCGTTCATTATGCATATGATAGCTCATCTGCTCTCCAGCTTTCATAGAAATTTTAACTGTCATTGAACCAGATTGAACATCAATAACCGTATAGGTACCCCAGGATTTCTCAGCATACATTGCTTCTGTTTCGATTTTTTCAACATATGGCTTCATGTAACCACTACGTTCCTTGTCAGAAATCAAAATGCCGTCACCGCTTGCAGCAATAATCATATCCTTACAGCCCATACAAAGAATCGGAATATTCAATTCATTGACCACGTTGGTATTTTCACAGGTCTCATCCAAAATCGCTTTACCCTTAGTCTTGTCTGCCATAACCTCAGCCATCATATTCCAAGTACCAACATCTTTCCAGTCACCGCTGTAACGCAAAACCTGAATACTAGATTCTTTTTCAACAACTGCATAATCGAAACTGATTTTTGTCAACATATCATATTTATTAAAAAGATCTCGATAGTCTTCAAAGTCAATCATACTATGTGCCTTATCTAACAAATACTCCAGTTTAAATGCAAAAATGCCAGCATTCCAAAGGGCACTCTGTGCAAGATATTTCTTTGCTGTTTCGCCATCCGGTTTTTCCTTGAATTCTTTGACCTTACTGACGTTATCCCCACTCTCAGGAATGATATAACCATACTTCTCACTTGGATAAGTTGGTTCAATACCCATCAGCGTCAAATTTACATTTCCCTGTTCCGCTAACTCCTGCAAAGTCTTGACTGCTTCGTAATATGTATTATCCACATAAGGATCAACCGGGCATACTACCACCGCTTCATCTACACTAACACCTAGCTCATCATGGAGATAGGCCGCTGCCAAAGCAATTGCAGGAAAAGTGTCCCGCCGGCAAGGTTCTACACAGATAGAAGCTTTTTCGCCAAGTTGATTCTTGATTGCACTTGCCTGTGATTTGCTTGTAGCAATCGTAATCTTTGCATCTGCATCTACGGCTGTAATCTGACGGTAAACGCGCTGTACCATAGACTCATATTCATTATTATTTTTAAACAGCTTAATAAATTGTTTACTACGCACATCATTAGAAAGCGGCCAAAGACGTTTACCTGAACCACCAGAAAGTAAAATAATATTCATTGCCTTTTCTCCTTCTTCAATCCTAACTTTGTCCGAATCATATTCCGGGTTTTTTAATTTTTCTGCAGCTTCTATTTAATCAATGCTCTTGATACTGTATCGATCGACATATTTGCAACTGTCCAAAAAAAGAATTCTCTATTCGGCCTTTCTTACAACTACTTTTATATTATTTACGTTTTTTCAAACTATTCAAAATACTCCATATAGCCTCGTTTTTCAGTAATACTTCTATACCGCCATATAGCAGAATCGATAAAATTACTGTGAAGCAAATATATCCTATATTTGAAGGAATTATTTTTACTCCGATAATAGAAACCCCTATAATCGCTAGGCAACCCGCTAAAGATTTCAAGGTTGTAGATAAAATCTTAGACAATTTCGTATAACGATGACCTGTATAACTGCAGTAAAAAAATGAGATAGCCTCCGCCAAAACTGTAGTAAAAGCGGCTGCGTTTTCTTTCCAAATAGGAATCATAACTAAATTTAATATCACATTAACTACAGCACTAACAACTGTTACCTTGAAAACAATATTCTCCTTTTTCATAGGAACTAAAATACACTGTCCCCAAAACCATGCTCCCAAGCAAAACAGCAATGCAATGCTAAGCAAAAGTAACGATGATTCAGCACGAATATATGTGCTATTTGACAGCAACAAAATGACCTGTTTTCTCAAAACTATAAGTCCTGTGATAGATGGGAGAACCAACGTTAACAATGTCCTATATATGTCAGATGAAACTTCATTGAACTCATTCTTCTTATTTTCACCTAGTAAAGCTGACAATCTTGGAATTGACACAACCAACACAGAAGACAAAACTGTTTTTACAATCGAATAGATTTTTGTTGATACAGAATAAATCCCAACTGTATAATCATCACATATAAGTCCAAGCATCGTTGTATCAGAGCTCACATAAAGAGTCACAGTAAGTGACATAGCAAACAAAACCATAATAGGTTTTATATGTTTTTTCCAGTCAATTTTAGTTGTTAATGAAACTTTACAGTATTTACGAGCATGAACATAGTTCATCACATTTGAGCCAACACTTGATACAACAGTTATCGCAGCATATTTGTCAACATCATTCTGCGTCCTAACAAGCAAAAAGAGCAAAATCAATGATAGCACCTGAAATACAATACTTCTAATTGTTATATAAGCATAGTCTTCGTAAATTGAATAAATCCACTCAATTCCTATAGTTTTAAATATTACCTGCAATGACAATATAATCAAAAGACTTGTATAATCATGAAACTTCGGCACAAAAATAAGGAGAACAAATAATCCAATATAAGCAACTAACGTAGAAATAACATTTATTGAAAACATCTCATTTGAGAATTTTCTTATCTCTTCCTTATCATTTCTAAGCCTTGCTCCCTCTCTAATTGCATATGTGCTAATGCCCAATCCAGCAAACAACACAACATAATTTATAATTGAATTCGAAAAATTGTATCTTCCTATATTCTCCACACCTAAAATTTTAGAAACATATGGGAACGATATTAACGGAAAAACAATACTCATTATACCTTTTATGGCATTAAGAATCATATTTATTTTTAACGACTTTTCCCTACCTTGTACCATCTAATGCTCCTCAAATAATTTTATCAGCTAAGTCCATTGCAAGCTGTACTGTTACATCTGAATTATAATGCTGATGCTCTCCCCAGCGTCCCAAACCTATTACTCCCTCTTTTTCACTCCAAGTAAGTAATCTCTTCATAATTTCTGGTTTTTTGATCGTATTTAACGGGTATGCATACTGATTCATATACTTAAAGTTATCATTCGCTTCTTCCATACCAATACGCTCACTGTTAGTTTCAGTCCAGTATCCTCTACTGTTCGGACAAAAATTATGACGAACTAAAATTCTGTGATATGAAAGTTTTGGATCAGGATAATAAATCCACTGGCATGTCGTATCAAGATTCTCTGAAAAATACTCCGTTTGAATAGAACTGAATTTCAATTCACCAACACTTTCTCTAATTTCTTCCGGCATGCCTACAATCTCATCAAATTCCATCCAAGGAATCGTTGTGATAATTGTCTCTGCATGATACTTTTCACCGTCCACTGTTTTTATAGTCTTAGTAGTAAAGTCAATTTTCTTTACTACTTTCTTGTATTCAATATTTTCCTTGATTGCATCAGCCATACGAAGCCACAACTCACCATAACCATATTTTTTCGGATAATAAAACTGTGCATGCCCTGGCTGTGTACCATATGCTTTTTTGTTCAAGCAAGATAATAGCGTTTCTTCAAAACTTACATTAGGAAGCTTTTCAAGCCAATATGTACCGAGCTGATTTAATTCCTTATTAAACATTTTTTGATTATACGGAATCATATAATCTTCTGCTACTTTATTTCCAAGTTTCCAGTAGATCCAGTCTACAAACGCTTCTGGCATCGGTGCACCAATATTACATCCCGCTACCGCAATAGATTTCAGATATTCAACCTGATCTTCTATTTTCATCTGCCAAATATTTGCTTCAATTGGATGATTAACAATGTTTCCATTAACAACAATTCTACTGTCACGGTCATATTTATCCCATTCATCTTCTGGCATAAAACCAAATAGGAACTCATTCACCTTTGGACGCCGTACATCAAGGAAATGACCACCGCCAATATCAAACGGTGCACCATCAACTTCCACTGAACGGCACAGACCACCTGCTGTTTCTTCCCTCTCAAGCACAAGAAAATCTGTAATTCCCTTCTTCATCAACCTATTGGCAACCGTCAAACCAGCTGGACCTGCACCTAAAATCAAGTATTTCATTTGTCTTTTCTCCTCACTGCATATTCTTCGTTCATATATTTTTTATATTTGATTGTATAAAAGATAGGTAAATATGTATTGGTAAATCTCAGAATATTCAATTGTTTACGTTTTATGATTACTACAGCAATAACAAACAATCCATACATTCCCTTAAGCATTACTCTACATGATGAAAATAGTATAATGATACCCAAAACAATTGCCGCTATCATCAATAGAAGTTTTGTTATTTGCTTACCTATCTTTTTTCTTTGCGTTTTTGAATCAATTTGTAAATCGGCAACTGTGTAAACTCGTATCTGTTTCAAAAATTCTTTCCAAGAAATTGGCGTTTTCCAGTATACTTTCGCTTCTTTTACTAGTTTTCCTTTATATCCATGCTTTTTTACTAAAGCATAGAATTCTGCATCCTCACCAGCATAAATAAACTTTTCATAAAAAAAATCCAAATCAACAAAAATACTCTTCTTCAATAAAGCACCATGATTTGACGCAATACTAAGACAATTTCCATCTTCCCCATTAAGTAATGCTCTATTATATTTAGTAGAAAAACGATTTGCATTATATCCTCTAATGGGACTATAGGCATAATCCAAATTATTATTTTCTAATTCTTTTACCAGTAATTCAAAAAAAGATTTGTCATAAAAATTGCCTATTCCAGTTATGCCAATTACCTCATTAACTGAAGCTTTTATTGCCTCATTGTAACCTTGCGATATATTTAATCTACCTTTTTCCAGAACACGAATTTTAACATTGCTAGTAGTGGCAAAATTTCTTATTTTCTCTACCGTGTCATCTTTTGAACCTCCATCTGCAATGACAATTTCATCTGGAAGGTATGTTTGATTACAGATATCTTCCAAATATTTAACAATGTCAGCAGAATCATTAAACGAAGTTGCAACTACCGAATACTTCATTTTCAATCCCTCCATCATCTAAAATACGATTTATATGTCAAATGGTACTCCTCTTGCAACTCTCGTTCGCTTGCTTTTTTCGCCGGTATACCAAAATAAACCGCATTTTCATCACTCGTTCCTTTAAAAACACTGCCTGCTCCAATTACCGCTTTGTTGCAAACAACTGAATTCTGTAATACAATAGCTCTTGCACCTAGCCAAACATTATCCTCTATTACAATTTTTCCCGGAATGTAAGAAAACTCAGACGATTTTTTATCATGACTCCCTGTAATTAACATCGAAAAAATAGAAATGGATGTATCATTACCTATTGTGAGCCCTCCTCGTCCATCCAAATAGCAATACTCGTTAATTATAGTTCTATTTCCAATTTTAATTCCTTCAGGTGAAACGATATTACATTTCATATGAATTCGAGAACCTTTTCCAATTTTCATTCCAAATAACTTCAAGCAGAAACATCGAATATGCCAGCATGGAATATTTGAAACAAAATAGTTAATAAAAACATATTTCAAGTCGTTTCTTATTCCCCATAAAATTTTTTTTATCTTATCTTTCATCAGACATCTTCCAATCAATAGATTTTTTTCAATACTCTTTCTAATGCTTGTGAAGAGTATTTCTTTTTATAAGCAGCATTTAAGTCCTTATGGAAACCATATAAAACATTTTTCTCAATATATTCAAATACCTTTATTTGTTCTTCTGGCTTATCACATGAGAAAACAATACTATGTTGATTTTCTTTAATTTCAAGTTCTTCTTCATATCCTTGCATACTTTCCATTGTTCCCACAAATGTTTTTCCATAAGCCAATGCTTCTGCTGTTTTTTGTTTCATTCCACCTCCAGAGAATAAAGGAGCTATGACAATATCAGCATTATTATAATAAGGTGCCAGCTGTTCAACACCACCGATAATTTTCATATTTTTAATATCTTGGTAATCACTTATTATATTTTCAAGCCCACGACCAACTACCAGCAATGTATATTTGTTATCTAGTTTTAGAAAAACATTATCAACAAACCATCTTAGGCCATCAAGATTCGGCTTATACAGTGCCCCCACAAACAAAATGATTTTTTTATTATCATATCTTAAAGTAGAAAAATCGAGTTCTACCGCAGTTCTATTATCCAAATCAGGCTCCGCAACTGCCATTGGGAGCAAACCATCAGGTTTTCTATTATAGTATTTCTGAAATAATGATGCATCTCGATCATTTAGGACAAAATGTAAATCGCTATATCTTTGATTAAGTTTTTCTCCTTTTATTGCTGCATAATGCATCAAAACCTTATATTTTATATTACCATTCTTTAATTTTTGTCGGTATAAATCAGCAATAATATCATGATAAAAAGTAACAATTTTAACACTCGGAAATCTAAGTTTAATCGCTTTTTCTAACTTTCCAAAGCATGAATCATCGACAAAGACAACACTAGGATTAAACTCCTCTATGTAATGGCATATTTTTGATATTCTATCATTCGTCAGATACCACGTTGTCTGTTGAATAATCCACTTCATTTTATCCCACTTTCTAAATTCCCCAAAGTATATGTGATTATCATCTCTTCTTGGACTTTCACATGGATTCAAATCTATAATCAAAAGCTCATTTTTCGGCAATAAAGACTCAAATGCTTGCAAATGCATTTTAGAACATATATTGTTTCTGAGTCGTTCAGAAATAAAAACTGTCTTCACTTATCACATCTCCCTATAACTTATAATATTTATTGATTCTTACCTAAACACTTACTTGACTATTTTGGGGTTATATGTAACTCACACATACAATTAACAGTTACAATTCAATTTATCATAATCAGGCATATGTATATTTATATTTTTTAATATAATAATTTACATACTCTAAGATACCCAAGTAAAGTGGCATCGCAAAAGCATATATTTCATTAAACCAGCTTATATTAATTCCTGTTGTAACTAGAATAACCGACATTCCAATTAATAAAAGTGCATATCCTGTATGATATATTTTTACCTTATATGCCAAATAAAAAGATCTTCCTAAAAGAAAAACAGCAAGTAAAAGAAATGGAATGCCCAATGTAAAAAAGCTACCCAATACACCAATATCATCAAGATGCCCCAAACCAGCACCTATCATACCAACATTTTTTTCCGCTTCTTCTAAAAAACCAATCCCCCAAAAGGGGTGCTTCGCATACATATTTGCAAATTTAAAAATTGCACTAAATCTAGCAACTGTCGAACCACCACTAACAGAATTATCTGGTGAGAAACTGTTCACAAAAGTATCAAAACTGGATGTATTAATTATCAAAACAGCAGCAACAAGTACGAAAAACCAACGTACTATTTTTTTTCTACTTGTTACATGTTCCGCTACAAACATCGCAACAAGTGTAATTACCTGATAAAGTAGCACCGATCTTGCTTGATGAACAAATGTCGAATAGGCAATTGAAATTATTATCGGAAACAAATATTTGATTTTATGTCCATTTTTTAATTCAATACTCATTTTATAATAGGAAATAGGAATAATCAACAAACTCGCAAAAGGTGGATTAATTCTAATAGAATTATTTAAAATCCAATTAGCATTACTGATTAGATTTGCCCATATTACATTTCCGGTAAAAAACCATGATGCACAATTTAGCATTTTTAAAATATTTGCTATTGTCCCCCAAAATAATATGAAATCTAAAAATTTTTCAAAGTTCCAGCATCCTTTTTTTAAAAGAATATATACTGGATATGAGAGGAGCAAATAAAAATATGGCATCGCACTACTAATTGCCGTCATTAACTCCAGATTATTCCAATTAAGAGCATTGACTATCCCACCAAGAAGCGCTACTAAAGCAAGTAGCAATTCAATATTCAAATAACTATTTACCTTTTTACCATAAACAGCAATCGTAAAAAGGACAGATAATATCGTTAATGTCAAATATAGAACACATTCTGGGTATGTATCATATGGAGATGCGAACATTGGAATCCATGATCCCAAAAGTTTAACAAACCCTAATTTCATAATTATCAGTAATTCGATTGTCCATTTTAATATATCACTATATTTAACCTTCACTCTATTTCACCTCCTGTTCTTGTATATAAAAATTTCATAATATTTTCCTCTCGTATAATAAGTTTGTATTTAATAGTTACCTTGATAATTAAATCAATTTATAGATTGATCAATCGGTTTGTTTATATCCATGATAGAATTGCCCCAGGAGCAATCAAGTATAAACTCTGTTTTCTTCCGTTGAACCAGATATAATTACTTCATTAAAAGTCTGTCTCCCTGACATGGAAGTTAACTTCGAAACAACGGGCTGTTTCTTAAAATTTGTAAACATCCCTTTTGTAGCGGGATTCGCATCTACTCATCTCTAACTGAATTCTACCGCAACTCCATGATTGTGGATATTACCAATCCGATTAACCATATTTTTAACGAAAGAAAGTACTATTATACCCACTTTACATCGGTATTGATGTAAGTAGTAAATTCAAGGTGGCTTCCCCTGTAAAACCCGATGCTTCCAAACACAGTAACATTCTGTCAGTTTGTGAGATACATCCTTTCTGACATTACTTCTGAATCCCTTTCAGACATCATCATTAGTTTTTAGGAAACCTACATTTATGGTGACAATCTCGGCTGTTTCCTAGGGGAAGACGTCTCTCTTTCGCCTTATAGCCAAAGAATCCACATTCTCAATCCAAAACAGGTTAATAAGTTCAAACAGGCTTATAACGACCTGCCTAAAAATGATTACGTTGCTTCCTTTATCATTGTTGACTGCCTGCGTTTTGGTAGAATCAACAAAAAAATTTATCTGGATGACTAGCGCTACAAAGCTCTCCAGAACCTTATTAGAGACAAATTTTTTGCTACACAAAACCCTATCAGGAAAACAGCGTTTCTAAATCACCTGTTACGAAGTTATTCTACGATGGCACAGGAGAAGGTGTTTTCCAACACTTTCAGTGTCTCTGCCTTAGCGGTCTACGAAGAATTCGACTCTGCTGGAGCCTTGGCAGATATGAACTTACAACAGCTCACGGAATTCCTTATTCAAAAACGGAAAAACCGTTTCCTACTCGGGAATCTGTGGCGAAATCCATTTAGAAAACTGCCCGAAGTTCTTACCGTTTACCCAAAAGCGATAAACGACTCTGTTAATCAGGTGCTTTCCATATCCATAATCTCTATGAAAGCTTTGGAAGCACAGATCAAATCCTTTAATAATAAAGTGTTCTACGCACAGATGGAACTGATTCCAAATACACTGACTTCTGTCAACGGAATCGATTCCGTTTATTCTACCGATATCATTGCAAGGATTGGGGATATCAATCGTTTCCCCAAGCAAGCTGCTTTAGCGAAATACGCTGATCTTGTCTGGTCACAGCATTAATCCGGTAATTTTGATGCTCAAAATACATGTATTATAAAATCTAGAAACCGCTATTTAAATACTAACTGTGTGAAGCTACTATGTCTCTTGTAAGACGCGATAAGCACAGCAACTTCTACCATCTCAAATATAGAGAAGTCAACCAGCACCAGCATAAACGTGCCCTCACATTAACTGCCCAATTCATGCGGCTCATCTTTCGACTGCTGAAAGACAACTTCTTATACAAGGCACTGGAAACTCATTAATTTGAATCTACGGTGATGTTCCAAGCCCTGCTTTTGAAAAGATCAAAATCAACGGGACTTAGGCAGGGTGTTTTTAACTCGATGAAAAAGTCCTAAAAAATGCAATGTTTATTTATTTTTCTCTTGACATATCACCGCTAGACTCAATATTCCCATCTTCACAATTCATCAAATATTTATGAATTCTTTTTATTATTTAGAATCCATAACTAACTGCCCTATTCCTTCCGCAACATCTACAGACATCATATTATATCAACAATTACGCTTTCTTATCCTATAATCTGATTCTTAACATTTTCTCTTTGCCTAACAAGAATAACCTTGTTTTCTATCTAATGCTTTTATCTACTCAGGCAACTAAAACATATAACGCACTCCTTAAACACTTGTTTCTTCCAAAATCGGCTTGATTTGACCAGATAATCAGCCACTGTCCATTGAATAACTATATATTACTTAATCAATTCAAAATAATCTTTCACATGTTCTTCATTACTTTGTTTTAAATTTTTTAGTGATTTGATATACGAATCTCTTTTGTTTTTATCAACAATCAGCATCTCTATACCTTTTGCTATACTTTTTCCATTCATTTCAACTATACATCCATTTTTCTTATCAATTTGATCATAAACTGTAGTATAATTTGTTACAACAATAGGTTTGCAAAGTATCCTTGCCTCATCTAAAACAACAGATTTCCCCTCAAATCTAGATGGTTGTACAAAAATATCACATTGTGCAATATATGGATAAGGATTTTCACGTATCCCTAATAATTTTACAACATCTTGTAATTGTTTTTGCCTAATACCTTTTTCAATTTTTTCTCGTAACTCTCCATCTCCCAAAATAAACCAACAGAAATTTATTTTTTTCTTTTTAAGATATTCTGCCGCATCAAGAGCCATATCATACCCTTTTTGTTCACTTAAACGCCCAACAGAAAGTAATTTAATTCTTTTTTCATTTTTATATTCCTTAGGAATAAATGCTCTACTCTGTTCTTCTATTATCTTGCGTGATGATAAATTTGGAATCATTTTAAATTTGTATGACTCTGAAGGAAAAACTTCCTTTAAAATTCTTAAGCATTCATCAGATATAGTAACTATAGTATTAAAATTTTTAAAATGTTTTTTATCCATTTCTGCATCATATCCCATAGCATAATAATCATTATGAATCCATGCGATTTTATTAGATGCTTCCACATATTCGCTTACATAATACATTGCATCATCATTCATGTATGCAAACACTGTACTATACCCTGCTATTTTATTTTTGAGATATTTACTATAAAAGTGCTCCCATCTAAACTGCTTAGCTCGATTAATATTAGATTCTTTAATACGACTAATTACAGTTCCTATATAGCGCACACAAACAGTTTTAATAACTTTCTTCTTTAATATATCTGTAAGACCAAACTTATTGTATAAAAATTGTAATTCATTGGGCTTTTTCAAAATATTTACATTTGATGGAATTTGCTTAACTAATGGGCCTCCATCACCTAAAAGAAGTAAATCAACCTCATATTTGGAATAATCAAACATATTTAAAAGATTTATTAAACTTCTTTCTCCTCCGCCCACTCCCAAACAGCTTATTACAATTAAGATTTTTTTCATATATACCTCATATTCTTTACAATTGCCATTTTAAATATTGATTTATAATTTCAATTCACTTCAGCAAGTAACGTATACTTCTCTAGCATAATTTTTTAATCCTGTCAAAAATAATTAAATTAACTTTTTTATAATCAAACTCGGATGAAATCCTCACTGACTTTTGAGAATAAAAAAGTTAATTTAATAA
>OLOX01002373.1_pt1 | contig 15738 bp, 16 predicted proteins | sample 1672091 | NCBI WGS metagenome assembly OLOX01 (sample SAMEA3136644, study PRJEB25190) | human gut metagenome | reverse complement strand
TCGAACCCCCGACCTGCTGATTACAAATCAGCTGCTCTACCAACTGAGCTATACCGGCAGGTGTTCCGCTCACGTAAGGCTTTTGTATTATATCATGAATCCGGGAAATGTCAAGAGGGCATTTTTACAGATTGTCCACTGCTTGATTTCATTTTACATTGTTCTTCTATTTTTAGTAATTTTGTAAAAATAGGAGGCGATCTCATGGAACTGGACTACGCACAAATCGGCAAGCGCATTGCCGCCCGCCGAAAAGAGCTTGGGCTCAAGCAAACCGAAGTTTGTGACAAGGCTGGTATTCATGACAAATATCTATCCTGTATTGAGCGGGCCACCTCCATTCCCTCCTTGGAGGTCGTCATACGTCTAGCTCAAGCCTTGGATACCACCCCGGACTTCTTTCTGGTGGGCAGCGCTCGCCGCGAAAGCAACGCCTGGCAAGGCACCGCAGAGCTGCGCAATATGAGCCCCCGAAAGTTGGAGCTTGCCATGATAAGAAGCCGTGTGCGCTCTGGAATGGCAAATGCCAGGGTCGAAGGGAAGCGGATTGGAAGGCCGCAGATAACCGCCCAGGATTTACCCGCCACATTTTTGAGGCATTGCCAGGCATATCAAAAAGGGGGTGGCTGAACGGTTCGCAATTGGCTGAGGGTTGTGATTTGAGCAGGTTATAAATACCTTTCACTGTTGGATAGGCAGAAAGTTGGAGCGGGCTCACGCCCGCTCCTGCTTGGTTATGTAGCATTCTGGAGAAGTGATTGCTCACAAATGTATCACTGCGGCATATCAAGCATTCAACTGCCCATTTATTTGAAGGACATTCTTAAAAAAACGTTAATGCCATCTTCTCCCCTAAAGAAATACACTTTGTCAATATCCCGTGTTCCAATGCTCATTACCTTATAGGTAATGTCTACTGAACAGCCCTCAGTTCTTCGCACGGTTGCAAAAAGCCGAGCAGCCAATCCAGAAATTGTAAAAAAGCGTACTGAATCTTTCGCAGATTCAGCAGCAGAATGGACAGAGCAACCACATGCGCAGCTGTATCTTCCAGCTTCGCCATCACCAGACCCACTCCACATTCCCAGGCTGAATTTGCGCTCTACTTCTACCCGCTCGCATTTGTCCTGGTAATCCTGAACCTTGTTCCGTTCCTCGCCTTTCTTGGGCCTTTCCAGAGCAGGGCCGGACAGCCGGATACCCCTCTCTTTGCAGTAGCGGAGATTTTCGCGGTTTCGGTAGATATATCCACAAAAGCCCCCGAGCATCGGTCAAAACTCCAATGCTTGGGGACTCTTGTCAATGATTCCATGCTCTGTTTTTCGCAGTTTGTCGAATCTCTTTCTAAAACAGTCGTTATTTTACATCGCCATATTTTGAGACATTAACGGTTATCCCTTTTTATTGGCTCTTATGGTTTTGGACACGCAGTGTCCACCCCTTCTTTCCACCTTCATTTTGCTATTATCTGTTCGCAGGAATTTCAACAACAAACACATCATCGCACATTTCGAACTGTGGGAGATCATTTACGTCAGTAACCTTATAGTCGAAGTCCTCCGTAAAGCCAATTTTGATTCTGCACATTGAGAACGAATCAATCAACTCCAGAGGCACAGCAGTATAAATGTAATAGTTCACTTCCGCAAGGGGCGAAACATCATTGATAAATCCGTCGGTCAAGGCACTCACGCCATCAACTTCGCCCCTATAATTGTATTTGTCATCAAAGCAAAATTGCACATAGATATTACGAATATCCACAGGTTTTCCACCCAGATTTTTGAATGTTCCAAAAATGTAAAAGTATGGATCACCATTCTGCGATTCGTAATAGGTATAGCGCCCATACTGGCTTGTTCCGGAGGTAATTTGCTTTCCGCTATCATTTTTCTCAATCGTCATGGAAGCATAGTCTGTTTTGATTGTATCTCCAATTTTCAGGACGGCCTCCATAGCCGGCTGCGGAGTCTCACTCCCATTTTGTTCGGAAGGCGCTTCCACATTTTCATTGCCGGGGATAATCTCAAATTTAAGGCTGCTGCCTTCTACGTAGACGGTCGCAAGCTTTGTTCCGTTTGAAGAGAGGTCACAGCTGCTTCCCAAATCGTTTCCAATCGCAAATCCCATCGTCTGAAGTTTTTCGGTATATTTTTTATAAATATCTTCAAGATTATCGCTTCTGCCCAGACTGACTGAGAACCGGTATGTAATGTCGGAAGTCTTTCCATTAAACGTTGAAGAAGAATGTGAGGCTTCATAAACCGGTGCATAATTCACAGGAGTCGGCAAGATTGGGCACTCCTCAAAGAAATCATGTGCTTCTTCAGCACCTATTACAGCAGCTTTGCAGGTTTCTTCGTCCAGATTCATGACAAAATCGTGGTCGCCATTCTCAGCGGAATCCGGCACAGAGGCAAATTTGTCATTTATTGCAAAATGCAGTTCGCATTCCGATAACAATTCGATCAGCGTTTCAGGGATTTCCGCATACAATACGTATTCAACCTTCGTCAATGGTGCCACAGATGCCGGAAGAGAATTGCTATCTGTAGCGGAAGCTTCAGCCGTATAAGCATATTCCCCATTAAATTTCATCTCCGCTTTTATGTTTTGTACAGGGAGATTATTTCCGCCCGTGTTTTCAAGCTGTCCAACTATACAAAACATCCGCATATCATCTTGTGCCGTACTGGAAAATCCGTGGCCGCCAACAGAATATTCCAACTCTACCGCATTAAATGTTATCCTTGCGAAGTCCAATTCAATTTCTTCACCCAAAGAAATTTTGCTTATTTTCTCTTCACTTACGGATTCCGTTTCCTGTGCAGGTTGTTGAATGTTCTGTGTTTCGTTGGAAGATGGCGCACCACCGCAGGCGCACAACGACAGGCAAATCAGAATTGCCAATAGAATTGCCGACACCTTTTTCATTTTGTTTTTCCTCCGTTTATATATGCATCATGTCCGTACATCATACCATTACTTCAGTTTGTTTTTGGGAGTAAACATAACCACATTCTGATCATTGATCAGCCGTGGTCCATCCGAAGTGTTAATGATTGTCAAAACATTCGAGTACTTCGTCCCGGAATAATCAAATACCGCCTTGATTGTATTGTTGTCGACCCACTCCCATGTCATTCCAAGGGTTATTCCGGATATCAGGAAAAACCCGCCGCCTGATGCATCGAACATAATGTAGTTAAGGCCTTTTGTATTGCTCCAATATTCGTAGCCTGTCAGTATTTCCGTATATTCATCACGAATCTGCTGCGCCACCGCGTCGTAGTTCTCCGCTTCCACGTAGTAAGTTGCGGCATTTTTCAAAACCAATTTAGGAACTTTTCCCTCCAAGTCCATGGCAAACTCACGGCTTTCAGGACTGGTAACGCCCTCTAACACAGATAACGTCAATGCATCCTGGTCAATCGCAAACTCCATATTCTTCCCGTCATGTGTGCCGCTGCCGTCCTGATTGAATATATAATGATCCATATCATTTACATTGATCCACTCACCGGAAACAGCAGTATACATATCCTCCAGCTTCTTTTCGCGCAGAGCTGTTTCATAAGCTTCCCTTGCTTTAAGAAGTACATCAGCATTCTCTACAGCTTCTTTATTCTTTTCCGTTAATCTGGCATAAGCATTTTCTGCGGCAACGATGGCGCTTTCGCTATCAACACTCACACTGCCAATGGCATTGATCAGAGCCTCCACGTTTTTCACCGCTTTGCTTTTGCCGCAGGCGCACAGGGAAATACATAACATCACCGCAAGTCCTAATAAAAAAACACGCTTCATCCTTCTTCACCTTCTTTTAATATGCTTTATCCACCCCATAAACAGCCTGATCGTAGTCATATCCATCATACTCCAACTGTTCAATCAGGCCGCTACGGGAAAATGGTATAATGTCTAGATACTGCTGTGCAGACTTCACAGCCTGCTCATACCAATCTGCACCGCAATGATCTGCTGCATAGGTGGCCTCTGAATTGGTGTAGCCTTCGTATTCCAACTGCTCCACCAGGCCGGAATAGGAGAAGGGTATAAGCGCCAGATAATCCTTTGCACTTTGCAGTGCGTTTCTTTCCCCAGAGGACGCGTTTCTTTCCGTCTCTTTTGGCACGCTCTTCTTGTCTCCACCACTGGACTGAATTAAAGGTTCTCCATTTTCTTTTGTGAAAATTCTCGTGTTGCCCTTGTCCGCTCCGGTATCAATGTACTTATAGAGCACCAGCGTATCGCCAAGCCATCCGCAATCAATTCTGTTGGTATAATCCGTTTTTACAAAGTAAAGACTGATGTAATCCGGATACACAGTATATTCCCCAACACAGGTATATACTTTATCAGGTGCCCCATCCGTAACGGAGGAACAGGTTGCCACTCCGTCCTTGAAAACGATCTCTTCCCGATACCCGTCTACGGAATCTAAATACTCCCATCTCCCGAGAATATCCGATTCTGTAACCTCCCTTCCGGAATTTTCTGTGCTGTGCGCCGTTTCCGTAATATTGCAATTCTCTTCTGGAAGTGTTTCTGTTGTCACAGCCGCCAGAGATTGGTCGCCACAACCATACGCTTCTTTCGCCCTGGCCTTCGCTTCTGTCTCCTTGCTGTTCCCACAGGCGCTCATAGACAGCACCAGTGCGACGACAAGCAAAACTGTAAGAAACCTCTTCATCTTTTGTACTCCTTCTCTTTACATATGTGTTAATTTGATCATTACGCTTTATTCATCAAAAGAAATAAAACGCTAATAGAATAATAACATATATTTTTAGTCATTTCAACAACTAACAACAATTATTCTATGACTATATCTTAAAATCACGGCGTTATCATTACTCATAAGAGGTGATACTTGTGAATGAAGATTTTGTCCGGGAACGAATTACAAATCTGCGAATCAAAAAAGGCGTATCAGAATACCAAATGAGCTACGATTTAGGGCACAGCAGAGGATACGTCTACAATATTTCTTCTGGAAAAGCGCTGCCTCCACTGAAAGAGTTCTTTGCAATATGTGACTATTTTGAAATAACACCACAGCAGTTTTTCGATGACTCTTCAAAAAATCCTGAGTTAATCCAAAAAGCAATAGAAGGTATGAAGCAGTTAGATGAAAGCGATATGCTCATGCTTCTCAGTTGGATTAACCGAATGCTGAAATAGGGCAGAAGAAAGCAATGTGTGCAGCCATCCCATTGCCTCAAAATCTGCTAAAAAATCCACAGGCCTTCTCCCTTCCGGGAAACGGCCTGTGGATTTTTGTCCTGTTTTTCGCGGTTTGTCGAAATTCTTGTGAAAACAGGCGTTATTTTACATTGGATTTGCCTGCTGCGCGTTTGAGGCGCTGCCCAGCACAAAAAGGGGTGCGGATGGTTTGGAGCGGATATTGGACTGTTGGAAGCATAAAATAATCTCACGCCCACTTCACATAAGTATGGAATTATGCTATAATTTATTCACAAATCCGAATCTGACGGGGGAAACATAATGTATATTGAAACTGGCAGAATGATCATTCGTGATTTTACAATGGACGACTTAAACGATATGCACGAAATATTGGGCGATGATGAGACAATGAAGAATTGCGAACCTGCATATACCATCGAGAAAACAGCCGATTTTTTGCAAAAGTTCTGCATAGCCAAAAGAGGTGCTGTTGCTGCAGTGCATAAAGATACCAACAAAGTGATTGGCTACATCCTCTTCAACGAATATGATGAAGAAGTGTATGAAATGGGTTGGATTTATAACAAGGATTATTGGAGACAAGGCTATGCTTTCGAATCTTGTAAGGCTGTTATTGATTATGCTTTTAACAGTATGAACATCCATAAAATATTTGCGGAAGCGATTGATGGAATAAAATCCGTTGGTTTGATGAAGAAGCTTGGAATGAAATTAGAAGGAATTCAAAGAAGCCAGACAAAGGATAATTTTGGAAACTGGGCAGACCTGTACCTTTATGGTATTCTTGCAGAAGATAGGCAGTAATCCCCACAGCAATTTGTCGAACTATCATTCGAGTCGTTCACAGAAATATCCATGAAAACCTCCAAACGTTGGTCAAAAATTCAATGCTTGGAGGCTTTTGGCAATTTTCCGCAGGAAAACACCCCGGCCCGCCTGGACGCTTCCGGCGGGCCGGGGTATCAATAATCAGAAAGCGCATTTCCGGTCAGCGGGTCTGCTCAAGTCAAGTCATCTCCTAAAAGCAGAAAATCCACAGCCCCTCCCCTTCTTGTGGAAAAGAGCTGTGGATTCTTCATTCAATACTGCGCCGCCTCGGCGCTCTTGAGCTGCAATTGCAGCCTGTCCGCGATGAGGGCAATAAACTCACTGTTCGTGGGCTTTCCCTTGGTGTTGCTCACCGTGTAGCCAAAGAAACTTTGCAAGGTGTCGAGATCGCCCCGGTCCCAGGCTACCTCGATGGCGTGGCGAATGGCCCGCTCTACCCGGGAAGGGGTGGTCTGGAAGGTTTTGGCCACCTGGGGGTAGAGAACCTTGGTGATGGCGTTGATAACGTCCATATCGTCCACCGCCAGGATGATAGCCTCTCTGAGATACTGATAGCCCTTGATATGGGCGGGGACGCCGATCTCGTGAATGATGTTCGTGACCATGCTCTCAATGCCGGTCCGGTCCATCCGGCGGGGCGCGGGATACCGGGGGCTCTCCCCTCCCCGGATCTCCTCCATGCGCTCCACCAGGATATTCATATCGCAGGGCTTGAGCATGAGGTATCGAACCCCCAGACTGGCAACCGCTGCGGAAACATAATCCGTCACAAAGGCCGAAGTCGCCAGGGTCACAGGCTTCCGGTCCAGATTGCTGATGGCCTTCAGCACACTGATGCCGTCCTGCTTGCTGAGCATCAGGTCCAGCACCAGCACCTGGGGCTTTCGCTCATTGATCAGCCGGATGGCCTGCTCTCCGTCGCCCGCCGTTCCAACCACCTGGAAGCCATCCGCACGCTGCAGAGCCGCCGCCAGAGCGGTGCAAAATTCCTCCGAACTATCCGCAATCAACACGGTTGTTTGATGATCCATACTAACCTCTCCTGTCCACTTGAAAATACCCCATAAGCGGCGTTGTCCGCCGTGCGACAAGAATAATTTAGCACAAAGGTTCCCGTTTTGCAAGGCCGTTTCCCAACATTCGCTCGTGCCGAATCGACTGATTCCAGAAAAATTCCGTAAAATCTCAAGTTTTTCTACGGCAATCGACAAAAAGTCGTCAAAAATGCGCACATTGACGGAAAGGGAAAGCCGATGTAAAATAGTTTCGACAATTCCAGAGATAAGGAGGAAACACTATGCTTTCCCAAACAAAAGAACTCTGCGCCTTTCTGGACGCTTCCCACAGCCAATACCACGCAAGAGCCTATCTGACGGCCATCCTGGACAAGGAGGGCTATACTGCCCTGAAGGAATCCGAAAAATGGGAGCTGGTTCCCGGCGGGAAATATTATGTAACCCGCGGTGGCAGCGCTGTTCTGGCCTTCCGGGTACCCGAAGACGAGGCCCTGGGCTTCCTCATCAGCGCCGCCCACACGGACCGCCCCGCCTTCAAACTGAAGGAGAACGGAGAGATCGAGGGCGTGTGCCCCCGGCTGGCCGTAGAGCGCTACGGCGGACAGATCCTGGCCCCCTGGCTGGACCGGCCCCTGAGCATTGCCGGCCGGGTGCTTGTGCAGACCGAGCGCGGTGCCGAAAGCCGCCTGCTGGACATTGACCGGGACCTGCTGCTGATCCCCAACGTGGCCATTCACATGAACCGGCAGGTCAACGACGGCTACAAGTGGAACCCCGTCACAGACGTGCTGCCGCTGCTGGCCTCTCCGGAGAACAAAGGGCAGTTCACCGCCATGCTGGAAAAGGAGGCCGGCGGTAAGATCCTGAGCCACGACCTGTTCCTCTACATCCGTCAGAAGGCCAGCGTATGGGGCCTGGACGAGAGCTTCCTGTCCAGCGCTGCCCTGGATGACCTGGAATGCGTCTGGGGCTGCTTCCGGGGCTTCCTGGCCTCCGGCACCGGCCGTTCCATCCCTCTCTTCGCCGCCCTGGACAGCGAGGAGGTTGGCTCCTGCTCCCCCCAGGGCGCAGGCTCCACTCTGCTGCGCCAGACCGTCTCCCGGATCGCCCAGGCTCTTGCCCTGGATGAAAACCGGCTGCTGGCCCAGTCCTTCCTGGTCAGCGCCGACAACGCTCACGCCCAGCACCCCAACCATCCGGAGCTGGCGGACAGCGGCAACGCCCCCAAGCTGGGCGGCGGCATTGTGATCAAGTTCAATGCAAACCTGCGCTATTGCACCGACGGCCTCAGCGCCGCCGTCATGCGCACGGTATGCCACAGAGCCGGGGTCAACAGCCAGGACTACTACAACCGCCCGGATATCCCCGGCGGCAGCACCCTGGGCTGCATCTCCATCGGCCAGGTCAGTGTGCCTACGGTGGACATCGGCCTGGCCCAGCTGGCCATGCACAGCTGCTACGAAACTGCCGCCGTCTCCGATGCCATTGACCTTGAGAAGGCCATGACAGTATACTTCGGCTCCACGCTGCGCAGAAGCGAGGACAGCTTTATCCTGGAATAAGCAGGAATCGGCGTCTATTTCGAGTTGACAGTTAAGGAGGCTCTTCAGACATCACAACTTTTCTTAAAAATGTCCCGTAGGGACACCACAACTGTCAACTGTTCACTGTCAACTGTCAACTCATATTTCCCACAATCCACAATTCTTCACACGACCAAGGAGGTTCCCATGAAGAAAACCCCCATCTACATTACCGGCCACCAGCATCCGGATACGGACTCTGTGGCTTCGGCCATTGCTTATGCGTTTTTCAAGCGCTCTCTCGGCACTCCGGCGGTGCCCTGCTGCCTGGGAAAGCTGAATGAGGAGACCCGGTATCTGCTGAATCGGTTCCACTTCCAGGAGCCCCAGCTGCTCACCGATGCCCGGATCACCGTAGGGGAGGTAGCCATGGATCCGCCTACCTACATCAGCCCGGAAACCACCATTTTCGAATGCCTGCAGCAGATGCAGCAGGGCAACCGGACCTACTGCGGCGTGGTGGACCAGGAGAAAAAGCTCATCGGCATGGTGACCAAGTCCGATATCTCCGTCATCGGTCTGTACGACACCGCCCGCTCCATCGCCATCATGGCCCAGACGCCCCTGGAAAACATCCGCAAGACCCTGGACGGCAAGGTCATCTATGACGACCCCGCCATGGTGCTCAACGGCAAGGTCAGCGTCATTGCCATGACCCAGAGCGCCCGACTGGAGCACTACGATGTGGAGCACCGCATCGTTATCTGCGGCAGCGACCCGGAGGCCCAGAAGCAGGTCATCCGCCAGGGCGCGGGGCTGCTGGTTGTCGTCTGGGCAGACACCATCCAGGCAGATGTGATCGAAGCGGCCAAGCTGCACCACTGCCCCATTGTGATCTCCGGACACGGGGCCATGAACACCACCCGTTACATCTACTTCGCCCCCTCTGCCAGTCAGATCATGAAGCGGGAGCTGGTGAAGTTCACAAACACGGAGCTGGCCGAGGACGTCAGCCGGAAAATGCTGCAAAGCCGCTACCACGTCTATCCCGTTACGGATGCCGACGGGCACCTGACGGGCTATGTATCCCGGTACCACATCATGCAGGCTCCCAGCAAGAAACTGATTTTGGTGGACCACAACGAGTTCTCCCAGTCGGTCCGGGCCATTGAAAAGGCCCAGGTGCTGGAGGTCATCGACCACCACCGGATCAACGACTTCTCGTCTCAATACCCGGTCCAGTTCCGGAATGAGATCGTGGGCTCCACCTGCACCATTGTGGCAACCATCTTCCGGGAGAACCAGATTCCCATCCCCGTTGAGCTTGCAGGGCTCATGCTGGGCGCCATTCTCTCGGACACGCTGAACTTCCACTCCCCCACCACCACGGAAAAGGACCGGACCACCGCCAACATCCTGGCCGCCATTGCGGACCTGGATGTGGAGGACTTCGCCACGGAAATGTTCACCGCCACCGCCTCCAAGGTGGATTCCAGCCCCTCGGAGCTTATCAAGAGCGACATGAAGATCTTTGAGGTCTACGGCTGCAAGCTGGCCATCTCCCAGGTGATCATGGCCTCCATGAACGACCTGCATCTGGAGGCAGGGGACATTCAGACAGCCCTGGACAAGTTCGCGGAGAAAAAAGATCTGGACCTGGCTGTGCTGGCCTTTACCAGCATCCAGGAGAACGGCTCCGTGCTCTATTTCGGCGGGAACCGTACTGCCTGGGGCAAGGAGGCCTTCCCGGACGGCCCCGACGGCGAGCGGCCCTTCCACGAGGGGCTCCTCTCCCGGAAGCAGCAGCTGCTGCCCCGCCTGACCAAGGTCATCGAAAAGTACGCATAAAGGAGGCTTCCCCATGGCGGAATATGAGCTTGTGCATGAAATTCAGAACCTGTGCCGCAACAACCAGATGCGGGACGTGTTCTTTGAGGAGATCACCTGTGACGACCCGGAGCGCTACGTCCGGGGCCTTCTGAAGGGCAAGGACATCACGCTCTCCCTAGACCCCCACCCGGATGGAACCCTGACCATCCACACCGTCACCGACGGGCTGATGGAGAAGTTTGTGTTTACCAAAATCGAATAAAGGCTTTCCCTCCGGGGCAAGGTGCGAAATGTTCCCCCCGGCGGAATTCCCTTTACTTTCTGTCCGCTTTCGGGTATGATAGGGGGCACAACCAACGCAACACCCAAGGGAGGATACCCAATGTTTGACAATCCCAAAAAGGAATTGGAGCGGCTTCAGCAGGAGCTGCTGGATGCGGAGAAGCAGCCGGAGGATTACTATACGGACGAGGACCTGGAAGCCGATCTGGAAGACCCCAGCGAATGGGAGGGGGACGACCGCGCCCCCCTGTCCCAGAGCTATACCGGTGTCACCGATGACACCCAGCTCTGGGGCCTTGATCCGGAGCCGGAGGAACCCCCTGCGGAGCCGGAGAAGCCGGAAAAGCCCCGGTTTGTAGGGCTGAAATTTGCCATTGCCCTGGAGCTGCTGGGCATTGCGGCACTGTTCTGGTGGTGGTACCTATGGATCCGGTAACGCCGGTAGGCCGCTTTGCCCCCACACCCTCGGGCCGGATGCATCTGGGCAACGTGTTTTCCGCAATGCTGGCCTGGCTGTCCGTCAAGTCCAGGGACGGCGAAATGGTGCTGCGCATGGAGGATCTGGACACCCAGCGTACCAGCCCGGAATTTGCCCAAATTCTCCGGGAGGACCTTACCTGGCTGGGCCTGACCTGGGACCGGGAAACCCCCGCCCAGAGCACCCGGGGGGCCGTTTACGACCGCTACTTTGACCTTTTGCAGCAGAAGGGCCTGCTGTATCCCTGCTACTGCACCCGCAGTCAGCTCCACAGCGTCAACGCGCCCCACTTAAGCGACGGCACCTATGTCTACCCCGGCACCTGCCGGGACTTGACGGCTGCTCAGCGAGCCGCCTGCACCAGGCCTCCTGCCTGGCGGGTAAAGGTGCCGGACAGGCTGTGGCAGGTGGAGGACCTGGTGCAGGGCCACTTTGAAATGAACCTGGCCCGGGACTGCGGAGACATGGTAGTCCGGCGGGCAGACGGGATCTACGTCTACCAGCTGGCCGTCACCGTGGACGATGGGGAGGCCGGGGTCACGGAGGTGGTCCGGGGCTCGGACCTGTTGAGCTCCGCCCCACGGCAGATGTATTTGCAGGAGCTCTTCGGCTTTCCCCATCCAAGCTACGCCCATGTGCCAATGCTGCTTGCCCCCGACGGCCGCCGCCTGAGCAAGCGGGACAAGGACCTGGACCTGGGCGCACTCCGCAAAGCAACAACTCCAGAGGCTATTCTCGGCACCTTGGCCTATGCCTGCGGGCTTCTGGACCGCAGAGAAGCCGCTTCCGCAAAGGAATTGGCAAGCATCTTCCGCTGGGAGAACATAAAAAGATCCGATATCTGCCTCCCGGCGTTGTCGATACCGGTGTAATACCGCGGCCCGCCTCAACGTCAAGAGGGGCGGGCCGGTTGCTTTGTCCGGATATCCGGGTGTTTGCTTTCAGGAAATTCTTGACGAACGGGCACCGGGCTGTTATAATGGTTCTGTATGTTGGGTTTGTATGGCCTGACAGCAAAATGCTCTGATACTTTGGACAAAACAGAATGAAATTAGGAGACAAAACCATGAATTACGATGTCCTGATCATCGGCGCCGGTCCCGGCGGCATTTTTTCTGCCTACGAGCTGACCTTGCGCGATCCCAATCTGAAAATCGGCGTTTTTGAGGCAGGCCATCCTCTGAATAAGCGGAAGTGCCCCATCAACGGCACCACCGTCAAGAGCTGCATCGGCTGCAAGAGCTGCTCCATCATGAGCGGCTTCGGCGGGGCCGGCGCCTTCTCCGACGGCAAGTACAACATCACCAATGACTTCGGCGGTACCCTCTACGAGTATATCGGCAAGAAGCGTGCCCTGGATCTGATGCACTACGTAGACGAGATCAACATGACCTACGGCGGCCAGGGCACCAAGCTCTACTCCACCGCCGGAACCAAGTTCAAGACCATCTGCATCCAGAATGACCTGCACCTGCTGGACGCTTCCGTCCGCCACCTGGGCACGGACATCAACTATGTGGTGCTGGAAAACCTGTATGCCGAATTGAAGGACAAGGTGGACTTCCATTTTGATACCCCTGTCCGGGGCATCTCCGTCATCGACGGCGGCTATGAGGTCGCCTGCGACGGCGAAAGCTATACCTGCGCTCAGTGCATCGTCTCCGTAGGCCGCAGCGGCAGCAAGTGGATGGAGCAGATCTGCAGGGACATGGACATCCCCACCCAGTCCAACCGTGTGGACATCGGCGTTCGCGTGGAGCTGCCCGCCGTTGTCTTCTCCCACCTGACCGACGAGCTGTATGAGAGCAAGATCGTCTACCGGACCCAGAAGTACGAAGACAAGGTCCGCACCTTCTGCATGAACCCCAAGGGGGCCGTGGTTAACGAGAACACCAACGGCATCATTACCGTCAACGGCCACAGCTACGAAGACCCCGCCAAGCAGACGGAGAACACCAATTTTGCCCTGCTGGTTGCCAAGCACTTCTCCGAGCCCTTCAAGGACTCCAACGGCTACGGCGAATCCATCGCCCGCCTGAGCAATATGCTGGGCGGCGGCGTCATGGTCCAGCGCTTCGGCGATCTGATCCGGGGCCAGCGCTCCACTCCCAAGCGGATGGAGGAGAGCTTCGTCACCCCCACACTGAACGCAACTCCCGGCGACCTGAGCCTGGTGCTGCCCAAGCGGATTCTGGACGGCATCATTGAGATGATCTACGCCCTGGACAAGATCGCCCCGGGCACCGCCAACGACGACACCCTGCTCTATGGTGTAGAGGTCAAGTTCTACAACATGGAGGTTGCCGTAGACGAGCACCTGGAGACCAAGTATCCCGGCCTGTACATCATCGGCGACGGCAGCGGCATCACCCACTCCCTGTCCCATGCCTCTGCCAGCGGCGTGTATGTAGCCCGCCACCTGACGGAAAACCGGTAAAGATCGGCAAAGAAGGAAAAACAATACTTGCAAAAAAATAAAAGAAAAGAGGAAAAGTTATGGCAGTATTGGAAGGCTTGGAGCCTCGTGGGGTACTTCATTGGTTTGAGGAGCTGTGCCGTATCCCCCACGGCAGTGGCAACACACAGGCCCTCAGCGATTATCTGGTGCAGTTTGGCCGCGATCGGGGCCTTGCGGTGCAGCAGGACGCGCTGGGGAATGTGATCCTCTGCAAGCCCGGCACCCCGGGCTATGAGAACGCCCCCGCCGTGATGCTCCAGGGACACATGGACATGGTCTGCGAAATGGCTCCGGGCTGCACCAAGGACATGGCCCGTGAGGGTCTGGATCTGGTGGTGGACGGGGATGTGATCTACGCCGAAGGCACCACCCTGGGCGCAGACGACGGCATCGCCGTGGCTATGGGCCTGGCCCTGCTGGATAGCCACGATATTCCCCATCCGCCCCTGGAGGTCGTGCTTACGGTGGACGAGGAGGTCGGGATGAAGGGTGCCACCGGCATCGACCTGTCGGGCCTTAAGAGCCGCCTGCTTTTGAACCTGGACTCCGAGACGGAGGGTGAGATCACCGCCGGATGCGCCGGTGCTGCCAGAGCTGATATTGCAGTGCCTGTAAAGCGGGAAGCCTTCCCGGGAGAAACGGTGGAAATCACCGTCTCCGGCCTTTTGGGCGGCCATTCCGGCGCTGCCATCGACCGGGGCCGGGCCAACGCCATGGTGCTGCTGGGCCGGATTCTGTCCGGCGTGTGCAAAGCACTGATCTTCGCGCCCGCGACGTTCACGGTCGCGGCATGGGCGACGACGTCGTTCGTGACTGGTCTGCCCGGCATTGCAATCCAGCTTGTACTGCTGCCGTCGCTTGTTGTCGCGCTGACGAAGGCGCGGCTGTTGCGGGTACGGTACGCATAAGGGGTGTCTGAGATGGAACAGCAGGCTGTCATCGATTTTTTTGACCAAGCCGCCGCTGGCTGGGACGCACAGCTGGTGCGCAATGAGGCAGTGATCGGGCAGATTCTGGACAACGCCGGAATCCGCCCCGGCGTATCGGTGCTGGACGTTGCCTGCGGAACAGGCGTTTTGATCCCGGATTATTTGAAGCGCGGCGCGGCACAGATCACGGCCATTGACATTGCACCGGAAATGGTGCGCATCGCGCGCGAAAAATTCCCGCAGGAGAACGTAACTGTGCTCTGCGGTGATGCGTCGCAGACGCACTTCCCTGCCCTGTTCGACTGCATTGTGATCTACAACGCATTTCCGCATTTTCCGGAGCCGGAGCGGCTGATCTCCCATCTGGCCGGGCTGCTCACGCCCGGCGGAACGCTGACGGTGGCGCACGGGTTTTCGCGCAAGGCGCTCGACGCGCACCATGCGAAGACGGCGCGCAGCGTCTCCAACGGTCTGCTGCCGGTCGAGGCGCTGGCCGGGCTGTTTGCAAAGCATCTGACCGTCACAGTGCAGATCTCCAACGATGAAATGTATCAGGTCGTGGGTCAGTGCTGTTAATTCCCGAATCGATGAAACGCCGGAGGGCTCTCCTTTGGGAGGCCTCCGGCGTTTTTTTGCTCTGATTCAGCTTTTCAGCTTCCACACGGGGCCGCTCAGGGCGGCTTGATGTGCGCCGCCTGCGCCTGTTCCGGCATTCCATATAAAATCTGATTGACTTTTTCCGTCTGCCGTAGGAAAATGGGGGCGGAAATCAAAAAAGGAGGTGCCTGATATGAGCAGACAGGAGGCGCTGCAGCAATTCCGGCAGGCGCTCAAGGCCGGACAGAAATGCTACCGCGATTGCGTCCACCGCGGACGCTATCCGTATCCGCAGGTGCTCGAGGAACGGCTGCGCGGCTGCGCGGTCGCGGGCCGCGTCGATCTCGGCGTACTGGACATTCCCATCGCGCAGATCATCGGCACAAATACGGCGGGGCGGCAGGCGGCGTTTGCCGCGAATTTCATGCCGCTTCTGGATCTTGGGACGGAGTTTGCAAGCAAGTGGGTCGCGCTCTGCGAGGCGCACCTGGGCGACACGGGCATCACGGATCCCATCCGTTGCTTTGAATATATGGGCTGCTTCTACGTGCAGGAGGGCAACAAGCGCGTGAGCGTTCTCAAAAGC
>OLOX01002371.1_pt1 | contig 15750 bp, 9 predicted proteins | sample 1672091 | NCBI WGS metagenome assembly OLOX01 (sample SAMEA3136644, study PRJEB25190) | human gut metagenome | reverse complement strand
TATCATATACACGGTGCGATATGCAGTTGGTTTTGTCGTCGAAGGGGATGAAACTTTCCGCTTCCGGGTTAAACAGTACCACTCCTCTATCGGTTCCTATCCATATGTTTCCGCTTTTGTCTTTGTAGACACATGTCACTTCGTTGCCGGGCAGGCTGTTGGGGGATTGCGGCTCGTGTGTGAAGTTCTTGACTGTCTTGTCTTTTATGGAAAGTATACTGAATCCCCGGTCCACATGCCCGATATAGAGTAGTCCGTTACCGCCGTCTATGGCAGACCAGATATGGTTGCTTGCAAAACCCGGTACGGTTTCGGTATTGTAATGGGTGAATTGCCCGGTTTGCTTGTCAAAATAGTCCACGCCTTTCCAATAGGTGCAAATCCATAGGTTACCGTCGGAGGCGGCAATGATTTTGGTAATGTCGTCCGTAACCAGGCTTTCAGGGTTGTTTTCGTTGTGTCTGTAAGTGATGAATGAATCGTTGGCATAATTGTATGCATTGATTCCGGCACGCTGGGTTCCTATCCATAAGATGGAGTCGACGGGATCGTCCAGCAGACAGTTCAGTTCGTTGCCGGTGATGCTTTGCTTGCCGGTTGTTTCTTCTTTATAATAGGTAAGGAAGCGTATTCCGTCGAATTTATTTAAACCCTCTTCTGTGGCAAACCATAGAGAGCCCCGTTTGTCTTGGGCTATGCTTACCACATGGTTGTTGGACAGCCCTTCACGGATACTCAGATGTTTTATGGTATATGGCTGCGCGGATAGCAGGAATGGCAGGCATAGGAAAATGGAAAGTAGAATCTTCTTCATAACGGGTCGTTTTTCATTGCATGAGTCAAAAGTACAAATAAAATCTTTAGATGATGTGCACAAATCGTGCATTGACAGATTTATATGCCTTCTCTGCAAGATTTATACAGCTGTTGAATCGAAAATTGGCATATGTTTGCATTGCCGATTATTATAAATCGGAACAAAATGTACTTTTTTGTTTAACTTTAATAATAATATTTATGAAGAAGCATTTCTTTAACGCCACTTTCTGGGCGTTATTATCGCTGGCTTTATGGACTACTGGATGTAGTGACGATGACGGATACTCTGATGTAGACGGGCAGATTCCGACAATGACATTGGTGACGGATCATATTGAATCCGGTGCCGGCCATCGTTTTACCATTGAAGGTTCGTTGGCTGACCAGGATGGAATTGTATCCGTCAATCTGCAATGTGCCGATCTTTATCTGAACAAGACCATTGATTTGGTCGAAATCTATGGAGCTCCCCAAACGGAGTATGAGTTGAGCTATTCTTATGACCTCAAGCGTGATGAAATCGGTGAACGCTTCACCGTGAAAGTGACCGTAACAGATGCGGGCGGGCGTGAAGTGTCGCAGGATGTGTTGATAACGATGGATGGGGACTTTGAGAATCCTACATTTACAATTGCCCCTGGTAAGGAGGTTACCGTACTGATAAAGGATGAAACAAAGTTCAACCTGAATTTCACGGTGAAAGATGACCGCATACTGGATTATGTACTCATTGAGATTCCTGGGGTAGAAGGTTTTGAAAGCCGCCGTATAGAGGCTGGCGGGCAATCTACTTTGAGCTTTACGGAGAAGATTATTCTGCCTAATGAGGTGAAAAGTTACGATGTGACTTTGACGGCTGTGGATGCCAGAGGCAATCAGACAGTGACCAATAGTACCATCAGTGTATCTGAAATGCCTGACTTCCCCAAAATGTATCTGGCCGATGTGGCAACCGTAGAGGAATTGAACAGTGATATTTTCGGTGTACCGATGGTGATTAACCATACGGGCGAGTACCAATATCGTGCACGTTATTATAATAAAGCTGCCGGTACGGAAATTTTCTTCTTACCGCAAAAGACAGACTTTACTCCTATCTGTTTTGGCCTTGATCCGGAGGATAATACAAAACTGACGGATGACCCGGAAACGACTAAACCTATTGTCTTGGATGAGGCTGGTGTTTATTATGAAATAGACATCAATGTGAAAGAGTCTACTTATAGTATGCGCACGTACTCGGTGACAGAGGCTACAAATCCGATGAAATATGAATATGGAAAGCCTTGTTTTGACCGTTGGGAGAATGGGGAATCGTTCATTGATTTCTATATCGGTTGGGGAGGTTCTCCTCAGGATGCGGGAAATCAGTTGTTTGCCCAGGATAAAAATAATCCTCATCTTTTCTATTATCCGGAAAATGGAACTTGGACGCTGGAAGCCGGTGAAGAAATGAACTTCATCATATCCAATTATCATCCCGACGGATGGTGGGATCATGTGGAATGGCGGTGTGACGACTCTCAGAATGTAGAGAAGTTTGGTTACTTCAGTAAGAAAGGGGATGTGAATCCTAATTGGGAAGGCACCAATCAGCGTTGGGAAGACGGCTCGATGGTAGGTGACAACTGGATGAAGCCTACGGTTACGGTGACCGGCAACTACCGCTTTGAGTTTGACGCGCATTTGGGTCGCGGCAAGATTGTGCCTGCTAATTAAAAAGTAACATTAGATTTAAGATATGAAAAAGCAAATTCTATTATTATGTCTTGCGCTGATAAGCCTTTGCGGTTATGCGCAGCAGATAACGGTTAAGGGTGTGGTGACTTCGGCCACCGACCAGCAGCCGTTGATTGGAACTACAGTTCAAGTGAAAGGTACCGGTACGGGTACAATTACCGGTATCGACGGTGATTATACATTACCCAATGTAGACAAGAATGCAGTGTTGGTATTCTCTTCTATTGGTTTTGAGTCTCAGGAAATAGCTGTAGGTGGACGTACTACGATTAACGTGGTACTGAAGGAGGCTGCGGAATTACTGGATGAAGTGGTGGTTATCGGTTATGGTGCTGTGAAAAAGAGCGATTTGACCAGTTCTATTGCTACAGTAAAAGGCGATGAAATCACTGAAACCGTGACCGGTAATGCTATGGATGCTTTGCAGGGTAAGGTAAATGGTGTACAAGTCACCAGTGGTGGTGGCCCTGGAGCTACTCCGAAGGTGCTGATTCGTGGTGTAACTACCGTAAACGGTACGAATCCGTTGTATGTAGTGGATGGTATGCCGGTAGGTGACAATATCAACTTTCTGAATAGTAACGATATTGCTTCCATGGAAGTATTGAAAGATGCTTCGGCTGCCGCTATCTATGGTACACGTGCATCAAACGGTGTCATCCTGATTACTACAAAGAAAGGTAAGACTGGTAAAGCCCGCATCAATTGGAATTCTTCTGTTGGTTTCCAGACCGTGGCCAAACCTAATATTGCCGGTGCGGCTGAATATAAAGAAGTGTTCAATACTCGTTATACGAATGATGGCCTTTCTTCTATCTGGAACGATACGGGTGCTACGACCAATCCCGGTGGTACAGACTGGTGGGATACTGTAGTTAATAAAACAGCTTTGGTGCAGAACCATTCACTTAGTGTTGCCGGTGGCTCAGAACAGTTTGTTTATAACTTTAGCGTGGGCTATTATCGTAACAACTCACAGTTTGATGTAGGTTATTGGGATAAGATAAATATCCGTCTGAATACTGAATATACATTTAATAAGTATGTAAAATTGGGAGTTGATATTGCTCCACGTGTCGAATCATGGGATGATACCCCAAACCAGTTCTCGGCAGCCATGGCTATGGACCCGACAACTCCGGTATTCCGTCCGCAGGACCAATGGGAGGATAATGAGTACAACAACTATCAACGCTCTTACAACAACCAGGAGTGGAATCCCGCCGGTTCAATTGCCCGTAGCAATGCTCATTCTCGCGAGTTGGGTGCCATTCTGAATACCTATCTGCAGGTAAACCCGATAGAAAAGCTGACGTTGCGCACCCAGTTCGGTGCCAATGCACACTATCGCCGTTCTGATTCATTCGTTCCGAAGTTCAATATGGATCCGTTGGAGAAACAAGACTTGAACGAAATCACCCGCCGCAATCAGGAGTGGTTTGACTGGAACTGGACGAATACAGCCACTTACATGGACACTTTCGCTGAAAAGCACAACTTGAATGTAATGGCTGGCTTTACTGCCGAACGTTTTGCATGGTACAATACTCAGGCACGGCGTGATAATGTTCCCAATAATCTGGACCAGATGCAGGAAGTGAATGCCGGACAGCAGGGTACGGACGAGGCCAACGGTGAAACCACTTACAATACACTGGTTTCTTTCCTGGGCCGTGTCATGTACAACTACGATAACCGTTACTACATTTCGGCATCTCTCCGTGCCGACGGTTCCTCCCGTTTCCCGAAGGGCAGCAAGTATGCCCTCTTCCCGTCTGTTTCCGCTTCCTGGCGTGTCATCAGTGAGGCATTTATGCAGGACCAGGACATCTTCAGTGACCTGAAGTTTCGTGGAGGCTGGGGCCGTGTAGGTAATCAGAATATCAACAATAATGCTACCCTTACTTTGTTGAGCGAAACCCAATACTATTATGGCAATACGTTGGCAAATGGTTACTTCGTGTCTACAGTAGGTAACAACCAGTTGAAGTGGGAGACTGTGGAAGATTGGAACGTAGGCGTGGATATGTCATTCCTTGATTCACGTTTGGGTGTAACATTCGAATATTTCCAGAAAAAGTCCATTGACATGCTCTACCAGAAACAGAACATCCTCTCTTTGGGATATGATAACTGGAACAGCCAGATTTGGATGAACATCGGTAGTATGCAGGCCCGCGGTTGGGAAGTGGGACTTACCTGGCGCGATGAAATCGGCAAGGATTTCTCTTACGATCTTGGTCTGAACCTTTCTGCCGTGCGCAACAAGGCCATCAAGTTCTCGGGCGACGGTCCTATCAATGTCGGTGGATTCAATAGCGACCAGATTATCCGTAACGAAGATGGTGGTTTTATCTCCCGTTTCTACGGTTACGTGGCCGATGGCTTGTTCCAGAATTGGGAAGAGGTGTATGCGCACACTGACGAACACGGAACACTGATTCAGCCCAATGCAAAACCGGGAGACATCCGCTTCAAGGACCGGGACCATAACGGAGTGCTCGATGCCAATGACAAAGATTATATCGGCAATCCTTATCCTGATTTAATGATGGGTCTGAATATTGGTATGCGTTATAAGAACATTGATTTTGCAGCCAATTTCTATGGTACGTTCGGTAATGATATTTACAATGTCACCAAAGGACGGTACTCCGGTTCAGGCGGACAGAATGTTTGGGCAGGTACACTGGAGAAAGCATGGCATGGAGAGGGTACCGGCAATGATATTCCCCGTTTGTCGAGCAATGACTTGAACCTGAACTATAACCGTGTTTCCAGTTTCTATGTGGAAGATGGTTCCTACTTGCGTTGCAAGCTGTTACAGATAGGCTATACGCTTCCTAAGAAATGGGTTGGAGGTGCTGACTTGCGTCTTTCCTTCTCTGCACAGAATCCGTTTACCATTACCGGTTATTCGGGAATGGACCCCGAACGCCCGATGGTTGACGGTACTACCGACAGCTCTGGCAGTGCCATCAATACCGGTATTGACAACGTGGCTTATCCTAATCCGAGAACATTCTTGTTTGGCATTGACTTCAAATTTTAATTCTTGATTATCCATGAAACGAATATTTACAATAGTAGTTCTGATTGCTTCGCTGGTGTTTACCTCTTGCGAGGACTTCCTGACCGAAGACGTACGCGGGCAATTGAACGTGGACACTTATTATAAGTCCATAGAAGAGTGTGAATCCGCAGTCACGAGCTGTTATCAGGCCATGACATATGGAGGATGGTGGCAAATCAACACCGTGTGGTTACTTTCCGAAATGTGTGGAGATGATGCCTGGATGGGGAATACCTCTCAGTCTCAGAGTGATTATATCTCATTGGCACATTATCAGGGAAACGGTGCCAGCAATGGTCCTATCTCCAATTTTTGGCAGTACCGTTACAAAGGTATTTTACGTTGTAACATAGCCATAGATCGCATTGCGGCTCTCGAAACCCAAGAGACAGAAACCAGAGACCGTCTGGTGGCAGAAGCCCGTTTCCTGCGTGGCTACTATTACTTCGAACTGGTGAGAAATTTTGGCGGGGTGCCCTTGATGACCAGTTTCCAAATGCCGGAAGAAGTGGAGGGAACAGAACGTGCTACGGCAGAAGCCGTGTACAAATTCATAGAGGATGACCTGATGGCAGCTGCCGAAATACTGCCGCAACGCAGTACTGCGCAAGTAGGGCATGCTACCCGTGGCGCCGCTTTAGGATTATTGGGTAAAGTGTACCTCTATCAGGAGAAATGGCAGGCTGCCCATGATGTGTTGAAGACTGTGATAGATGAAGGCGAATACCAATTGCTTCCCGATTTCGGGCAGGTATGGAATGTCGACTATGACAACAGTGCGGAGAGCCTTCTGGAAATCCAGTATGAATATCATCCCACTTTGGGCTTAGGAGGGGCGCTTGCTACGGTAACCGGTGCCCGTAATGGTCCTGGTGATGGTTGGAGCTGGTGTCAGCCTACGGCAAATTTGGAGCAAGCTTATATTGAGGCCGGTGATACGGAACGTTTGAAATGGACAATAATCAAGTCGGGCTGTACAGAAATTGCCGGCGAAGACCAATTCGAAGATTTCATTGACGCAAGCAAAGCGTTGAATAAGTATCAGGAATATCTTGATAAATATGGTTGGGACCCCAATTGCTATATTATCAATCCCGCTGACCATAAGTCTGCGCGTATCATCCGCAAGTATTTCCTGCCGATGAAATATCGTGCTCAAGGCGATGCAACGGCTTACGCCACGGACAAGAGTCCTTTGAATCACCGTATTCTGCGTTATGCCGATGTCCTTTTAATGTATGCTGAGGCTTGCAATGAACTGGGTGATGACGCTTCTGCCCGTGATGCTCTCAATCAGGTGCGCAGACGTGCCAAGTTGGATGACGTTACGGCAAGTGGAAAGGCATTGCAAAGTGCCATTCGCCTGGAGCGCCGTTTGGAATTGGCTTTCGAGCAGAACCGTCTGTATGATATCCGCCGCTGGACTGATACAAATGGTAAAAAGGTGATTAGCAATATCCTGGGACCGAACGGTTCCTTTGTGAAGTGGAACACTGAAGAGGCTACCCGTGACGCTCTTGAGTGGGAAAATCAAGGTGAAGCAAGTGACAAAGGCATCACTTTCAATGAAAACCGCGACATGGTGTTCCCCATTCCTTTGTACGAAATCACGATGTCCAACGGTTCCATTACCCAGAACCCGGGTTGGAATTAAACACATTCTGATGAAAACAGATTGTTGCAGGAACTGATTATTCAATAGGTCTTTATATTCTGTCGCGGATAGTTTGCAATGGATTATCCGCGGCAGTTTTTTTAATCCGAAACAATATCATGAATTTGAGACACATTTTTATTCTTCCGGCACTGCTTGCTGCAATGGCTTGCAGCGACGATTCTCCCGTTACGCCGGATACTCCAGACACTCCTGAGGGTCCGGACATTACAAACAGCGTAGAGAAACTGGTGAGCATCGATGCCGGACAGACTTTCCAGACAATAGCCGGCTTTGGCGCTTCGGACTGTTGGTCGCCTGCCTTTGTGGGCAAGTCATGGACTTCGCACCGTGCGGGGATTACGGAACTGCTTTTTTCTTCAGAGATTGTGGGCGGCAAGCCGAAAGGAATCGGCCTTTCCCAATGGCGGGTGAATCTTGGTGGCGGCAGTGCCGCGCAAGGTGAAGCCAGCGGCATCGAGGATAAATCCCGTCGTGCGGAATCCTATCTTACGGATGACTTGACGTACGACTGGACCCGTTGCGAGGGACAACGTTACTTCATGGACCGTGCCAAGGAGCTGGGATGTAACAATTTCGTTCTTTTCAGCAATACACCTCCCGTGCAGTACACCTATAATGGAAAAGGATTTTCCGCCAGAGGGGGACTTTCCAATCTGAAACCGGAGCATTATGGTGACTTTGCAGGATATATGGCCGATGTAGCGGCCCGTTATACCGGTGAAGGCTATCACATAAGCCATATCTCGCCCGTCAACGAGCCGCAGTACAACTGGGACAGCGGTCAGGAGGGCAGTGGCTGGACCAATGACGAAGTGGCTGCACTGGCACGCGAGTTGGATATGTCGTTGGATGACCGGGGGCTTTCCACAGACATTCTCTTGGGCGAATCCGGTGATTGGGAGTATCTGTATAAAGTGAAAGGCGATGCCAACCGCAGTAATATATTCTCAGCTTTCTTTACACCCGGCTCTTCCGCCTACGTGGGTGACTTGGCACACGTGAAGAATCTCATTTGCGGACACAGCTATTGGACTGACGGCACATGGGACGGTATGCGCAACGTGCGCAAGCAAGTGGCCCAGGCTGCCGGTCAGTATAATCTGGATGTTTGGCAGAGTGAATGGAGTATGCTGGGCGATAATTACAGCAGTTCCGAATTCGTGGGCTACGAGCAGGCTTCTGAGATGGATATCGCTTTCTACATGTCGAAGGTCATCCACAATGACCTCACTGTGGCTGGGGTGTCTTCCTGGAGTTACTGGACATCGATGGATGTTTCCCGTTGGGGGCATAAGAACCGTTTTCTCTTGATTTCGCTGGTACCTGCCGGTGGCGAGTATGGTGATATAGAGCAGGAGGGAAGCTATCAGGCTACTGCCACTCTTTGGGTACTGGGCAATTACAGCCGCTTTATCCGTCCGGGATACCGCCGTATTGCCCTCGACTTGAACGAATCGCGTACTTTTTTCGGTTCCGCCTGGCTTTCTCCCGAGGGGGATAAGGTAGTGGCCGTCTATACAAACATGTCTGATAAGGCGGTTCGCTTAGGTGAAACGCATGTGGGATGGAGCAATGAAGCGAAGTCAATAGCTACTTATACAACTACCGGTAGCAAGAATCTGGTGGAAGGAACGGTGGCGGCAGGCAAGCAGGTGATTCTGGAAGCCAAGAGTGTGACAACCGTGGTGTATAGCCTGAAGTAAGGAATTAGTTTAACTTCAAAGAAAATCTATATGAAAATGTATTTTAAGAATAACAGGACTGCTCTTATCTTTTTGCTGGCAATGCTGGTCGTTGCTCCGATAAAGGCGCAGGTGGCATTTGGCGATGCCGCAAAATTCAATGACGGATGGCTGTTCCGGCTGACGGACGACTCGGCTATTGTCCGGACTGACTATGACGACAGCGAATGGCGGAAGCTTTCTTTGCCACACGATTGGTCCATAGAGGGGCAATTGTCGCCCACACTGGCCAGTTGCACCGGGTACCTGCCGGGTGGGATAGGCTGGTATCGCAAACACTTCAGGGTTGAAGACAACGCAACACGTCATTATATCTATTTCGAAGGGGTATATAACCGGAGCGAGGTTTACCTGAACGGGCATCTGCTTGGCAGGCGCCCCAACGGCTATGTATCGTTTCTTTACGACATGACCCCTTACCTGAAGGAAGGCGACAATGTGCTGGCTGTCCGTGTAGACCATAGCCGTTATGCCGATTCACGTTGGTATACGGGGTCGGGCATCTATCGCGATGTATGGCTGGTGGCTGCTCCCGATACACATATTGCGCAATGGGGTGTGGGCTGGCATGCCGCTTCGCTGACAGACAAGCAAGCCGTCGTTGCGGTCGATGTAGAGGTGGAGAAGCACAAGGCAACTTCCGACAAACTGGAACTGAAGGCTTCACTGTACGATACTGCCGGAAAGAAGGTGGCACAACGCCGTGTGCGTGTTGCCGATGGAAAAGAGGGCATTGCCAAGCAAAGTCTTGACTTGAAAGTGTCCAAACCCCATCGTTGGAATCTGGATAATCCGTATCTGTATACATTGAAAACCGAATTGCTTGCCAATGGCAAACGCATTGACGGCAGTGAGACCAAAGTGGGACTGCGTACGCTGGAATTTGATGCCAACAAAGGTTTTGCCCTCAACGGCAACTGGATGAAGGTAAAAGGTGTATGCCTGCATCATGATGCAGGAGTGCTGGGTGCAGTAGTGCCGCCGGAGGTATGGGAACGCCGCCTGAATAACTTGAAAGGGATTGGCGTAAATGCCATCCGCATGAGCCATAACCCACAAGCCCCCGTTCTTTATGAACTGTGTGACCGCCTGGGATTTCTTGTAATGGATGAAGTCTCTGACGAATGGGAGTTTCCGAAACGCAAATGGGTACAAGGCTGGAATGTGGGTACTCCGAGTTATGACGGTACTTTCGACTTCTTCGAGGAGTGGATAGAACGGGACGTAACCGATATGGTACGTCGTGACCGCAATCATACCTGTATTTTCTTGTGGAGTATCGGCAATGAAGTGGATTATCCGAACGACCCTTATTCGCATCCCGTTCTTGATGGAGCTAAAATCAACCAGCCTATGTTCGGGGGCTATAAGCCGGATGCTCCCGATGCCATGCGCATCGGAACCATAGCAAAGCGTCTGGCTGCCTGTGTACGTGCCGTGGACACTTCCCGTCCCGTGACCGGAGCTTTGGCGGGTGTCGTGATGTCGAACGAGACGGAGTATCCCGATGCTGTGGATGTGGTGGGGTATAACTATACGGAAAACCGCTACGACCAAGACCATGCCACTTATCCGGACCGCATTATCTATGGAAGCGAGACGGGTTCGGGGCTTGATGCCTGGTATGCCGTCCGCGACAAGGATTTCATCTTCGGGCAGTTCATCTGGACCGGTACGGATTATCTGGGTGAATCGGGCAGATGGCCGTCCCGCGGTTTGTACACGGGTTTGCTCGATTTCGGAAGTTTCCCCAAGCCACGCGGACATTTCCGGGCTTCGTTGTGGTGCGAGAATCCGGTCACGTATGCAGGAACATATCCGGTATATGCCCATCCCAAGCATCCCGAGCATGTATTCCTTTCGCCTGATGCATGGGACATCTGGAACTATGACGAGGGGCAGAACATACGTGTGGTGTGTTATACCAATGCTCCGCAGGCGCGTTTGCTGCTCAACGGCAGGGTGGTAGGCGAGATGAAACCTTATGATGAAAAGACCGGCATCATCTACTGGGATATTCCTTTCCGGGCTGGTGAGCTTCGTACTGAGGGCTGCGATAAGGAAGGAAATGCCTTGTCGAGCTATTCCATCCGGACATCCGGACGTCCTTATGCCATCCGTGCCACGGCGGATCGCACTATTTTGTCCGGCGACCGCGCCACTGCGCACATCACCGTAGAGGTGGTTGACGAAGAAGGTACTGTTGTGAAACTTGGCGACAATGAAATTACGTGTACAGTTGAAGGAGCGGCGCGTCTGCTTGGGCTCGAAGGCTCTGACAACAGTGACATGAGTGATTATACCGATAACCGTCACCGCGTATACCACGGGCGTTTGCTGGCCTATATACAGACTACCGGAGGAGAGGGACCGGTTAAAGTAAAGTTTGCTTCCCCCCTTCTGAAAGGAACTGAAGTAAAGTTTGAAGTAGGGCAGTAGTACACTACTATGGACTTATGTTTGTGCCATCGTATTGGCACAGTCGTGCCAGTACGATGGCAAGGCTGTGCCAGTATGGTGGCACAACTTTGCCAATGCGATGGCACGGGTTGTGCATTTCTTACAGAATGTATTGCACTTCCTTGAACAGATATTCCCGTTCACTTCCTCCTTCATCCTCCAGCACGAACCGTCCGTCTTGCTCTACACGCAGCAACCGGGCAAGGAACTTGCCGTTGGCATCTTCATAAGGGTGCAATCCCCGGCGACGGAAAAGGGAGCGGGCATACCGTGTGGATATCTCGTCGGAGTAGACGGCGAAGTCCTCCATTTGGAGGCTGTTGTAGTAGATTTGTACACGTCTTAGGATATGGGCAAGGATTTCATAACGGTCGTGCTCCTTTCCGGTGATTTGTTTCAGTGAGACGGGGTTGGGAGCATCACTGTTGAAGACTTCCTGGTTGATGTTGATACCGATTCCGGCAATGCTGCGCCTGATATGATGTCCGGAAAGGTCGTTCTCTATCAGTATGCCGCAGATTTTCTTGTCTTTCCAATAAATGTCGTTCGGCCATTTGATGGTGATTTCATCAGACCATCTGCTCAGCTCTTCCTTAATGGCGAGGGAAACGATTTGTGAAAGGATGAACTGCCGGCGGGCTTCCAGAAAAGAAGGGTAGAGTACAAAGCTGAAAAGCAGGTTCTTGCCTTCTTCAGCTTCCCAGGTGTTGCCGCGCTGGCCTTTACCGGCAGTTTGGAACTCGGCAGTCACGGTTGTTAGTTCGGCAACGGATTCTTGCAACTGGTTGCAAAGCTGGCTGAGGTATTGGTTGGTCGATGCCGTCTCGTCCAATGCCACCAGCGGGAACGGGAATGTGTCAGGGCAGGGCTTCATATTCGGTACGCATTTTTTTGGTGAACTTCTTCAATACTTCTTCCACGGAGTGGTCTATCAGTTGCTTCAACAGTTTGTCGTCGACGTCACCGTCAAGGAACACCTGGTTCCAGTACTTTTTGTTGAAGTGATAGGCACCTTCGATGGCAACATAGTGCTCCCGCAGTTCGAGTGCATATTCGGGGTCGCATTTCAGACAAATCTTGTTGGCGCTTTCCAGGTCGATAAGTGCAAACATTTTATTCATGACTTTCATCACGAGCGAGTATTCGTCAAACGGAAAGCATTCCGTGACGGCTTTTTTGCTGAGGCAATATTCGCGGGCGGTTTCGATGTCCATGATGGTATTTACGGTTTTACGGTTTACAATTTACGATTGAAATAACTCTTGCTTGTCAATTTTCAACTCTCAGAACATCGGCGGATAGAAGGCTTCTTTGAGATGCTCTATCCTGAATGCACCCGGTTCGCCTACAGCCGTTATGATGTCGAAGCGGACGGGTGCATCCAAGCAGAAGTGCTTGATATAGGCATCGGCCGCTACGACAATACGTCGTATTTTCTGCCAGTTCACGGCATCCTGCGGCTCAATGTAATCCGTATTGCTACGGGTTTTCACTTCCACAATAATCAGTTCCTTATCTTTGTCGGCTACAATATCCAGCTCAAGGTGATTCTTCCGCCAGTTACGGTCACGTATGGTGTAACCGTTCTGTTCCAAGTATTTGGCAGCGGCGTCTTCACCGGCTTTTCCAAGAATATTGTGTGCACTCATTATTCTGCGTGTCTGGCAGGCATCAGCATACCGTCGTGTCCAGGACGGAAGATAGCGGGCAACTTATAAGTTTTACCATCCAATGTATTGACCACTGCACTGCGCGTTTGGGGGGCTGGATTTGTACCGGTAATCAGTTCAATGGCCTTGGCATACAGAGGTTCTTCATTGTTTCCATAATCTTTATGAATATAGAATACACCTTGTTCGTTATAAGGATTGGTTTCATCCATCAATATATCGGGTTCAAATCCTTTTTCATACTCCCCGAATCCTTTGGCGTTATAGCTTTGGAAGGTGATAGGAACAACACGATATGTGTTATTCCGGACAGTGTACTCCTCATATTCCATACCTACGTTCTTACCAGTGGTCTTTTCACCTATAAGTATTACGTCCAAATCTATTCCTTCTAAGGAATTAATGACGAGTTCACTGGCAGAGGCCGTTCCATTTCCGACAAGGCAGTAGACGCGGGGAAGGTTGAGGCTTCCGGCTGATAAGGAAGTACCCAAGTTGGGATAACTGGAGTATGCAAATAATTTATCTTCCCGTTTGTTATTGAGTTTTGCCATTCTTTCATCATTGTATCGTAAACTGCTGAATACTTTACCTTGAGAGGCAGTACCGGCAATACAAGTTGCTATCAGATTAGCCGACATGGTATGCCCACCACCATTGTACCGCAAGTCCAGAATCAAATCTGTGACGTTCTTGTTTTTAAAATCTTTGAAAACATTGAATAATTCTTGGTCAAAGCCTGCCTCGAACCCAGAATAAACGAGGTAACCGATTCTATGTCCTTCTATATCTTCCTTGACATTACTGAAGATGACGGGGTTGTTGTATGTGGCTTTGGAAGTTATGGTGTATTCCTTTTGCCCGGTAATGGTGCCTCCTTCTACGACATCTTCTGTCAAAGTATAGTTGATAGTTGCATCTGGTGACAATATGTCGTAATAGAAGTTATTAATATTGTTATTATTTATCTTCTTTCCATTTATCAGGCTTATCATTGCTCCTCGTTTGAGTCCAGCTTCGGAGGCCGGTGAATCGGGATATACACCTTGGAGGCAGAAATAAATGGTATTTTCTGCTTGTGTGCCAATGCTTATGGGGGTTATACCGGTGATACCGAAACTATATGCCAGTTCCTTGTTTACAATTTTGGTGGTACGGGTTGAACTAATATTGGGCAATAGCTGGATATAAGAGAAAAGATTATAATATGTCTTGCCGTCGCTACCGACATATGTTTTTTTATCCAATGTATTGGTAGTCATACTTCCCAATGCATCATAGAAGAAGTCTTCATAGCCTTTGTTATGGTCAAGATTCAACGTTTTGTATTCATCGTTCCAGAGATACATTTCCCTCAGATATTCATCAACTTTTGCGTTAATCTCCATATCTTCAGTGGTTTGGGGAACACTGGTCCCCTTTTGTGTAACTTCAAAACTTGCAGGAGAATAGCCGTCTATATTAATGGAAATTCTGGCTGTCCGGTCGGTGGTGGAACTTGTACTTACAGATAATTTCAAGGTGCTTTGTCCTTTTGTACCCGAGGTCGTATTCAGTTTGCACCAATCCGCTCCTGAGGTGACGGAAGCTACCCATTTGGCTGCAGCATTGAAGCTTACAGACAACTCATTATCCTGGCTGATCTCCAGGGATTTTCCCTCTGTCCAACTCTGATTGGTTATGCCGGTATTAAGTTTATTATCGTCATCGTCACTACATGAGATAAAACTTATACTGAACAATGTGAGTAGAAAGAAACTAAGATAATTTACATGTTTCATACCTTTTAAATTTAGAACTCTCCAAAAATACGTTTTTAATTACTAAATTAAAATGTTTTTAAGAAATACTTTAAGTTTACCGGTCAAAAAAATATTTCAGTGCTATTTAAGTGTTTCCGATATAAAAATTACGTAGGTTCGTTTTGTTTTTACAGAAGTAAAAGTAATTTTGCAGGAAATATGAGAAAGAGAGATAAAACGTGTGCGAAAGCAACGCCCGAAGAACCGAAACGCGAGCAGCGCATGGTATGCCTGATGAGCGAGGAAGAGCAGCGGATTGTGGACCGTTATCTGGAGAAATACAAGATAACGAACAAGTCGCGTTGGCTGCGGGAGACTATTCTCATGTTTATCCATAAGAATATGGAAGAGGATTATCCTACTTTGTTCGGTGAGCACGACATGAGGAGGTGAAAATTAAAAATTAAAGGGGGTGGCGTTGGACGATAGCTATTATATGAAGCAGGCGCTTTTGGAAGCCCATAAGGCCGGTGAACGGGGAGAAGTTCCCGTAGGTGCAGTTGTGGTGTGCAAGGACCGTATCATAGCTCGTGCCCATAATTTGACGGAGACTTTGACGGATGTCACCGCCCATGCCGAGATGCAAGCCATTACCGCTGCCGCTGCAACTCTTGGCGGCAAATATCTGAATGAATGTACTCTCTATGTCACAGTGGAACCCTGCGTGATGTGTGCTGGTGCCATTGCCTGGGCGCAGATGGGACGTCTGGTGTTTGGTAAAAATCTACAAGACGCATATAATCATAACGATTCCAAAAAGTAACTA
>OLOX01002363.1_pt1 | contig 15784 bp, 16 predicted proteins | sample 1672091 | NCBI WGS metagenome assembly OLOX01 (sample SAMEA3136644, study PRJEB25190) | human gut metagenome | reverse complement strand
TCGGGATTTTGCCATATTCATGGCAAAACACCTCGCGGGATACTACCTGTGAACAAGTAACCCCTATACATATGTTTCCTCGCCATCAGAGTCTGTTCTTTAGTATTTATAAAATTTGAACGTGTCTGTGTAGTTGCATTCAGGTAGATCAAGTCATCCTGTCTGCTGTTAGAATTTATTATATCTCATACACAAGTTGTCAGTCAACGCTAACACGTCCGTTTTGCCATATATTTTCCGCACTGGTTGCCTTGATTCTTTGAATTTTATTTCATCGCTTCAAGTTCCCCTCTGGTCAGTCCATCGATGCACTGTAGAATCTGGTCTATGGAAATTCCACATTTCAATAACTTCTGTGCAGTTCCTCTTGCATTTTCTTTTATCGCCTCTTGCATTTCTTCATCTGCTTGTCTTCGTGCTTCTTTTATTTCTTCATCTACCTGTCTTCGCGCTTCTTTTATTTCTTCATCTGCCTGTCTTCGCATTTCTGCAATCGCCTGCTGTTTCTCCTCTTCTATGATCTGTCCAACCTTCGTCATCTCGAGCCACCTCCTGATTTTCTCTGAATCTTCTTTTCGGATCACTTTATCTGTAAACACCAGAAGTCCGGTGAATACAAACGTCTGTATTTCTCTACTTTCAATCTTTTTTCCCATTTCGAAACACCGCTGGATGCAGTTTTGTTTTTCTTCTATACCTTTGAAAATCAATGGCAGAATTACAAACTGCATTTGTTCCTGCTCCGATAAAGATTCGCCTGTATGAATCTTCTGATATAAATTTTCCTCAATAACTTCTGCATTTAATTCTGAAAGAAAAACTTCCTCAACTTTTAATTGCAGGCATCCTACATCCAGTTTATCTATCGTTTTTCCCTTCTCGATATCTCCTGTATAAATCACAATCATCCGAAGAACCTGTCCGGAATTCTTAAATATCTTGTATTTCTTTAGAGTACGCACAATATAATTAAGATATTTGATCTTATCCTCATAATCATACGTACTTTCATAATCAACCAATGCAAGTGAACCATCTTTTAATCGAAAAAGATTGTCCAGTCTCATTTCATTTGCTTCTACCGCCGGAAGATTGGTCGGAAGCACTTCCGTAATCTCTGGAATTTTTAATCCATATGCTTCAAACGACTTGTTTTTCAGTTTCTCTCCGAATAATTTGGAAATCACATCTTTGTTATGATATGTAATCGCACTGTCGGGGGCTTGATTTTTCTGTTTTTCCATAAACACTCCTTGCTGTAAAACTTTTTTCTCAAAGAATGTTTACTACGTTTTGTTCTATGATTATATTATATACGTTCCGCTTTCAGACTTCAACATTCTTCTTAAAAATTTCTTGATTTTAGGGAATTTCAGGCTGATTTGCCCTTTGAGTTTCAGATCAGTTTCACATGTGAATGTGTTTATTATATAAGATTTCATAGCTTCAATTCAAGAAAAATCGTTCGACAAAATAAGAGCATCCACCTCTTTGTAGATGCTCTTATTACTCATATGCATTCCTTCAACGCCTCAAACAACCGTCTCACTCCCGCAAAGCCATACGGCTGCTCGTCCTGGTTCCACATCAGACCCGGGCAGTTTTGGTGGTAGTAGAGGGCGTCTTTGCCTATGGTGATGTTTACACCGCTCTGCGCCGGATCGTAGTAGATCATGGTTGGTTCCATGTTGGAAAATACTTTTGTTTCCGGGCTTAAGAGGGCAAGCTGTTTCATATATACGAAGTTCTCTACTGTGATCGTTCCATAGATTTCCGGTACTTTGAATTCGTATTTCAGAAGGGCAAGTGCCAGTTCAAACGGATCTCCGTTCATGCATTCCCCAACGGCAAACGATGCATCCGGACAGACTTTTCGGAAGTCTTCGATTGCCTGTTCTGCTGCTTCTCGATACTTGTCCAGTTCGAAAGAAACTCCCAGCACAGACGCAAGCGCCTGATACTGATTCTGTATTTTATCTGTCTGATATAAACGTCGTAACTCAATAAACGGAATCTTCAGTCTGTCATTAAAATCTTCTGCCGCAAAACGTGATTCCTGATGCAGTACCAGATTGAAATTCGCCTCCGACATGGTCTTATATTCTTCGAAATCTCTGCATCTGGATATCTCGTGGATTGTCTTGATCCCTGCACTGTGAAGCAGATCATACAGCTCACAGTCATCCACAAGCGGCGAGAAAAATCCCAGAAGATTGACGACATTTCCTTTCTTTTTTGTCGGCTCAAGAAGAGAATATAAAGACTGTCGCACATGTACCATCGGTGGTTTCCGTCCCTCTCTGGTCAATGCATACATATAACATGGACGCACCGGAAGTCCGGCCTTCTCCTCCGCTTTACGGCAGACACGCTCCATATCTGTGCCAAGAAGTGCATCTACACAGGTAATGCAGATCATCACAACAGATGGTTTCTTATCCAGGCTGTTACAGATTTCTTCTACTGCTTTTGGGATTTTCTTGAGATGACGTCCTGTCACGATATCTGTCTCATCCATCATCAGATAAAAAAAGCGGTTGTCATATTCGCGCATGGAGCTGATCAGGGATGTATTTCGCCCGCAGCATCCCGGTGCCACGATCAGCATGATCGAATCCGGAACGGCAAGTCCGGCTCTCTTCACACCGAATCCTTCTGCCCCCGGAGAGTTAAAGGCAAGTGTCGCCGGAGAGCTGTAGATCAGGTGCATATTTGATCTGAACTGGTCCGGAATATTGTCCCTCCCACGCTCATTTAATTCTTCTACTGTACAATAATAGGCTCTGCTCATTCTTCTTCCTCTGCTTTCAAAAGCATTTCTGCCAGGTCAAAAAAACGTCTGCTGATCTCAGATCCTGCATCTCCCTCGATCACGGTCTTGCCCTGGTCTTCCCATCGGATGATCTCAGCACTTCTCGGTATTTCACCTACGATCGGAATATTGCTTTTCTGTGCAAACGCCTGCACTTTTTCCATTTCATTTTCGACATTTCGATGATTCAATACAATGCCAAAAACTCGCGCATAACTTCTGTCTTCGAAGTTCCGTACAGCACTGGAAATATTGTTTGCCGCATACAGTGCCATCTTCTCTCCAGAAGTTACGATCAGAACTTTTTCCGCATATCCCTCACGGATCGGTGCTGCAAAACCACCACAGACTACATCGCCAAGCACATCATAAAGCACAACATCCGGCTGATAGGTTTCAAATAGTCTCAGCTCCTCCAGCAGTTGAAAAGTTGCTATGATTCCTCTTCCCGCACAGCCAAGTCCCGGTGTCGGACCGCCTGTTTCAATACAGAGAACTCCTCCAAATCCTTCTTTTGAAATGTCCTCAAGTTTCTCTGGTTCCTCGTCCTCTTCACGCATGTAATTCATCACCGGGCGAAGTGGTTCACCACCAAGCAGATTGATCGTAGAATCTGCTTTCGGATCACAGCCGATCTGGATGACCTTCTTTCCCATAGATGCAAAAGCCGCTGCCAGATTGGATGTCACGGTTGATTTTCCGATACCGCCCTTTCCATAAATTGCTACTTTCAGCATTCGTAAATCCCCTCCCTGTTTCATAACAGACCCTGTATTTTCTGTAAAAAATCTCCATAAATGCAAAAAGACTCCTCCACCGTCAGGGTAGAGAAGTCCTGTAAATATTACTGTTTATTTCATTCACAGTAATCTGTGGATTTCACATTAACAACTATTCCCGCTCGGATGAAATTCCTTGCCGTCAGAGTCTGTTCTGTTTTTATTTATTTCTTCATATTCTACGTTTTATATGTTTTTATTTTACTTTATACATACCCGGTGAGTCAATGCTAACAGATATATCTCTCACGCCTTTTTCCTATAATAATCCCGCAAACAGTCTCATAAGCAGCTGGCCCAGGCGAAGATATGCACTGCGGCCGGTACGGTACTTGTCGGTAACTTCCCGGCACTCTTTCATCGTCTCCTGCAGATCATTTCTGATATCCAGAACCACATCACAATCTGTCATAAAACATCCGTTTTCGAAATGATGATACAGACTTCGGTAGTCCAGATTGATGGTTCCGCAGGTTGCCATACAGTCATCTGCAACACTCATTTTTGCATGACAGAACCCCGGTGTCCATTCGTAGATCCGCACGCCGTCTTTGACCAGTTCGTGATAAAAAGACCGGGTGACACTGTAGATAAGTTTTTTGTCCGGAATGCCCGGCGTGACGATCCTTACATCTACGCCTCGTTTTGCGGCAAGAGTCATGGCATGTTCCATCTCATCAGTAATGATCAGATATGGTGTCATAAACCAGCAGTATTTTTCTGCCTTGTTCACCATGCTGATGTAAACTTCTTCTCCCACCTTTTCGCCATCCAATGGGCTGTCCGCATATGGCTGAACAAATCCAGTCTGGTGTGCTTTATATGGATATTCCAGCAAAAACTGGGCAAAATCCGTGTCATTCTCATCCTTGTCGTTAACTGCATTCCACATCTCAAGAAAAGTCACTGTCAGAGAACGCACCGCATCGCCCTCCAGACGGATACCGGTATCTTTCCACTGTCCATACGGATGTGTCAGGTTAAAGTATTCATTTGCCAGATTATAGCCTCCGGTAAATCCGACCTTGCCGTCAATGACTGTGATCTTACGGTGGTCACGGTTGTTCAGAAACACATTTAAGCCCGGCATAAACGGATTGAATACACGGCATCGGATTCCGACTGCCTCCAGCTTTTTGATAAAATCCGTATTGATAAAACCAATAGAACCCATATCATCGTAGAACACCCGGACTTCCACACCTGCTTTTACACGTTCTTCCAGCACACGCTGGATTCGATGCCAGGCTTCGGCATCCTCAATCGCATGATACTCCATAAAAATAAAATGCTCTGCCTTCGCCAATTCCTCGAGCTGTGCTTCCAGCCCTTTTGCAGCTTCATCATAATAGACCACATCTGTATTCTGATACACAGGATAGAATGCATTTTTCTGAATATAAGAAGAAATATTTCCTGCCTTCGGAATCATCTGCTGTAAATTTTCCTGAATCTCATGGTTCGTTGGAAGCAGCGGCAAAAGCTGTTCATCGATATTCTTATAACGTTTCCGCATTTTACTCGTACCGCCATTCAGACCAACCATCAGGTACAGGGTGAGTCCCATGATCGGGAATACCATGATGAGAAAAATCCATGGCATTTTGATCGTCGAAGTGACTGGAGATGCATACATATTCAAAATAACGATCAGCCCCAATACTCTCGTACACAGGTTGATCGCCTCTGCATAACGATTGAGTCCTGTAAACAGCAGCAAAATAAATATCACTTCCAGCAGAATACACACAACCGAAAAAACAAGTCTTGTAACACCATTTTTCGTCTTTGCTCTGCCTTCAAGCGTCGTGTCTTTCATAAATTCCACTCCCTTTTCCCTGGCATTTTTTTGTTATGATTGTAATACACATCATAGCACTTTATGGCAGAATCGTAAACATAAAAAATACAGGGAGAGCCACAGCTCTCCCTGCAAATTCACTCTATTCTTTTACACTCAGACGTACCAGTGCCCTCTGCAGTTTTGCAGATGCCATCTTGTATTCCTGGTCGGTGAGGCCGCCTTTGGCGATCATTTCTTCGGCGCGTTTCTTCGCTGCCTGTGCACGCTCTGCGTCGATGTCTTCTTTCCACTCCCAGGTGGTTGCGAGAAGACGGCAGGTTCCGTTCATGACAGAAAGCATTCCGCCGATGCAGGCTGCAGTCCGTCTGTTTCCATCTGCCATGACTACGCTGGCTTCACCCATTCCAAGAGCGGTACAGAAGTTACAGTGTCTTGCAAGAATCGCGATATCGCCGCTGATACTTCTGCAGACCACACGCTCCACATCGCCCTCAAAAAGCAGTCCGTCCGGTGTTCCGATCCGTAAAGGGAAGGTACTCATAAGACACCTCCTTTACTGCTTCTTAGCTTTTTCGAATACTTCATCAATGGTACCGGCAAACAGGAAATAGCTCTCCGGAATGTCATCACATTCGCCATTGAGGATCATCTTGAATCCTCTTAAAGTTTCTTTGAGAGGAACATATTTACCAGGCATACCTGTGAACTGCTCTGCTACTGAGAAACTCTGGGACAGGTATCTCTGTACTTTACGCGCACGGCTTACTGTACGTTTATCTTCTTCGGAAAGTTCATCCATACCCATGATGGCGATGATATCCTGAAGTTCTTTGTAACGCTGAAGCACACGCTGTACAGATCTCGCGATCTCATAATGCTCTTTGCCAACGATCTCAGGTGAAAGGATACGGCTTGTGGAATCCAGCGGATCTACTGCCGGGTAAATACCCTGGCTGGAGATCTCACGGGAAAGTACAGTCGTAGCATCCAGATGTGAGAAAGTTGTTGCCGGAGCAGGGTCTGTAAGGTCATCGGCTGGCACATAAACGGCCTGTACAGATGTGATGGAACCCTTACGTGTAGAAGTGATCCTCTCCTGTAAGTTACCCATTTCAGTTGCCAGTGTCGGCTGATATCCTACTGCGGACGGCATACGTCCAAGAAGCGCGGATACCTCAGAACCAGCCTGTGTGAAACGGAAGATATTGTCAATGAAAAGAAGCACGTCCTGGTTTTTCTCATCACGGAAATACTCCGCCATGGTAAGTCCGGAAAGTCCGACACGCATACGTGCTCCCGGCGGCTCATTCATCTGGCCATAAACCAGGGCAGTCTTGTCGATAACTCCACTTTCTTTCATTTCATTGTAAAGGTCATTTCCCTCACGTGTACGCTCTCCTACACCTGTAAATACGGAAAGTCCGCCATGTGCAGTTGCTACGTTGTGGATCAGCTCCATGATAAGAACTGTTTTTCCTACACCTGCACCACCGAAAAGACCGATCTTACCACCCTTTGCATAAGGACAGATCAGGTCAACGACCTTGATTCCTGTTTCCAGGATCTCTGTTGCAGGCATCTGTTCTTCATAAGAAGGAGCCTGACGATGGATAGACCAGCGTTCCTTTGCCTCCGGTGCCGGAAGATTATCTACCGGATCACCCAGAAGGTTAAATACTCGTCCCAGACATTCTTCACCTACAGGAACAGAAATGGGACCGCCTGTATCCAGAGCTTTGGCACCGCGCACCAGACCGTCAGTAGAATTCATGGCAATACATCTTACCACATCATCACCAACCTGCTGTGCAACCTCGGCAACCAGCTTTGCGCCATCATTATCAATCTCTATGGCATTGAGAAGAGGCGGCAGTTCATCGTGCGCAAAGCGGATATCCAGTACCGGACCGATAACCTGCACTACCTCGCCAATGTGTTTTTCACTCATGTTAGTAATCTCCTATCTGTTGGAAATTATATTAAAGACCTTCTGCACCTGCAACAATCTCCGTGATCTCCTGCGTGATGCTGGCCTGACGTGCCCTGTTGTAATACAGATTGAGCTGATCAATCATCTCTTCCGCATTACTTGTGGCTGCATCCATAGCCATACGTCTGGCTGCCAGTTCACTTGCAGTACTTTCGCAGATACCGCCATAAACCAGGCCTGCCAGATATTCCGGAACAATGGCATCAAATACTGTCTCTCCGTCCGGTTCATAGAGGATCAGATTCTTCGTCTCTATCTTACCTCCGCTTTCCTCTCTGATATCAGTCATAGGAAGCATGGAAAATACCTCCGGCTGCTGGGAAAGCATGGAATTAAAGACAGTATAGCATAATTCAATATGGCCAAAAGTTCCCTTTCGAAATTCCGAGCAGAGTATATTTGCCATCTCGAAACAGTCGGCTACAGAAATGTCTCCTGCTTCTGCAAACTGTTCTGTCAGGGCTTCGATCCCTCTCTGTCGGAAATATTCTACTGCTTTCTTTCCAACCGGCAGAACCATGTAGTCCTTACCTTCAGCAGAAGCCTCCAGACATTTAAAAAGATTGGTGTTATATCCGCCTGCCAGTCCTCTGTCACCTGCGATCACTACATAGCAGGTTTTATTGTTGGAAGACTCTTTCGCATAAACGGATGAGAAATCTGTATTCTCCCTTGCAATCTCTTTCAATGTCTCATGAAGTTCTGTAAAGTACGGACGGCATACCTCTGCACGTTCCTTTGCCTTACGCAGTTTGGAGGATGCTACAAGCTCCATGGCCTTGGTAATCTGCATGGTACTCTGTACACTCTTGATACGCAGCTTTACCGCTTTCATATTCGAAGCCATACGATACCCTCCTAATCACTTTATTTCTCAGGTCTTGTATTCAGGAAGTTCTCTGTATACGCATCCAGTACGCTACGAAGCTTCTGCTCTGTTTCCTGCTCCAGCTTACCTGTTGAGCGGATCTCCTGCATAACCTCTACGCCTGCTGCATCTGTATCCAGATAGGTATATAATCCTGATTCATATACATTTACGTCTTCAACTTTTACTGATTCCAGAACACCCTTTGTAACCGCATAAAGGATCGCAACCTGTTTCTCTACAGGAACCGGTGCATTCTGGTTCTGTTTCAGAACTTCCACAATACGTGCTCCCTGTTCCAGACGTGCCTTTGTATCAGCATCCAGATCAGAACCAAACTGTGCGAAGCTCTGCAGCTCACGGTACTGGGAATAAATCAGTTTCAGTGTTCCTGCTACCTTCTTCATTGCCTTGATCTGCGCATCACCACCAACTCGTGATACGGAGATACCCGGGTTTACAGCAGGCATGATTCCTGAATGGAATAACTCTGTCTCCAGGAAAATCTGTCCATCTGTAATAGAAATAACGTTAGTAGGAATATAGGCAGATACGTCACCTGCCTGTGTTTCAATGATCGGCAGTGCTGTCATGGAACCGCCGCCATGTTCATCGTCCAGCTTCGCTGCACGTTCCAGAAGTCTGGAATGCAGATAGAAAACATCACCCGGATATGCCTCACGTCCAGGCGGACGACGGATCAGCAGGGAAAGTGCACGATATGCAACTGCATGCTTACTTAAATCATCATAAATGATCAGCACATCTTTTCCTTTATTCATAAAGTATTCACCCATTGCGCATCCGGAATACGGTGCGATATACTGCAGCGGGCTTGACTCAGATGCTGTAGCTGCTACAACGATGGTATAATCCATTGCACCGTTTCTGGTCAGGTTCTCTACTAATGTAGCTACTGTGGAACGTTTCTGTCCGATGGCTACATAGATACAGATTACATCTTTTCCCTTCTGGTTAATGATGGTATCTGTGGCAATTGTAGTTTTACCGGTCTGACGGTCACCGATGATCAGTTCTCGCTGTCCACGTCCGATCGGGATCATAGAGTCGATCGCTTTGATACCTGTCTGAAGAGGCTGATATACAGATCTTCTCTCACAGATTCCTGGTGCCTTGCTCTCAATTGGCCGGAATTCTTTTGTATCAATCGGGCCTGCTCCGTCAATTGGCTGTCCCAGTGCATTTACAACACGTCCAACCATGGCGTCGCCTACAGGTACAGACACGACCTTGCCTGTACGCTTTACGGTCTGACCCTCACCAATGTTCTCATCTGAACCAAAGATTACGATGGAGACACTGTTCTCCTCCAGGTTCTGTGCCATACCAAAGCTTCCGTCCTCAAATTCCAGAAGCTCTCCTGACATACAGTTTACCAGTCCGCTGGCTCTGGCAATACCGTCACCAACCATAAGGATCGTACCTGTCTCGTTCTGTTGAATGGCATTTTCGTAATATTTTATCTGGCTTCGGATGACCTTGGATATTTCCTCAGGTTTTAATTGCATGTTTCCATTCCATCCTTTTATATTCTATTATTTTGCGCTGTCTGAATTCAGAAATTTAAAGATTTTTCATATCCATATGTCAAATACCCATACAGTACGATTCTCAAATCCGGAATCCAGTTCCTTATACTACCAATTCATTCAGTTTCTTCGAAATACCGGAAATACGGCTCTGTACTGTACCGTCAAGCTGTACGCCCTCCAGTTCCACGCGAAGTCCGCCAAGAACGGATGCATCTGTTTTCTGAACCAGATACACTTTCTTTCCACTTAGCTTCTCAAGCTTCGCTTTCAGAGCTTCCATCTGAGTATCACTGAGCTTCACTGCACTGGTAACCACGGCTTCTGCAATTCCATGTGCACTGTTGTAGCGTCTGATAAATTCTTCGCAGCATCCGGCAAACTCTCTCAGAATCTTGCGTTCACACAATAATTTCAGGAAATTCACCAGATATCTCTCTGCCTGCCCTCCGAAAGCCTCTTCGATCATCTTGAGTCTCTCTTCTTCAGGGATTGCCGGTTCTCCCAGCAATTTCAGATATTCCGGATTCTCTCGAAAAATCTGTCTGATCGCGATCATCTGCTCCATGATCTGTCCATCGAGCTTTTCTTCAGCGGCAAGGTCATACAGACTTCCGCCGTAAACTCTGGCAGTTTTTGTCATGATGCCTCACCTACATTCTCAATAAACTCATCAATCAGTTTTGCATGATCCTCTTCACTAATTTCACGCTCGATCACTTTTCCGGCAATCTCAACAGCCATACCGCCGATTTCTCCCTTGATCTCGTTGACTGCCTTACGTTTCTCCTGGGCAATGTCTTTCTCTGCCTTCTCTTTCATGGCAGTTACCTGACTGGAAGCTTCTTTGATCATCTCTTCACTCTGAATTGCAGCGGTTTTCTGCGCTGTCATCACAATGTCGTTTGCTTTATTCTTGGCTTCCTGCATATTCTTTTCATATTCTGCCTTCATTGCCTGAGCTTCTTCCTTTTCCTTCACTGCATCCTGGATCTGGGCATCCGCTTTCGCTTTGCGCTTTTCCAGCATCTCATTGATGGGCTTGAAGAGGAAACGTTTGATCAGATATACCTGAATAAAAAGGTTGCAAATCGTCGCTATAAAATTCCACGGCACAATTCCAACTAATTCCTGTACCTGCATGTTTGTAACCTCCTGTCTGTATTTATGCGGATCATTCTCCGGCTGTTGCCGGAATTATCCACAGGTTCCATATCAGATGCCGCTTAATCTGTGATATTCGACATCTCAGCTGTTTTTATCAGCTCAGGAAGTTCATGAACATACCAGGTGCAACGAAGATAAGCAACAGACCGGTTACGAAACCGTAGATACCTGTTGTCTCTGCGATGGCACATCCAAGAAGCATGGTAGAAGTAACATCACCCTTGCACTCAGGCTGACGTCCGATTGCTTCCAATGCCTTTGCTACTGCGTTACCTTCACCAATACCAGGTCCGATACCTGCGATCAGCGCACATCCTGCTCCAATTGCACATCCTGCTAATGCGATACCTTTTGCCAATAACTGAAAATCCATATTAAAACCCTCCTGTTAAATAATAATCTGCAGCTTTTCCCCTTTGCTGCGGTATTAATTTTTCTGCTGTATTTCAGCATTCTTTGCGGTTACCACCGCTGCCGTTTTGCTCCGGCAAATCATGTTTCTGCTACTCTTCTGCTGCATTTGCAATATACATTACAGTCAGCATACAGAAGATAAACGCCTGCATAACTCCTGAGAACCAGTCAAAATAGACCGACGTTATCGCAGGTACACCGACATCAAGAATCGGTATCTTTGACAGTACATCTCCCAGTGCACCCGGGATCAGGCCCAGAAGCGCGGAACTTGCGACTGCCAGTGCCCCATAGATCAGGCCATTGATTACCACACCGGAAAGGATATTTCCGAAATGACGACACGCCATACTGACAGGTGTAGCCAGCTCGGAAAGAATATTAAACGGTGTCATAACTGCGATCGGAGTTGTAAATCCTTTCAGATAACCGCCAAATCCGCTGGTCTTTATCTTCTGTGCTGTGATCATAATGAAAACCACAACTGCCCAGGCAGCCTCAGTAGAAAGGTCTGCTGTAGGGCTTCGAAGTCCGATCAGACTGATCAGGTTGGAAACCACACTGGTTGCAAAAAGTGCTGCAACAAACGGTATCAGGTATCTGAATTTCTCACCCATATTTCCGATTACAAAGCTGTTGGCCTTCTCTACAATGAGCTCTGCCACAGCCTGACGTTTGGAAATGTTCTCTTCTTTCAGATCATGTGTCAGCCAGATACACAAACCTGTTATGAGTATCATAACAATCCAGCTTACCACCATTGTCTCACTGATCCTTAATGGTCCGAGAACAGGCACATCAATGGGTAATGTAAAGAATATCCTTGCCCCGCTGATATCCAATTCCATACTCTTTATTCACCTCCTGTCTCTCCCGGTACTGTTCCGGTTTGATATAGAAATACCTATTTGTTAGTATGAAAAATTCCTGCAATTTTAATTCCTGTTCCGGGAAATAAAAGAGGAACGATTCCTGCCACAAAATGAAAACAGGGTGCCACGATTGCCAAGATCACCCACAACATCTGGATCAGCATTCTCTGGGAGTAACTTGCTTTGATCCTCATTCTCGCTGTGTCCTCATCTGTTGCTGCAGCTGCTTTCTGCACTGCAAGTCCCATAAAAAAGAAATTAAGGACTGCCACACATCCTCCCACTGCCCCTCCAAGAAACACCGTATAATCAAACGGTACCTTCTGTGGCATGAAAGCATGCAGCACTCCAAACACGATCCACATCAAAATCAGCCCGATTCCGGTGATGGCGGCTACCTTCCCGGTTTCCTTCTTTACGGCAGGCTGAACATTATCCATAATACTCATATAAATCTCCCTTTCGTTTCTGTATCATTACAGGTGTCTGTTAAACGATACTTTATTTTTCTTCTTTTTGTTCTCTTTCTTCTGCTGTCTGTTAATAGAAAGATAAAATTTATATGCCACTGTCCCGGAACCTCCAAGACCAAAGAAAAAACCGGGGATATATACCCATCCGCCAGCTCCGGTCTTAGAAACAATCAGCCAGCATACTGCCAGACATATCAGGACAGGGGTTATGAGAGACAGTCCAAGCTGCGACAACATGGTGACATTTCTGATGATCTCTGACCATTGTTTCATTTTCTTCTCCTTTTTGCTTAATTTTTGCATATATTTTCAAGAATTTATAGTCAAATTTTATCATATATTCTTTAAAATTACAATCTTATTAAACAATTTTATCAAATATTTTTCATCCATCCAATATTTTTTTGTTATTTTTATATCGTGTATGTGATTATATCATCAATATAAATCTTTTTATACAGTCAAAGCTTCTGATTTGTTTATATTTTTATTTCAAAGAAGAAGAGATATAAATAAGGAGCCTGCCCGGAGAGCTTTTTTGTGTCATAGAACATTACGGAGTAATATTCTATAACACAAAAAAAGCACGAAAACAACTCATCACTGTTTTCATGCTTCTTCTTTCGTATATAATTCTGCTTTATATATAAGTTCTGTATTACCGGTCTGTCCCAGCAGACACATTCCTCTTATAGAAAATCCTCTTAATTAATGCATTTGAGACCCTGTACATCCTCCCGGAGCGTTTATCTTTAATTCTTATTCTGTATATAAATATCCACTGTAGTCCGGATCATCCAGACAGTCTGCATCGATCCATGCCGGATTGCTCAGTACATTTTTCTCGATCACAACAGATTTCTTCGGTGCCGTTGTTTCAACTGCTGCCCAGATCGTCTGGTATCCCATAGCATAAGGCTGCTGGGAAACACAGCCAATCTCTTCTCCATTACGGATTGCTTCCTGCTGCTTAGTAGTTGCATCAACCCCTACCAGAGCCGGTGCATCATGCTCATCACTCTTCTCCAGATTCAGATACATCTCTGTAATATCTGCATTGGTGCAGAATACACCATCCAGTGTGGGATATTTTTCCAGAACTTCCTTCATGGAAGCCTCCATATCATCTACCTGATCAGAATAAATGGTTTCCACAACTTCAATGTCTCCGTACTTCCCGATATTATTCATAAATCCTTCTACACGATCCTGAACACTCTTTGTCTTCTGCTGTGCGGAAAAAACCGCAACCTTTCCCATCTTTCCGAGTGCACTGCCAAGCTGATAAGCAGCCATCTTTCCTACCTGCACATTATCGGTTCCCCGATATGCCTTCACCAGTTTTTTCTCGGCTACATTAGAATCAAATGCTATAACCGGAATTCCATTTTCCTTTGCAGCTTCAAGCTGTGCCTCACAGGAATCCATGTCACTTGCCGAAATACAAAGAACATCCGGATTCTCTGCGATAACAGCATCTATTGTATTAATCTGAGTTTCTACGTCCTCTTCATTATCAGGACCTTCAAAAGTCATGGTAATCTGGTCATCTTTTTTATAACCATATGCTTTATTAATTTCCTTTACCGCATCTTCCATGCCTTTCTTAACCATCTTCCAGTATTCGCCCTTGACACATTTGCTTACCACTGCGATCCTTGAACCGGCATGGATTTTTATATCTGTATCAATCTCCGGAATCAGCGGACTCTCATCCTCTTCCTTCACTGCTTCTGCCTCTGAATCGGATTCTTCGATAGCGTCTGCCACCAACGGCTGGATTGTCTCTTCCACCTCCGCTCTGCTGCATCCTGTCAGCATTGCCAGTCCTGTCATTAAACTTATCGCTGCTGCCGCCGCTCTTTTCATTTTAATTTCCTCTTCCTTTCAGTGCTATACTGCACATTACAGCAATTTCATAAAATAATGTATAATTTCTGTCAACTAAAAATCGATATCTGCTCAGTACTCTCACAGAATAATTAACATCGAACAATTACCTGTAGCGATCCTCTTAAATACATTATTTACGAGAATTGCTATAAACCTTATAACTGCATATTACTTTCTACATTATACACACTTTACGAAATTCGTCCAGAGATTTTACACATTTTTCACTTTTATACATCAAAAATTGCGCTATATCAATGTCTTTTGAATGCCATACCTGCAGGCTGCACCTGAAACTCCAACTGTTTCTTTGTCACCGGATGCTGAAATCCCAGTTTTGCAGAACAGAGAGCCAGCGGTTCCTGACTATTCTGACCGGGATTATACTTTCTGTCACCAACCAAAGGCATTCCGGCATGCGCCATCTGCACACGAATCTGATGATGCCTGCCTGTATCCAGATCAATCCGAATCAGATTTCTTTCGCCACAATCCTGTGCATCTTCCTTATTTTTCCAGGTTTCCAGAACTTCATAAGACAATATCGCCTTTTTTGCTCCGGAAGTCCCTCCCTCAACCACTGCAGAGCTGTTGGTCCTGCCATCCTTCTTCAGCCAGTCCACCAGTTTTGCACTCTTCACTTTCACTGTTCCTTCTGTAACTGCAAGATAAGTCTTCTTTATTTTTCCCGCTGTCATCTGTCTGCTGAGATCTGCTGCTGCCTTCGGATTCAGGGCAAATACAAGAACCCCCTCCACCGGCTGATCCAGGCGATGGATAATACCCAGATACGGCATCTTACCCGGCACCTTCTGAGCAATATAATTCTTCAAGAGGCTCTCCATATCCATACTGCCAACCCGCGCATTCTGAACTGCAAGCCCTGCCGGTTTGTGACAGACCAGAATATCTTTATCTTCATATAAAATATAATCTCTGATATCTTTTATCCACATAAAAAACTCTCCTTTTCATGGAGAGTATATCCTAAAATTCCATTTCACGCAATAAACGAATATATATGAATACAATTTGAAAACGGTCATCACTTTTTACTTTTCCTGATTTCAAAAATGATGACCGCTTCAATGTTCTTCGTTATTCAATTTATTTTCCTCTTAGTATTCTTTCTATAATAAAATAATATGTTATTTACAAACTA
>OLOX01002362.1_pt1 | contig 15785 bp, 16 predicted proteins | sample 1672091 | NCBI WGS metagenome assembly OLOX01 (sample SAMEA3136644, study PRJEB25190) | human gut metagenome | reverse complement strand
CCCCCATGATTCAAACATCATCGTCGCGCCAAGCGCAAGAGAAGCCATTGCCTGTATGGAAAGCATGTTTTCGCCCCTTTATCAATCATCCTGCCACGAAACGGCTTGTTCACCCAGCTGCACGGTCAGGCGTCCAAAAAGCTGCTCGTCTGCCAGCGCCTTCACTTCAATGCCCTCTCCCGTGTATTCTTCGCTGAGCACCTGTCCGTCCTCGTGCAGTTTTGCAAGCAGACCGCCCTGTGCGTATGGAATCAGGGCACGCATCAGTCTGGCCGCACCGCGAAGTTTGAGCCGAATGGCTTCAAGCAGTTTATCCAGCCCTTTTCCCGTCTTCGCGCTGACAGCGATTGCACCGGGCCATTTATTCGCGTTGACATCCGGCAAATCGGCTTTATTGATCACGTCAATCTTGGGCTTATCCGCTGCGCCAAGTGAAGCAAGCACTTCAAGCACAACATCATGCTGATGAATCATTTCTCCGGACGCGCCGTCCGAAATAACCAGAAGCACATCCGCCAGCAATGCTTCCTCAAGCGTAGAATGGAATGCGTCTACCAATGCATGCGGCAGTTTGCTGATGAATCCTACCGTATCAACCAACAAAAACTCTCCGCCCGCAGGCATTTTCACCGTGCGCACAACCGGATCAAGCGTCGCAAACAGTTTATCCTCTGCCAGCACATCCGCGCCGCTGAGCGTATTAAGCAGCGTCGATTTGCCCGCATTGGTATAGCCAACGATGGCCACCACCGGGATCTCGTTCTTCTGCCGCTGCTGTCGCTGGGTGGCCCGGACACGACGTACCTCTTCCAGATCCGCCCGGATCTTGTCGATCTTCTTGTTGATCAGACGGCGGTCCGTTTCCAGCTGCGTCTCGCCGGGGCCCTTGGAGCCGATGGGCCCCTTGCCGCTGGTGCCGGCCTGGCGCTCCAGATGGGTCCACATGCCGATGAGCCGGGGCAGCAGATACTGATACTGGGCCAGCTCCACCTGCAGGCGGCCCTCACGGGTGCGGGCCCGCTGGGCGAAGATGTCCAGGATCAGGCCGCTGCGGTCCAGCACCTGCACGCCGGTCATCTCCGTCAGCACCCGCAGCTGGGAGGGCGACAGGTCGTTGTCGAAAATCACCATGGTGGCGTTTTCCTCCTGGACCATGCGGCGGACCTCCTCCACCTTGCCCTCGCCGATAAAGCTGTGAGGGTCCGGCTTGTCCCGACTTTGCAGGATGGTGCCTACAGCCTGCCCCCCGGCGGTATCCACCAGGGCGGCAAGCTCCGCCAGGCTCTCCTCATCGGCGCTGTCATCGCCCAGCACCGGGGACCGCAGGCCCACCAGCACCGCATAGTCGCGCTTTTTTTCTTGTATGATCGTTTGTTCCATATTTGCCCTCGCTTCCGGTTTTCACCTGATAATATAGTATACCCGACGGCAAAAGTAAAGGACCCGCAGCCAAAAATGGTACGGGTCCTGTAAAAAGTGTCTTTACTTGTCCAGGCCGAAGCGCTTGTTGAACTTGGCCACACGTCCGCCGGTATCCACCAGCTTCTGCTTGCCGGTGAAGAAGGGGTGACACTTAGAGCAGACTTCCACGCGAATATCCTTCTTCGTAGAACCTGTCTCAATCACATTACCGCAGGCGCATTTGATAGTAGTCTGCTGATAATTGGGATGGATTCCTTCCTTCATTGCTCTGGTTCACCTCTTTCTGGTACAAAAGTCCTTTTCACAAAGGCAACTGTAATATTACCACTTTTTAATGCAGAATGCAAGTGTTTTTTGAAGAAATTTCTCTGCCTGCCGATATTTGCCGTTTCCGGGCAAAAAGGCAAGGAATAGTCCGTATTTCCCCTTCAATTTGTGAGAAAATGCAGGAATTTATGATTGACATTTTCCCGGAACAAAATATAATAAATGAGTGTATTTTGGATTTAACCGTTTAGTTATCTAAATTTGGGAGGAAGAAAGCATGTCGTTGGATAAGACCTATTTTGACCAGATGGAGGCCAAGATCCCCCATGGACGGGTCCGGACCCGGTTCGCCCCGTCCCCCACAGGCTATATGCATGTGGGCAACCTGCGCACGGCGCTGTATACCTGGCTCATTGCCCGGTCCCACGGCGGGGATTTCATCCTCCGCATCGAGGACACGGACCAGGGCCGCTATGTGGACGGCGCGGTGGACGTGATCTACCGCACCATGGCCGAGTGCGGCCTGACGCACGACGAAGGCCCCGATGTGGGCGGCCCTGTGGCCCCGTATATCCAGTCCCAGCGGCGGGATACCTATGGAAAGTATGCCCGGCTGCTGGTGGAAAAGGGCGGCGCGTATTACTGCTTCTGTGAAAAGACGGAGTCTGAGGAGGATTCCGGCGAGTTTGACCGGGCGGCGGACCCCTGCCGCGACCTGCCCCTGGAGGAGGCGGAGCGCCGTGTGGCCGCAGGCGAGCCCTATGTCATCCGTCAGCGCATTCCGGCGGAGGGCGTCACCACCTTCCATGATGCCATTTTCGGCGACATCACCGTGGAAAACAGCACCCTGGACGACCAGGTGCTGATGAAGCGGGACGGTCTGCCTACCTATAACTTCGCCAACGTCATCGACGACCACCTGATGGGCATCACCCATGTGGTCCGGGGCAGCGAGTATCTGTCCTCCGCCCCTAAGTATGACCTGCTGTATCACGCCTTCGGCTGGGAGGTGCCCACCTATGTGCACTGCTCCCCGGTGATGCGGGACGCCCAGAACAAGATGTCCAAGCGCCACGGCGACCCCTCCTACGAGGACCTGAAGGCCCAGGGCTATCTGACGGAGGCCATCCTCAACTATGTGGCCCTGCTGGGCTGGAGCCCCAAGGGGGAGCTGGCGGAGCAGGAGATCTTCGACCTGGAGGGCCTGACCCGCGCCTTCGACATCACCGGTATCTCCAAGTCTCCGGCTATTTTCGACCGGGCCAAGCTGGACCACTTCAATGCCGTGTATCTGCGCGGTATGGAGCCCGCCGCCTTTGCCAAGGTGGCGGAGCCTTACATCCGTCAGGCCGTCCGGAATCCCGCCTATGATGCGGCAGCCATTGCCGCCCTGCTTCAGGCCCGGTGTGAACGGCTGACGGAGATTCCCGAGAAGGTGGACTTCTTCGACGCCCTGCCGGAGTACCCGGTGGATTTCTATACCAACAAAAAGTCCAAGACCAACCCCGAGGTGTGCGCCCGGATGCTGGAGGCCGCCATTCCCATGCTGGAGGCTCTGCCGGACTGGACCGACGAGAGCATCCATGACGGCCTGGTGAACCTGGCCGCATCCCTGGAGGTGAAGAACGCCACCCTCATGTGGCCCGTGCGCATTGCGGCGGCGGGCAAGCTGGTGACCCCCGGCGGCGCGGTGGAGATCTGCCGCATTCTGGGCCGGGACGAGACGCTGCGCCGTCTGCGGTCGGGCCTTGGAAAGCTGACGGCATGCTGAACTGGCTGACGCGGCAGCGGCGGCAGCTGCACGGCTTTTACCGGGACGGCTTCGGCCGGGCCCTTGGTATGACGGTGCTGGCCTTCGCCGCCGTCATGGTGGTCAGCTATGCAGTGACCATGGCAAACGCCGCCCCCATCGAGCGGCTCATGAATCTGTTCCGGGAGCAGATCGCGGACCGGGGCATCGTGGACGCCGACGGAAACTTCAGCGCTGTGAAGCTGTTCTTCAACAATTTCCAGGCATGTCTGCTGGCGGTGGGCTACGGGTTCATCCCGTTTCTGTACCTGCCTGCGGTGTCCCTGGGCATCAACGCCATGATGTTCGGCGGCTTTGCGTCGTACTATGTCCAGCAGGGCCTTCCTCTATGGTATTACGGCGCGGGGACCCTGCCCCACGGCGTTTTCGAGCTGCCGGCGCTGTTTATGGCCATGGCCGGCGGCCTGTACCTGTGCCGGACCATTGTGCGCTATGTGCGGCACAACGAGAAGGGGCTGATGGGCCCCGCAGTACTGAATCTGGCGCGGCTGCTGGTGATGCATATCACGCCCCTGCTGATGGCGGCCGCCGCCATCGAAGCGTATGTCACCCCCGTTGTTATGGAGGCGCTGGCGCGGTATATCTGATGTTGTTCCTGCGGGAGTGTCCCGCTGAAAGATAGAACTACAGACCGCAAATGCGGCGAAAGGAGCCTTACAATGAACGAAAAAGTCACAAGTATCCCTGAACTGTTCGGAAGCATGGTGTTCACACAGGAGCAAATGCGACAGCGTCTGCCCGCCCGTGTCTATAACGCATGGCAGCAGTGCCTGGTGCAGGGAACGTCTTTGGATCGCTCCATCGCCGACGAGATCGCCTCCGCCATGAAGGATTGGGCCATTGAGAAGGGCGCCACCCACTATACCCACTGGTTCCAGCCCATGACCGGCTTCACCGCCGAGAAGCACGACGGCTTCATCACCCCCCACGGCCCCACCGGTGTGCTGATGGAGCTGTCCGGCAAGGAGCTGTCCCGGGGTGAGGCCGACGCCTCCAGCTTCCCCTCCGGCGGCCTGCGGGCCACCTTCGAGGCCCGGGGCTACACCGCCTGGGACCCCACTGCCTATGCCTTTGTCAAGGATAAGACCCTGTATATCCCCACCATCTTCTGCTCCTACGGCGGCGAGACTCTGGATAAGAAAACGCCGCTGCTGCGGTCCATGAAGCTGCTGGACACCCAGAGCATCCGCATTCTGCGGCTGTTCGGCAACACCCAGGCCCAGCACGTCACCGCACAGGTGGGCCCCGAGCAGGAATACTTCCTCATCGATAAGGAGATGTACCGCCGCCGGGAGGATCTGGTGCTGTGCGGCCGTACGCTGTTCGGCGCCAAGCCCCCCAAGGGCCAGGAGCTGGACGACCACTATTACGGGGCCATCAAGCCCAGGGTGGCGGAGTTCATGCATGAGCTGGATCAGGAGCTGTGGAAGGTGGGTGTCCCCGCCAAGACGGAGCACAACGAGGTAGCCCCGGCCCAGCATGAGGTAGCCCAGGTCTACTCTGACGCCAACAGCAGCTGCGACCACAATCAGCTGACCATGGAGTTCCTGAAGAAGGTGGCCGACCGCCACGGTCTGGTTTGTCTGCTGCACGAGAAGCCCTTCGCCGGCATCAACGGCAGCGGCAAGCACGATAACTGGTCCCTGGCCACGGATACCGGCGAGAATCTGCTCAAGCCCGGCAAAACGCCCAGCCAGAATGCCCAGTTCCTGCTGTTCCTGGCGGCGTTTATCAAGGGCGTGGACGAATACCAGGATATGCTGCGCTGCTGCGTGTCCTATCCCGGCAACGATTACCGTCTGGGCGGCAACGAGGCCCCTCCGGCCATCATCTCCGTGTTCCTGGGCGATGAGCTGACGGCCATTCTGGATTCCATCATCAGCGGCCAGGAGTACGTGGACAAGGCCAAGCGCAAGCTTGCCATCGGCGTGGACACCCTGCCGGAGATCCCCCAGGACACCACAGACCGGAACCGCACCTCTCCCCTGGCCTTTACCGGCAACAAGTTCGAGTTCCGTATGCTGGGCTCGTCCCAGTCCATCGCCAGCCCCAACGTGGTGCTCAACACCATCATGGCCCAGGAGCTGGAGGAATTTGCGGACGTCCTGGAGCAGTCCAACGACTTCCAGGCGGACCTGCAGAATCTGCTGCACGACACCTTCAAGGCTCACCAGCGCATCATCTTCAACGGCAACGGCTATGGGGAGGATTGGGTGCAGGAGGCCCAGCGCCGGGGGCTCAGCAACCTGCGGGACACCGTGGACTGCATGCCCGCCTATATTGACCCCAAGAACATCCGTCTGTTCGCCGGACACAATATTCTCAGCGAGACGGAAATGCGCGCCCGGTACGAGATCCACCTGGAGAATTACTGCAAGGTCACGGCCATCGAGGCGTCCACTCTGCGGGACATGGTCCTGCGGGGCATCCTGCCGGCAGTGAACCGCTATACGGCGGACCTGACCCAGGCCATCCTGCACAAGCGGGAGCTGGTGGTCCCCTGCCGGGTGGAGGAGGACCTGCTGCAAAAGCTGTCCGCCCTTACCGGCAGTCTGTACGACACCATGGCGGCCATAAACGAAGCCATGGACAAGGCCCCCGATGCCGAGGGCGGCATCGACGCAGCCCGGTATTACCGGGAGGAGATCGTCCGCCGCATGGAGGAGGCCCGCCAGTCCATCGATCAGCTGGAGTCCCTGACCGCTGCGAAATACTGGCCCTACCCCACCTACGCAGACATTCTGTTCTCCGTGTAAATACACAGAAAGCCCCCGGGGTCTACCGATCGGGAGACCTCCGGGGGCTCTTGCGATTCTTTCTGCGACATACCGATCGTCACGGACCAGGGGCAGACGGACGGGAAAGGCGCTTAAATAAATTGAAAGCAGGCGTAAAAAATCCCGCCGGAAAGGGCGGGACCAAATCTACCATACCACGCAGGCGGATAGAATGCAAGGAAAAGTTCCGCATATTTTGCAATTTTGGCTGTTTGTGCAGGGATGGCGGCAGAATGATTCTTTATTTTGATAAATATTCCGTCTTGACGAGGAAATACCGCGGCAGTAGAATTTGAAAGTATTTTAACGTGGTATTCTGCGGGTAAGGAGTGGTCACGATGAAGCATATCTTTGTTACCGGCGGCGTGGTGTCCGGGCTGGGAAAGGGCATCTGCGCGGCATCCCTGGGGCGGCTGCTGAAGCAGCGGGGCTTCCGGGTGAAAAATCAGAAGTTTGACCCCTATTTTAATGTGGATCCCGGCACCATGAGCCCCTTCCAGCACGGCGAGGTGTTCGTCACCGATGACGGCGCGGAGACGGACCTGGACCTGGGCCACTATGAGCGCTTCGTGGACGAATCCCTGACGGGGAACGCGTCGGTGTCCTCGGGCAAGGTGTTCTGGAATGTGCTGAACCGGGAACGCCAGGGCGGCTATCTGGGCGGCACCGTCCAGATCATCCCCCATGTTACCGACGAGATCAAGCGCCGCATCTATGCCATGGACGACGGTCAGACCGACATCATCATTACTGAGGTAGGCGGCACCGTGGGCGATATTGAGAGCCAGCCCTATCTGGAGGCCATCCGCCAGGTGGCGGCAGAAAAGGGCCGGGAAAACGTGCTGTATATCCATGTGCCCCTGGTGGTGTCCATCCCCGGCACCGGTGAGCTGAAAAGCAAGCCCACCCAGCACTCCGTGAAAGAGCTGCTGTCCGTGGGCATTCAGCCGGATATTCTGGTGTGCCGCACCGACAGTCCCCTGCCGGAGGACCTTCGGCGGAAGATCGCCCTGTTCTGCAACATGGAGGAGGACTGCGTCATCCAGAACCTGACGGCCTCCACTCTGTATGAGGTGCCGCTGCTGCTGGAGAAGGAGGGCCTGTGCCGGGTGGCCTGCCGGAAGCTGGGCTTGCCCCAGCGGGAGCCGGATCTGGCGGAATGGACAGCGCTGGTCCGCCGCATCAACGGCGTACACAAGACCGTGCAGATCGCCCTGGTGGGCAAATATACCGGCCTCCACGACGCCTATCTCAGCGTGGTCGAGTCCCTGTTCCATGCGGGGACGGCCTGCGACGCCAAGGTGAATATCAAATGGGTGGACTCCGAGGGCCTGACGGCGGAAAACGTTGGCCGGATGCTGGGAGATTGCTCCGGCGTTCTGGTGCCCGGCGGCTTCGGCGACCGGGGTATCGAGGGCATGATCCTGGCAGCACAGTACGCCCGGGAGAACGACGTGCCGTATTTCGGCATCTGCCTGGGCATGCAGATCGCCGTCATTGAATATGCCCGGCATGTGGCCGGGTGGGCCGACGCCCACAGCGCCGAATTCTCCGGCCTTACCGCCCATCCCGTCATCGCACTGATGCCCGATCAGGTAGGCGTCACCGCCAAGGGCGGCACCATGCGGCTGGGCAAATACCCCTGCGTGCTGGCAGATGGTACCCTGGCCCGGAACGCCTACGGTACCGCCGAGATCTCCGAGCGGCACCGGCACCGGTATGAATTCAACAACCAGTTCCGGCAGGAGCTCCAGGATGCCGGGCTGCGGCTGGCGGGGCTGTCTCCGGACGGCCACCTGGTGGAGATCGTGGAGGAACCCGGGAACATCTGGTTTGTGGGCGTTCAGTTCCACCCGGAGTTCAAGAGCCGCCCCAACCGGCCCCATCCCCTGTTCGTGGGCTTTGTGCAGGCCTCCCTGAACAAGCAGGGCTGACGGCGGCAGGCCATGGCGCATACACTGGAATGCGGAAACGGCTCCCGCGGCAGCGCGGGAAAATCCATCCGTTTTCCGGGAGGAGTTCTATGGCTTCCTTTACCAATATGGCAACGTTATCCTATAACGGCAGCCAGATCAATTCCAACGTGGTCACCGGCGAGCTGCAGGATGCCCTGACCGTTACCAAGACGGCGGTGTCCGGCAGCTACCGGCCCGGGGACACGGTAACGTATGTGGTGACCCTGACCAACACCGGCACGGCGCTGACCGGGCTGACCCTGACCGACGACCTGGGCGGCTATACCGCCGGGGGCCAGACGGTGTATCCCCTGTCCTATGAGGCGGGCACCCTCCACTATTACACCGGCGGCACGGAGCAGACCGCCCCGGCAGTGACGGCGGGGCCGCCGATGACCGTTACCGGCGTGACTGTCCCCGCCGGAGGCAACGTCACCCTGGTGTATCAGGCACGGGTCACGGAGTTCGCCCCGCCGGGGGTGGAGGGCGAGATCCGCAACACCGTCACCGTTACCGGCGGCGGGCTGGCGGCTCCCCTGACGGCCACGGCCACCACGGCGGCGCAGGCCGCACCGGAGCTGAGCATCAGCAAGGCTCTGTGCCCCGCTGTGGTCACCGGCAATGGGCCCCTGACCTATACCTTTACCGTTCAAAACACCGGCAACACTGCCCTGACCGGCCAGGAGGGCGCGGTGATCACCGATACCTTTGAACCCACCCTGACCATCACCGGCGTCACCTTTAACGGTGCAGCCTGGACGTCGCCGGAGGATTACACCTACGACGCCGCCACCGGCGCTTTTGCCACCGTGGCCGGGAAGCTGACGGTGCCGGAGGCCACGTTTACCCAGAACGCCGACGGCTCCTGGACCGTCACACCGGGTCAGAGCATCCTGACGGTAACGGGCACCGTATGACCTGAGCATTGACCAGCCGCGCCTGCCGTTTTCCCGGTGAGCGCGGCTGGTTTTCAAAAAGGCCCCATGATTTGAAAAAAATACTTGCAAAATGGGATGGGATATGATATCCTATCATGGCGTAAAAAGGGCGGTCCTCTGCCGCCGGCGCTCCGGAATGGAGTGAGCGCCGCACACATGACGGCACGAACGCCTATATAAACAGGAGGAAATATCCATGGATCTGATCAAAGCACTGAACAAGGAGCAGCTGGAGAAGGAAGTCCCCCAGGTGCAGGTGGGCGATACCGTCCGCGTGCACGTGAAGGTCAAGGAAGGCGCCCGCGAGCGTATCCAGGTCTTTGAGGGCACCGTCATTGCCAAGAAGCACGGCGGTATTGAGGAGACCTTCACCGTCCGCCGTATCTCCTACGGCGTGGGCGTGGAGAAGGTATTCCCCGTTCACTCCCCCTCCATCGCCACCATCGAGGTGGTCCGTCACGGCTTCGTGCGCCGCGCCAAGCTGTACTACCTGCGCGACCGCGTCGGTAAGGCTGCCAAGGTCAAGGAGAAGCTGTAAGCCGTATCCCCCGAAAAAAGAACGAACGCCTGCTGTGTGCAGGCGTTTTTTCTTTTGCCAAGGGGCCTGGAATATGATATAATTATATGGTTATGAAGTATGCGTAAGAGGTGATAAATATGCAGGTAGACAATCTCAGCTGGTTCCCCGGGCACATGACCAAGACCCGGCGGATGATCACGGCAGAAATCAAGAATATGGATGCGGTGTGCGAAATTCTGGACGCGCGCATTCCCCTGTCCAGCCGGAACCCGGATGTGGACGAACTGACGGCGGGGAAGCCCCGCCTGGTGGTGCTGAACCGGGTAGACCAGGCGGACCCCGGCGAGACCCGGCGCTGGGCGGCGTATTTCCGGGGAAAGGGCTATGCCGTCCTGGAGGCCAATGCCAAGGGCGGCGCAGGCACCGCCCAGTTTGCCGCCGCTGTCCGGGAGCTGCTGCGGGACAAGCTGGCCGCCTGGGCCCAGCGGGGCCAGGCGGGCCGCACCGTGCGGGTCATGGTGCTGGGCATCCCCAACGTGGGCAAGTCCACCTTTATCAACAAGGTGGCCCATCGCAAGACCGCCCGGGCCGAGGACCGGCCCGGCGTCACCCGCAGCAAGCAGTGGGTGCCGGTGGACAGCACTCTGGAGCTGCTGGACACCCCGGGGATCCTGTGGCCCCGGTTCGACGACCCGGAGGTAGGCAAGCGCCTGGCCTTCACCGGCGCCATCAAGGACGACGTGGTGGACATGGAGGAGCTGGCCTGCTGCCTGATGGACTACCTGTCCCGGCGATACGCGCCGGTGCTGGCGGAGCGGTACAAAATTGAGGTAGAGCCGGAGGACAGCGGATATGACCTGCTGGAAAAGGCCGGACGGAAGCGGGGCTTTCTCATGCGGGGAGCCCAGGTGGACACCCAGCGCATGGCCCGGGTCCTGCTGGACGAGTTCCGGGGCGGCAAGCTGGGGCGGTTCACCCTGGAAACGGTGGAGGATGCCCAATGAGACCGGATGATTCCCTGGAACAGGCGGCCCGAAAGCGGGGGTATGCCCTGGTGTGCGGCTGCGACGAGGCGGGAGCCGGGCCCCTGATGGGGCCGGTGTGCGCGGGTGCTGTGATCCTGCCGGAGGGGTGCGATATCCCGGGGCTGGACGACTCCAAGAAGCTGACGGAGAAAAAGCGCGAGGCCCTGTACGGTGTCATCACCGAAAGGGCCATTGCCTGGGCCGTGGCCTCCGTCAGTGCGGCGCAGATCGATGCCACGGACATTTTAAGCGCCCGCATCAAGGCCATGGAACTGGCCATCGAGGCCCTTTCCCTGTCCCCGGACTATGCCCTCATCGACGGCAACCGGGACCATGGGCGGTGCGCCTCCATCGACCTCCCCCATGAGACGGTGGTAGGCGGCGACGGCCGCAGCATCTCCATTGCAGCAGCGTCCATCCTGGCCAAGGTCACCCGGGACCGGTATGTGACGGAGGTGCTGGACAAGGAGTACCCCCAATATCACTTCGCCCAGCACAAGGGCTACGGCACCAAGCTGCACTATGCCATGCTGGACCAATACGGCCCCTGCCCGGAGCACCGGCAGTCGTTCCTGGTCAAGTGGAAGGAGCGTCGGTCATGAGCCGGGCGGAGGGCACCTGGGGCGAGGCGGAGGTGGCCAACTATCTGCGCCGCCGGGGGTATACCCTGCTGGCCCACGGCTTTCACTGCCGGTTCGGGGAGATCGATCTGATCGCCCGAAAGGACGGGATGCTGTGCTTCGTGGAGGTCAAGACCCGGACCAATCTGTCCTTCGGCCTGCCCCGGGAGTACGTGACGCCCCAAAAGCAGCAGCGGCTGCGGAAAACGGCGGCGTGGTATCTGATGGTGAAGGACCTAGACTGCCCAGCCCGCTTCGACGTGGCGGAGGTGTACGCCGACGGACCGCACCCCCAGAAGGCCGCCCGCATAGAGTACATTGAAAACGCATTTTGAGGTGACATATGGAACATATCCCCTATTTTGACGCGCACTGCGATACCATTTACCGCTGCCTGCGGACCGGAGCGCAGCTGCGGGAAAACGACGGTCATCTGGATCTGCGCCGGGCATCGGCCTTCGGGCGGTTCGCCCAGGTGTTCGCCCTGTACCAGGACCCGGAGGAGGTTCCCCAGGGCAGCACCATGGTCCGGGAGGGACAACTCCTGCATCAGAAGTTCCTGCGGGAGATGGAGCAGAACCGGGACGTCATTGTCCCCTGCCGCACCGGCGCAGAGGTGGACCGGGCCGCGGCAGACGGGAAAATGGCGGCGATTCTCTCCATAGAGGGGGCCGAGCTCATAGGCTGCGACCCGGGACAGGTGGAGACGGCGGCGGAATGGGGCGTGCGGTTTCTCAACCCCGTGTGGAACTGGCCCAATGTCCTGTCCGGCACCAACTGCCGGGACACGGATCGGGGCCTCTCCCCTCTTGGCGCCGACTTCCTGCGGCAGCTGGAGGCGTGCCATATCTGCCCCGACGTGTCCCACATCAGCGACCCGGGGTTCTGGGACGTGGTGCGCCTGGCCCGGGGGCCGGTGGTGGCTACCCACTCCAACAGCCGGTCCCTGTGCCCCCACCGACGCAATCTCACCGACGACATGTTCCGGGCCATCCGGGACTCCGGCGGTGTGGTGGGGCTGAACCTGTACCGGCCGTTTGTAGGTCCGGCGGGCACCATGGAGGAGCTGGTGGCCCATGTGGAGCATTTTCTGGAGCTGGGCGGGGAGAAAGCTCTGTGCCTGGGCGGCGATCTGGACGGCTGCGGGACCCTGGCCGCCGGAATGCAGGGCGTCCAGGACATGCCCCGCCTGTGGCAGGCCCTGGCAGCCCGGGGCTATCCCCAGGCCCTGCTGGAGGACCTGTTCTGGAACAATCTGCGGAGGATGGTGTAAAAACCGACAGGAGGTACTATGCAGATCGTATTTGACTTTATCGCCGGAGATATCCCATTTGATGAATTTTGGGAAGCCTACTGTGCGGACCCCGAAATCGGAGAGTGGCTGGACAGTATTGCTGATTTCAGCCATGAGCCGCCGCAGGTTATTGTTAATGATAGATTACTCTATGCTTTATACCGGACAATAGCTTTAGTATATGATGGACACGTACTGAGAATGCTGGCGGAAAGTCCCTATCCGCCCAAAGACTCGTACACAACAATCGTTCGCAGGCAATGCGGCATATATAATTTAATGCTTACAGCGATTTTGACAAGATACCCCGATGCTAAAAGGACAAAGCGCTACAAGGATGATGACGATTATTACTTCAAGGCACTTGGAAGGTCTATTGGTGGTGCAGAAGTAATGTCCTATGTGGCAGAGGTTTTGAACAAATTCCCCAGGACGATGAAAAAGGCCGACCGTGCGGCAGCCGGTAAAGAAGCTCTCTGGAAAGCTTTTCACATCAAGGATCGGAAATTTCCTCGCTGGGCGCAGGAGGCCGATTGGCCTATGGGCAAGAATTCGCCCATGGAGTATCTTGGTCAGCGCCGGGACGGAGAACTGGTAGAGCTGCGCTTCCGGGATGTAGACACCGGTGAAGAACGTACCGTGGAGCAGTATTATTAAGGCACATGTCTTGTTGTTAGTGATGGCGAGGTCAGTTATGAAATTTTCAGACTTTTTCTGGCCGGACAGTTCCCTGGAGCAAATCAGGATTTGCTATGATGCTGCGGAATTGACCATCTGGAATCGCAGCATGAACCATAAGGTTACTGTGCGGTGCGAGGGCTTCATAGGTATGACAGATTTATGTATCTGGGACGATCAAATCATTCTCCAGGCGGAATGCCGGAATATGCCTTGGTCCGACGTGATCCGCTCTCAGGATACCTTCCTGCAATCCCTATGTAAAGCATACCCACATTCCTCACAGTGGGACGAAAGGCGGCTCGAGGATGGTGTGGTGGTGTTGAGCGTTCTTTTAACAAATCACATTCGCTTCCGTCTATACTGCCAACGGATTGACGTGGACAGAGGTAAATCATGATTTTTACAAAGACAACCTATGCCGAATTGCGGCAGGGATATACAAATCGGAATGGCTTCATCTTTACGGTGCTGACCGATCCGACCAATGTGCATGACGCGATTGTCGTTCATGCTCCGCAAAGCGCAGGCTGTATAATGCCGCAGCTCCCGCATCCTTCCAGAAGTTTTGCGGAACATCTGGCACTAATACAGTCAGAGGGGCTTGAAAAGGCAATCGTCATTTCAGACGAGATCGGTTGGCTGTCTCAATGCCCGTCGCTTCAGTTCTTGTGGGTCATTCCATCAGACTCTGCGGCAGACGGATTCGATTTTTCGCCGCTGTATCATATGCCGTGCGTTAAATGGCTTCGCTGTCAAACGGCCTATGGTATAGCAGGAAAACTGCACGGTAAAATAGACTACGGGAAAGTCCCTGGTCTGCGGTGCCTGTATGTATCACATACGAAGTACGAGTATGGTTTCGCCAATGCGCAGGACCTACAATCCCTTAATCTCTGCGCATATCAAGGAAATGACCTTGCAGATGTTATCGGGGGAGAAAGCTTAGACTGGCTATCGCTGACGCAGGGCAAAATTCACTCGCTAAATGGCTTGCACAAGGCAAAATCCTTGAAGTCGCTTTCCTTGTGTTATCAGCGAAATCTGACGGATATCTCCGCCCTGGTAAACGTAAAGAGTACCTTATTCCAGCTGTGCCTTGACCACTGCTCTCATATCACGGATTTTTCTGCTCTGTCCGCTTTATCGGCGCTGGAATATCTGGAGTTACAAGGAAATAACATCTTGCCAAACCTATCTTTTCTTTGCAATATGCCAAATCTGAAGGTTTTGAATTTGGGCATGGATGTTTCCGACGGAGACCTGCGTCTATGTATGAACGTCCCTTATGTGACCTGCAAAAACCGTCGCCATTTCAATCTTCGGGACGCAGAGCTGCCAAAACGGCTTTACTCTGTGCAGGATGACCACGGAGTCGAGCTGTGGCGGCGATGCTGATTGTTTATTTTTTGACCTTTAAAAGCATCAAAATTACCAAGAAAGGAGGTGCCGTATGGCGCTGTATGCCATTGGCGACCTGCATCTGTCTCTGCGCTCCAACAAACCCATGGAGATCTTCGGGGACGGGTGGCGGGATTATGTGGCCCGCATCCGGGAGGGGTTCTCCGTGCTGACAGAGGACGACGTCACCGTGCTGTGCGGCGACCTGTCCTGGGGCATGAGCCTGGAGGAATCCCTGGAGGATTTCCGGTTCATCGACGCCCTGCCGGGGAAGAAATACCTGCTCAAGGGCAACCACGACTACTGGTGGAACAGCATGGCGAAGATGACCCGCTTTTTTGAGGAAAAGGGGTTCACGAGCCTCAAAATTCTACACAATACCTGTTACTTTTATGGTAACGTAGCCCTGTGCGGCAGCCGGGGCTGGTTCTTTGAAGAGGAGGGGCCGGACAAGGCCCAGAACGAGAAGATCTTAAACCGGGAGGTGGGGCGCTTAGAGACGTCTCTGAAAGCCGCCGGAGACAAGGAAAAGCTGTGCTTTCTCCACTACCCCCCCATCTTCAAGGGCTACCGGTGTCCGCCGGTGCTGGACCTTCTGACCCAGTACGGCGTGACCACCTGCTACTATGGCCACCTCCACGGGAAAAGCCTGCGCCGAGCGGTGCAGAGCACCTGGAACGGCGTGGCCTACCGGCTGGTCTCGGCGGACTATCTCAACTTCCAACCGGAAAAAATCTTAGATTAAAGAAAAAAAGGCTGGTAATTCGGATCAGAATCTGATAAGATAGCCTATATATACTGCAATACGATGCCCTTTTCGAGGCCCTCGCGCCCAAAAACGGCATTTCACAGGAGGAAAAAGGACATGAATGTCAAGAGCGTTGTTGAAAACAAAGAGAAGTTTCAGGTCGAGCTGACCATCGAGGTCGGCCAGGAGGAGTTCGAGGCTGGCCTGGATCAGGCCTATCGTAAGAGCCGCGGCAACATCTCCGTGCCTGGTTTCCGGAAGGGCAAGGCCCCCCGTAAAGTCATCGAGGGCATGTATGGCAAGGACGTGTTCTATCCCGAAGCCATCGAG
>OLOX01002359.1_pt1 | contig 15800 bp, 10 predicted proteins | sample 1672091 | NCBI WGS metagenome assembly OLOX01 (sample SAMEA3136644, study PRJEB25190) | human gut metagenome | reverse complement strand
GCAAACGGTATGGGATACGGGACGGCAGGGGATTCGTCTGCGAAGCGATGACCCAGCGTGAGATAGCGAAGCAGCTCAAAATCTCGCGGAGCTACATTTCGCGGATAGAGAAAAAGGCTTTAGAGAAGCTGCGCAGGCGGTTTGAGCAGGGATGATAAAGACTTTTTTCAACATTTGAACTCAGCTTGTTGAAATGCATTATTTCATCGCAGAGGAGCTTGGGGATCAGACCAGACGGTGTGTATGTGCGACAGGGTTCATCAAGCGTGCCTGTCTCTGCTGAACGGCACAACGCCAAACCGCATGCACTCCTTGAACATGATGAGTCGCCCGACGCGGCCGTTTCCGTAACCCGAAAGCAGCCTGCGCATTCCCGCGTGGACTTCCACCGGGAGCTCCGTTATTTCGCCGCCGTCCTTGTTCAGATGTTTCTTGTAGTTTCCGACTGCGAACCATGCTTTCCGGCTGTCGTAGATCCCGGATTTCAGAACCCGGTGAAGCTCCTTGGTGAACGCTTCGGACAGCTTTTTACTGCGGTTCTCGATGATGAGGTCGATGCAGCGTAAGTGGTTGGACGTTTCAATTATGTCGTCCACGTTGACGGTTTCGTCTTTCAGCACGCCAATTGTGTTGGTTTCAAAGATGTACGTGTCTGGCCGACGGTCAGACGGATGCCCTCAATGTTGTTGGAGTTGTAGGTCAGCTCCACCTGTAACTTGTGATAGATACCGCCTTTGCAACCGCTATGCATTTTGTCCGCGAGTATTTCAGCGAGGGTGGATGGAGCTTTCTTTGTTGTCGCTGCGCACGTGGGCCTGGTCGCATTCTAAGGGATATCCCATGTCTTTCCGGTCAGAAACGCGCCATCTATGCGCCCTTGTGCGCAGTAATTCCGGACGCTGCGTTCGGACAGGTTCCACAGCTCTGCGGCTTGCTATATTTCATGACATCAACTCATTTGGGGGCGCTGAATAAGGCGCAGCGTAACAAAATCAGACCCGTGAGTACGCCAGTTTGAACGGGCATAATTCGTTTTGTTCGGCTTTTCCTTTAGTATATTATATACCGATATCGGCAAAAATCAAAAGAATTTCCGGGAAATATATCATCAGAATTGCCGATAGCGGCAGTCCGGAAAATGCTTGAAATGCTCCAGAACAGAATTTGTAAAATCCGGGTGCAAATTCTTATGAAGTTCTTGACAAATCTAAAATATTCCAGTATAATATAAGGAATGATTTGGATAAAAGGGCTCTGCCCGGCAGACCGGACGTTTGGAGGTACATATGACAAAAACAAGAAATCGGCTGATTTCAGTCGGAACAGGACTGCTGCTGTTTATCGCAGCGGTATTGTTTATCATTCCGCAGAAAACGGCAGGCGCGGAAACATGGATCGAATCGGCGGCGGAATTTGCAGCCGGCGACGGCACCCAGGGCGCGCCCTATCAGATATCGAGCGCCGGGGAGCTTGCAAATCTCGCGAAGATGGTGAGCGGTGGAGAAACCTATGAGAGTACATACTTTGAGCTTACCGCAGACATCGACCTCGGCGGCAAAGAGTGGACGCCGATAGGGACGAAAGACAGCCAGTTCGCCGGAAAGCTTTTCGGCAACGGGAATACTATAAGTAATCTGACGGTCGGCGGTGGTGACAACAGGGGTCTGTTTTCATACAGCAGCGGCGAGATCAAAAACCTTTACCTTGAGAAGATAGATATCACAACAACTATGAACGCAGGCGGAGTATGCGCGTTCAACAGCGGAACCATTGAGGGCTGCGGCGTGTTGAGCGGAACTATCATATGCTCCAACCCCAACGGCGGTCAGCTCGGCGGTATCTGCATGGAAAACAGCGGTACTATCAGCCGGTGCTTTAGTAACGCGTCAGTAAAAGGCGCAACCAGCGCAGGTATTGTTTACATCAATAGAGGGAATGGCGTCGTACAGGATTGCTATAATACCGGCACGCTCGAGGGTTCCTCCTCTGCAAGCGGAATAAACACCAACAATTATGGCAAAATTAAAACCTGCCTGAATCTCGGAGCGGTGATCGCTGAAGACAAGATCTCTGAAGAGGGCAGCGTAATAAGGGGTTACGGCATTTGCGTCATGAATGTACCTGGCGCTTCGCTGGAAAACTGCTATAGCGACAGCGATGTGTGCCCCAAAGAGCTTTTCGGCGGTTTTAGAAATAATACTACAGTTTACTACAAAACCACTGCCGAGCTTTGCGGCGGTTCGCTCCCTGATGGCTTCGACGGCAGCGTCTGGAACGTGGGCAGCATTGGAGGCATAGCCGATAAAGACGCAGCCGACAGATTCGCGGCAAAATCCTATACATATCCGAGCCTTAACGGCGTTGGTTCTGCTGCTGCAAGAGAAGTCGAAGTCTATAATTTCAGCACTGACTCCACCCCGGACTGGCAGGAGTTTAAGTATATTGAAACGGTTGAAGATTTCAGGAAAATTGATGATGATCTTTCCGGAAACTACGTTCTCGCCCAAAATATCGATTTTGGCGGCAATAGTTATCGTCCCATAGCATATAAGAGCGGCACTTCCTTTACGGGAAAGTTCAGCGGCAACGGTCATACCATCAGTAATATCAGTGTGAATTATGATGATGATTTGGTCGGCCTGTTCGGAACAAACAAGGGTCTGATAATGAACCTCGCTGTAAGCGGCGAAGTTACCGGCGAGGAGTATATCGGCGGTATCTGCGCAAAGAATGAAGGCACGATCTATAGCTGCTCCTTTGACGGTGAAGTAAGGCAATCGGCGACCACGCAGCGTAAAGGCAAGGTCGGCGGTATATGCGGCACAAACTATGCAACAATATCCAACTGCTTTAACTCGGCTGATGTAAGCGGTAAGGATTATATAGGCGGCATTTGCGGAGAAATGTGTGGTAAAGACCCTGTAGTAGTGTACTGTGTAAGCGTTGGCAAGGTCAGCGGTTTCACAGGCTCTGCAATTGTCGGCGGTATCTGCGGATATGGCAGCGGAGTTTCCTATGGCGGCAGCCCAGAATTGAGCCATTGCCGGTTTGACATGGATGTCAGCGGGTCGATAAACCTTATCAATGGCGGGGATGCCATAACCAACAGAGGCGATAATTTCTCCTACAAAACCGAGATCCTTTGCAGAGATAAAATCGGCGAAATCGGCAGCTTCCACCCCGATATCTGGAATGCAGGAAAGGGAGTTGTTGTTACACCCGACGCAAAAGACGGCAAATTCGGCACAAAAACCTGCTATTATATGAGCCTTAAGTGCTTCGGCGAACCTAAGCCCATTACCGGAGATGTCTATAACTTCGCCTACGCAGGCGGCAGGGACGACTGGCAGTCCTACATCCTTATCAGTTCAGAAGATGTTTTTCGTACCTATTGGCAGTGGGACGTGAAGTGGTCTGAAAATTTCGTTCTCGGCGACGATATAACCCTTGCTTGTTCACTGGCGCCTAGTGATTTAATTCCGACGAGCCTGAGTACGGGTACGTTCAGCGGCATGTTCAGCGGCAACGGTCATACTGTAACCATGACAGACGACAGCACCTGTGGACTGTTTGGCACAAACAAGGGTACTATCATTAACCTCGCGGTCAAGGGCAATATTGACAGCTCGGTGGGGAGCAACATGCGTAATTATTCCGGCGGTATCTGCGCAGTAAACGACGGTACGATTTACGGCTGCTCCTTTGATGGAAAAATTTATGGCGGTGCAAACAATACCGGCGCTGTCTGCGGTCTTAATAACAAAACGATCAGCAACTGCTTTGCCCTGGCAAATGTTAAAGCCACGAATGGGCAAGTCGGCGGTATCGCTGCGCTTGGCAAAGAGGGTTCTGAGCTGCAAGACTGCTATTTTGTCGGTACTGTAACCACTAATGCCAACGGATTGGGAGTGATAAGCGTCACTTCCTCTAAGAATTGCTATTACAATAAAGAGGTTTGCCAATTTGCCGAAGAAGAAAGCGGCACGGCTCTTACAACCCTTCAGATGACGTCTTACGGCGCGCTTGCAAAGATGAAATTTACCGACGACATCTGGGAGAAGCGGCTGAACGATACGGAAAACGGCATTGCGTACTACCCCTCGTTCAAGGGCAGTACATATGTACCGTCCGTTAAGTACGACAAAAAGCTTGAGCTTAACCGCGTCGGCGATAAAGAGCCTGTTTATGGCGACGACATCGAGTTCACAACAAATGCGCTGATAACCTTTGAAAACGACTTTTACGGCAACGATATTACCATTGAAGACCCTAACGGCTCATTTAAGGTATTGGTCGGCGATGAAACTGAACCGCTTATCCTTCTCGGCAAAACGTTTAAGCATAGGGCGGATACCGCGGGCGATGAAACATTCAAGCTCATTTATAACGGGTCGGGTTATTTCCCCGAGAATTACTTTGAGAACTTTGTTGTAAAAATCGGCAAGAAGGCGCTTACAGCGGCTGACTTTGATGTTACGCTCCCTGCCGACAGGACATTCGACAACACGGCAAAGGCTGCAAGCGTAACGGCTAAGTCTAGCGGCGTTGGCGAAATCACCGTAAAGTATTACGACGAGAGCGGCAATCTGCTCACATCTTCACCTGTCAGCGCAGGCACATACACATTTACGATAAGCGCTGCCGGGGGCGACAACTACAAGGCGGCTGCCGACCTTTCAGACGAGAGCTGGAAGTTCACGATAGAAAAGGCCGCGGCTAAAACGCTTTCCGATACCGAGGTTTCGTACAGGTGGTCAACCGACAAGGATATAACGGTAAACATTGCGGGACTTCCCGAGAATATGGGACAGGTAACCGTAGACCGCGCTAAAAAGGACGGTACGATAGCTGCGGGAGTATTCCCTAATTCCTGCTATTCCGACGGAAAGTTCACTTTCCATCTCGGTCCGAACAAGGCTGACGATATAGGCAAGACAGGCTCGTTCACAGTTAAGCTTGTTACGGATAACTACGAGAGCGTTACGTTTACCGTTAAGATTAACCTTACCAACAAGGACAATCAGGAAGCGCCCGATCCCGCTGCATTTGACGTAGTATTCACCAACAACGGCAGCGAACTTACAGCGACGATAAAAACCGGGCTTAATGGCGTTGAATACAGTTTTGACGGCAAGACATGGAGCAATGTAAACACCATGGCAGTTGCTCATCTTAAGGACGTTACCGCATATCTCCGCTACAAGGAAACTGACGAACTGAACGCCGGCGAGGCTGTTTTCAAGACGGTAAATTCGGGGCACGGCAAGCTCGTTCACCATGCAGCCGTGCAGGCTACCTGCCTTAGCGACGGCAGCGCTGAGTACTGGGAGTGTGAAACCTGCGCAAAGTATTACAGCGACGAGGCTGCAGCGACGGAGGTCTCTCTTGCGGACGTGATCATTGCAAAGACAGACCACAAGTGGTCGGTAAAGTACACATACGACAAGAACGGTCACTGGCACAAGTGCGAATACTGCGACGCCGTGACCGCAACGGAGAGCCATGTTTCAAGCGGCGAAGCAACCGCCACACAGGCTGAGTACTGCACGGTGTGCGGCTACATTATAACTCCCAAGAAGGGCGGCGGAAGCTCGGGCGGTCATGTAAGCGGAGGATCACACAGCAGAGATAACACGACCGAAACCAATCCCTCAATAAATGGCGAGCAGAAGACCTGGTCGGACATTGCCGCAGACCTTGGCAGACAGAACGGCGGCAGTGCTACCATTTCCATGAACGGCGAAACCACAGTTCCCGCGGAGGTCATTAAGGCAATCGCAGACAGGAGGGTAAAGGTCGAGTTCGTTTACGACAGTACAAAGAGCTGGCTTATTGACGGTGCGAAGATAACAACTGTATCCGCAGCCGATCTCTCGCTGTTTCCCGGTTCTGTTGACACTAGCTCGTTGCGCGGGGTATCGGGCGGCAAATACAGGATAAGCGCTGATATTCCTGCCGAGATCAGGTTTACGTTTCTGAAGCGGTATGCAGGCGAGTTCGCGAATGTCTACAAGCTGATAGACGGCAAGCTTGTATTCCAGACCTGCGTAAAGCTTGCAGAGGACGGAACAGCCGTTGTTCCGGGTATGAGCGCTCCGGGTGAATACGCGGTAATGGTATGCAGATACAGCGACAGGCAGGGCGACTTTGACAACAACGGCGTTCTTGACATTTACGACGCGGTTGCGCTGCTGCGTTATTCAGTAGGGCTTGAGTCGGGCGAAAACCTCCAGCTAATTGACCTCAACGGCGATGGTATGGTCAACTGTGCCGACGCCAGTATGGTACTCAGATGGGTGGTCGGGCTGAGCGCATGATCCGCTGACGAAAACTGAACAAAATGATGGGCGCACGGTGACGTGCGCCCATCTGGCTGTAAGGCATATCGCACGAGCAACCCAAATAGGATGGCTGCAAGTCGCTGTCAGAAGAGCTTTGCAGGACGTCATAAGGACGACCGTATCAACGTTTTGTTTGGGTGGATTTGCGGCGTGTTCGTCGCGTTGACTGCTCCGGCAAGCTGCTTATTGTCACAACCAACCTAAACCCGGGCGAGGCGCGGAAGTCCGGTATCGGCATGCGCAGATTTTTCGACAGGCTCCGGGATCACTGCCGCTATATGGTGGCGGACGGTGAATCCCGCAGGAAAGCGTGCTGATGATTACGACAGTTCATCTCATTGTTGACCAGAAACATTATCCGGAATTAATCATGAAGGTCGAGAATGATATTGTCAATATAGCTTTACATATTTTACTCAAAATTTTTTTGAATTTTAGCTTCCTTAAAACCATACCCTCACCCGTAAACCTCAGAATCTTTTTTTAAATTATAATGCTTCGCTGAAGAAAAGTCAAATAACCTGCTGCAGAAATAAGTTCTGCTGATTTTTTGTTTACCGTTCTTGACAAACGATGAGTTAGTGTGGTGTAATGTAAATGACCCGTATACAAAACAGTCATTTTAGGCAGGAGGGAACGATAATGCCCGTAATTTTCAGCGAGAAAAAACGCCATGAGATAAGCCGACAGATAAAGGAAGCGGCTCTCCGGCTGTTCAAGACGAAAGGGATACGCAAGACAACGGTCGCCGAACTTGCGGAGAGCGTCGGCATAGCCAAAGGCACCTTTTACAATTTTTACGCGACCAAGGGTCAGCTTGTGGCTGAAATAATGGACGACTTCGACGCCGCGTCAGAGCGGGAACTGAGAAACAAAATCGGCGGCAGGGACAAAATACCGATAGCGGAGTTCTACAAGTACTATGTGGAACTGTTTCGTCCGGACACAGCGTTCTCGTTCCATTTCACGCCGGACGACATAACGGTCATGCAGGAAATGGAGGAGACCCGGAAGTTTTTCTCCCAGGAACACGCTGTAAAGACCACAAAGCTTGTGCTGGAATATGTGGACGGCGTGCGCGAGGACGTGGACTACGCTTACATCGCAAACTTCGCGAAGCTTGTAAACCTTGCGATAGAGAACCGCGGCGCATTCTGTCAGGAAGCGTTCGAGAAGAATCTCAGGACGATATTCGATATGATGCTCGACTACCTCAGCGGAAACACGGATAACGGGAAAGGAACGTGCTGAAATGTATATTCAGATGAAAGATGTTGTAAAGAAATACGGCGAGGGGGAAAACACGATCTTCGCACTGGATCACGCTTCTCTGGAGCTTGAAAAGGGTGAAATGTGCGTTATTCTCGGTCCCTCCGGCTCGGGAAAGAGCACACTGCTGAACATGCTCGGCGGGCTTGACAGCGCGGACGATGGCACGATAATCGTTGACGGCTGCGATCTCAGCTCCATATCTAAAAAGGAACTCCGGGAATACCGACGCGATAAGGTCGGCATCGTGTTTCAGACATACAACCTGATAGGAGAACTCACCGTGCGGGAAAATATCAAGGTAGTCCGGGATATATCCGCAGCCCCGCTTTCCATTGAAGAACTGCTGAAAGACCTGGGACTTGAAAGGCACGCTGCACACTTCCCCGAGCAGCTTTCCGGAGGTCAGCAGCAGCGCTGCGCCATCGCCCGCGCGCTGATAAAGAATCCCGCGATACTGCTCTGCGACGAGCCTACGGGCGCGCTGGATTCAAAGACCTCGCGGGACGTTCTTCAGCTTCTCCAGAAAATAAACGTCAAGTATCGCACGACCATTCTGCTGATTACCCACAATGAAAACATAGCGCCCATGGCTGACCGTATCCTGCGCATTCACGATGGCAGGATAGTAGAAAACATCATCAACACAAGGAAACCGGTAAAGGAGCTGGACATCTGATGACTCTGCAAAAGAAGATACTTCGGGGTCTGAGAAAGAACCTGTCCTTTTACCTCACCGGTTCGCTCCTGACCGCGCTTTGCATAATGCTGTGGGTAGGCGCGTTTTCCGTCAGCAGGACTGCCAGCGGGGCTTACACCAGACTGTTTGAGGAAAGCGACCTTGAGGACGGTCAGTTCACCGTTTCATCGCCCATTTCCGACCAGGACATAACCGCGCTAGAAAGCGAATTTAACGTTATTCTTGAACGTCAGCGCTTTCGGAATATATCTTACGGCGAAACGACTGTCCGGCTGTTCGCAGACGCGCAGAAAACGAACAAGGCGGTCATTCTGGAGGGCAAGCCGCTCAGCGGGGACAACTGTGTTCTCCTGACGTACAACTACGCAAAGGCTCAGGGACTGTCGGTCGGCGACTACATAACGCTTGCCGGAATTGACTTCGAGATAAACGGACTGTGCTTAAAACCGGATTACGCGGCGATGTACGCCAATTTCGAGGACAGCTTCCCCAACAGCACCGATTTCGGCATTGCGCTAATAAGCGAAAACACAATGCGCTCCATAGGCGGGTATTCCAGCTACTACTCGGTGAAATATCCGGATACGGCGCAGGAAGTGGATTTCCGCGCCGCGGTCTACAGCAGGTACGGAACACTGGAATACATCGGGAAATCCGCTAACCCAAGAACAGGAGGACTGCTGAGCCAGGCAGCTGACATTGAGGCAGAATTCTCAGTCTACAGCCCTATAATCATGCTGGTCGTTGTCGTGGTTATAGCAATGGTGCTCGGACGGACAGTCAGGCGGGAAAGCCGGACCATCGGCACACTGATGGCTCTGGGATACCGTCGGGGCGAACTTATTCGGCACTATATGTGGTACGCGCTTATCCCCGCCGTTTTCGGAGACGTCCTTGGGCTTGCGCTGTGCTATCCCTTTGCGAAGCTGTTCAATCTGTATATGTTCAGCTTTGCGGAGCACATCGTGTATCAGGTGAAGGTGCCTGTCGGAATACTTATCTCCGCGCTGCTAATTCCTCCCACCGCCTATGGGGCAAGCGCGCGGCTAGTGCTCGCAAGGGCGCTGGGACAGGATATCGTCCCGCTGCTGAAAGGCTCCGCAAAGGGAAAGACCGCGCATATGCTGAGCCGTAGCAGGCTGCCTTTTCCGCTGCTGTACGGCATTCGCAGTCTTTGCGGCAACATTTCACGCAGCCTTACCATGATAGTCGGTATCGCGGTCGCTTCGATGGCGGTAATTTTAGCCGGAGTGTATCAGGACGCTTACGATGATATGCTTGACAACAAAGTCCCGCTGGCTATGATGGGCGGTCAGTACGAGTACGGCTTTAGGGATTTCCAGTCCGAAAACAACTACGGGGGATATGGTATCATGGACGTATCTTTCGGGGTGGACGGCACTGACAGCATGTTCAATCTGATAGGATACGACGAGGGCTGCCCACTGCTTACAGCTGAAACAATCTCCGGTGCTTCCATGGAATACGGCGGGTTCTATATGACATCTTCCGCCGCAAGGATATTCGGCGTGGAATCCGGCGATGAATTTACATTCTACGATCTGATATCAATGGAGCACACCACCATCACGATAAGCGACATCGTAGAAAACGACGTGCTCTCGCTGATGATAACCAGCAAAGCGAACGTCGCGCAGATCATAGGCAGGAACGCGGAAGGATTCAACGTGATAATCAGCGAAGGACCTCTCAATATCCCGCCGGAGCTTCTCAGAAAAAGCGCCTCGCTGGAGGATTACCGCCGCAGCACCGAAAGCGCTCTTAACACCGCGCGGGTAGTCCTTTCCATCGTGAAAGTCATCGGCTCGCTCATATGCATACTGGTAGTGATACTGCTTTCAGGAATGATAATCGAGGAGAACCGCCGCAGCATTTCCACGCTGGAAGTGCTCGGCTACCGCGACCAGGAGTTACGCCGGCTGGTACTGTCTCCAAATCACCTGCTGGTGCCGGTGGGATTTGCGCTGGGGATCCCACTCGGACTTGCGCTTGCAGACATGATAGCCCGCGCAAACGCAGCTTCTGGCGGTGTAATGATGTCAATTTTGCTGACCGGAAAAACGCTTCTGATCAGCGCCGTTTTCATAGCGGCAGCCTACGTCCTGTCCCTTGCGCTTTCCGCGCGGAAGCTGAAAAAGATAGACATGGTGGAATGTCTCAAGGAAGAGCGGGAATAGCTTTTTAATTACCCTGGTTCAATATGCAAAACCGCCAGACTCTGAGCCTGGCGGTCAATTCTTTGATTTAAGCGGAGCGACTGGTCATCAGGTCTGAGCGGCTCCGTCCACTGAGATCACGGTTCCAGTGACATAGCTGGAAATGTCGCTTGCGAGGAACAGAAACACATTTGCGACTTCCTCCGGCTCGCCGATACGCCCCAGTGGTATCGGCGCGGAGATACGCTCCACAATCTCAGAAGGAAGCGCCGCGACCATATCCGTTCTTGTAACGCCAGGTGCGACCGCATTTACGCGTATGCCGCTGCGTCCGAGTTCGCGCGCAAGGCTCTTGGTCATGCCGTTTACCGCAAACTTACTGGTCGGGTAGCCAACGCCGCTGAAAACGCTATCGCTTCCGTCAACAACTCCTCATTGTACAATCTGACGAAAAATCGAGATTAGCCAATCAGCAAAGCGTGTTATTGGCTAATCTAGCTGCGCAATACACGCACAATCTTTGTGCGGTATTGCCACAGAAATATCCGCTTGACTTCTTTTATATTTTGTGGTATTATTTTATATGGGGGCACGCTGTGTTCCTGTTATTTGATGTTGCAGTTAGCTGCATCTAACTTAGTTTACAGGAGCTGCTTATGAAAAAAATATTTTTCAGCATAGAAAAGGACGGATTCTACGGAACATATTATGAAAACCCGCATGGTTCGGACTGCACGGTGCTTGGATTGTTCGGAGATGACCCCAACGACTATATGGCGAAGTGCGGAGTAAAGTGGCTGCATAAGAACGGCGTGAACGCGCTCTGCATGTCCCCAGGGAAAAAGAACTACAGCCACGTTAACATGCCGCTGGAGCATTACGCGGCTGCCATTGCGTGGCTTAAAGCCCACGGAACAAGAAAGATAGGCGTTATGGGAATGAGCACGGCGGGAATGGATTCCCTCGCTGCGGCGTCGTATTTTCCTGATATAACACTGACTTTCGGGCTTACGGCAAGCGACTTCATATGGCAGGGATTCGAGCAGGGAAAAAAGGACGGCTGCGGCGAATGGCCTGTCCCGGGCGCTTCAACGCTTTCCTGGAAAGGTGAGCCTCTGCCGTACATGCCGTTTGTATATCAGCACCCGGAATATTGGAATAAGGTACAGGAAGAAACGAAAGGCTCTGGCGATTTCATGCGCACGACATGCTTGTTTATTGATTCCGAAAAGGCAAGGGAGCATTCCGAAGATGAAATGATAAAAGTAGAGAATATCCACGGTAAGCTGTTCCTCATCGGCGCCGATGATGATTCCTTCTGGGAGGCGGGGAAGTACGTCCGCAGGATGGACGAGCGGCTAAAAACGCGTCCGCACAATTGTGAGTACGAAGCGCTTGCCTATGAGCACGGAACGCACTTCGTGCTGCCGGAATCGCTGCTGCGCGCGGCGCTTCCGGTGGGACTGAAATTCGTGCTGCGGTTCATTTTCAGGGCGGCGAAGGACTACCCAGACGAATGCGAGCAGACCCGAAAGGACATAGACCGACGGCTTTCCGCTGCGCTCAGGGAGTGGACGGCGGATATTGAATAAAGGCAGGAAGGAACAACATGGAGATAAAAAATGGGGGAAACCGAAAGAGATAAAAGCAAATGACAGAACCTATTGATAAAAAGACTTTCAACAGGCAGCTTGCAAGGCTGGCTGTGCCTATCGCGATACAAAGCCTTATGCTGGCTTTAGTCGCCGCATGCGACGTCCTCATAATTCTCGACTATGATTTTTGGATTGACTTTTCCTGCAAAACATCTCCAGCCGATAATCGCGACAAACTACGGCGCCGGGGAATGGGCAAGGAATCGCGGGATAAGGAGAATGTCCTACCTCACGATAATCGTTATGGGACTGATTCTTTTGATGAGCGGCATACTGTGCCCGCTGGGAATATGCGGAGTTTTCATGGAGGTCGGCGTGGACGTTGATCAGCTTGCACAATGCGCGATACGCACCTGTTTTACGGCGTTCCTGCCGATGGTCAAGACGGTGGTGCTGGTAGTAAGCATTCTGTTTTTGACGGTGATAGACCCAAAAGGTTGCGGACTAGCAATTAATGCTATTGTCTGATTTGCATAAAACGAGGGGAGAAAATCTGTTGGTATCGACAAATTTTCTCCCCTCCGGTTGACAAATGGGTTAGTTAGTGCTAATATAGTCCTGTGACCGAAAATTGAAAAACAGTCACAGAAAGAGGAAACGATGTGCCGACCGCATTTACCGATGAAGAATTGGAGCATATCCGCAGCGCGCTGATACAAGCCGGGATACGTCTCAGCAAAGAACTTGGATTGCAGAAAATGTCAGTTGAAAAGCTGACCGCCGCCGTTGGGATAGCCAAGGGAAGCTTCTACATGTTTTTCGGCTCGAAGGAGGATTTCATTCTTGAGGTAGCCGAGTACACGGGAGCACAGACGCAGAAAATGCTGCTTTCAAGGCTGAACGGGCGCAGGAAGATGTCCGCACACGAGTTCATGGAGTTCTTCAGCGAGTATCTTCATTCCGATTTTGACCTGATGAACGGACTGACCGTGGAGGACTTCTTCTGGCTGAAAAAGCACATAAAAAAGCAGGTGCTTTTCGACCCGGACGAGCAGATAAAAACTGCTGAACTGTGGCTGTCGCTGATAAACGACGTCAGACCCGGCGTTGACGCGGGCACGTTCGTGAATCTGATAAAATCCATCTACGCGATAAGGGAGCACGGCGACACAATGGTGAAAGCTTCGATGGAAAGCAGCGTTCAGGTGCTGCTGCGGATGATAGAGGTCTACGTCAGCGGAAAGGGCAGTATAGTATGAGAACATTTACCGAAGAGTACAACGAGTTTTTAACGACCCATAAATTCACTTCAGTGAACGCCGGCGGGCTTGAATTTGAGGTGATAGACTCCGGCAGCGGCAGCCGCGCTGTCGTATTTCTTAACGGCGTGGACATGTATCAGTTCTGGATAAAGTACGTCTGCACACTGGAAAAGAATTACCGTGTGGTGATGATGAAATATCCGCTGAAAGTCTGGAAGAACACCGAAATGGCAGCCGCACTCAAAGCGCTTTTCACAAAGCTTGGTATAGATTCACCGATACTTGTCGGCATCAGCGACGGAGGAGTCCTCGCGCAGCTTTACGCAAAGCTGTACATGGTCGGCGGACTGATAATGGTGTCCACGCTGACCGTTGATTCCACCTATGTTGAATCAATGAAAAAGGAAAAACTCTACATGCCTCTAATGAAGGTTTACATAAAAAATACGAAATTCGATAAGCTGAGGGTAAGGCTTGTCGAATCGGTCAAGAAGCACTTCCGGAACGAAACTGATGAGGAGAAGAACTATGCGGTCTCGTTCCTGGAATGCGTCGGCGCGGACGAAAGCTACCGATACATGTTCCTGCGCGCCATTCAGGCGACCAACGACATAACCAGGCTGGAGAGATTCAAGAAGAGCGATTTCGGCTACCTTGCGGGAAAGGTGCTTGTTCTTATCCCGGAAAACGACATGTTCGACAAGGTGGACTCGCAGAAGCTTGTGGATATTTTCACCGACCCGGTCGTAAAGCAGACCTACGGCGGACATATGGGGCTTGTCATGCGCCCCGACCTGTACCTGCCGGAGATAGAGCATTTTTTGAGTGAAAGGTTCTGAGAATGGAAAAGTACGACATCACAAAACCGATGAAGATTCCTGTCGGAATGCATAAACTTAACGGCGAACCGGGAATAAGCTTCCAGCTGAACCGACTTGTCAACATGGACGGCTGCGACCTTGCAGTCGCAAAGGAGATAGGTCTGGCGATAAAGAGCGCGTCTGACTTTTACAGAGTGCTGAAAAGCAGAGCCGATTCCGAACTGGAACAGGGGCACATAAAGAACGCGGCGGCGCTGTACCGCATGTCCGAGTTCTACACTGACTGGGAGGACGAGAACGGGCTGAACGCATGGAAAAAGGCGCGGGAACTTTTCTTCCAGTACTACGCGGATTTTTTCAGCGGAGAACGTCCGATAGTAAAGCTTGTCAAAGTACCTTACGAGGGCTGTGAAATGCCGGTGCTGAAATTCAATGCCGAGTCGCCGAAGGGAACTATCGTAATGCACGGCGGGTTTGACTCCAGCTACGAGGAGTTTTTCAGCGAGTGCGAGTACCTCCGCGAGCGCGGCTACGATGTTTACCTTTTCGAGGGGCCGGGGCAGGGAGAGTGTATCCGGCTGTACGGCGCTCCGCTGGTCATAGAGTGGGAAAAGCCGGTGATGGCAGTCACGGAATATTTCGACCTGCATGACGTTATACTCGTGGGGCAGTCATTGGGCGGATTCTTCGCGCCGAGAGCGTCCGCATTTGACGACAGGGTGACTAAGTGCGTCAGCATTGCGCAGTTCGGCGCGCTGAAAATGAACTTCTCAGACAACGCTTTTGTGAACGGGCTGACGATAGGTCTGCTGAATGTGGTACTTTACAGCTTCGGCTGGTTGATAAACATTCTTTACGCCGCGAAAAAGGGAAAGGGAATGCCGTTCTTCCGGACGTATTTCCACCGCATGGGGACAACGAACGTCTACCGGCTGGCGAAGATACTCTGGAGCATAGACCTCCGTCCGATTGCCGACAAGCTGACCAAGGACTACCTGATAATCGGCGGCAGCAGGGATTCAATGGCATGCCGCGCGGGTCTGGGCAGGCATCTGCTGATTCTGCGGAAAGCGCAGTCAGTCTCCTCCCGCGAGATAACGGAGTTCGAGCAGGGTGCAGACCACTGCTGCTGCGGAAATCAGACCGTGGCGATGGACGCAGTACTACTGTGGGCAGAAATGATAGAGCGCCGCGACAGGTCGTGTAATCAACAGAATAAAATGGGAAATAAACGATAAGGACTAACGAAAAAAAAACGAAAAACGGCTCTATAAAGCCACGTGATTTAAAATTTACTCTCGTTTTATTTTGTAGTCCAAGGTACAGAAATACATTGTTTTCATTGAAAATAAACGACAACAAAGGAACTAATTCAAATAGTCTTTAAACCCTGACCAAGAGCGGGTTTAAGGGCTATTTGTCTTTTTCTTAGGTTTTAAAAGTTGTCGTTTATATTAAAAACCAATTTCTGCAAGTTTTACATATATGCATTGCAAAATACATTTATTTAGGGCAACGCCGCACAAAGCCCACAAATTAGGAATTAAGCACGATTAGTAAACAAATCAGTTGCGTGGCAGAAAATGGTATAATAAAAGTATGAATAAGCAGATAAGTTTATCGAACCTGGAGGAC
>OLOX01002358.1_pt1 | contig 15816 bp, 14 predicted proteins | sample 1672091 | NCBI WGS metagenome assembly OLOX01 (sample SAMEA3136644, study PRJEB25190) | human gut metagenome | reverse complement strand
GCGGCTCCTCCTCGCCCTTGAACCAGGGCTTCATGGGGGTCATGCCGGCGTTGATCAGCAGGATGGATTTGTCGTTCTGGGGCACCAGCGAAAAGCTGGGCAGACGCAGGTGGCCTTTCGTCTCAAAGAACTTCAGGAACATTTCCCGCAGCTCGTTCAGGCCGTGATAGGGATGGCTCATAGTCGTTGTCTCCTTTGCAATATATACTAAAAATCTTTTTTGCTCTCGTTCCATTGGCGGGTCATATCCGCCAGTTCTTTCTCCAGGTTCAGGAAGAACCGGGAGATATGCAGCCCGTCCGCCAGGGCGTGGTTCACGAACAGCGACACCGGCAGTGTCGTCCGCCCGTTGACGGTCACATATTTGCCCCAGCTGATGCGGGGATTGCTGTCGTCCGGGCTCTCCGCCGGGTGCTGCAGCTGCGAGTAGTGTACCCACGGCACGCTGGAGACAAAGAAGAAGCTCCGCACGTCGCCGTCCTCGGTGAGCGTGCCCCGCTCCAGCACCTCCCGCTGCCGCCGCTGTCCCTCCGCGATGAAGGTCCCGTAGGGCATGTCGCCCTCCACGGTGCAGTAGACATACACGCCGTCCGGCTTCATGGCGGTGTAGGACGGCGGGCACCAGTCGTACTCCGCCACCCGTCCGTCCGGCAGGAGCCGCCGCCGCAGCTGCGGCACGGCGTTGGCCGCCCGCACCACCGCATACAGCATGCTCAGGAAAAACGGTCTGCCGCCACGCGCGGCCATCATGTCGGTGATGTCCATCTCTACCGTCAGCCCGGCAAAGGGAAACGTCATCCCCCGGAAGTAGGCGAACTGCCCGCAGCGGGGATCGCTTGCCATATCAATGATCCGATAGTGCATCTCCCACCTCCTGCAACGAAAAACGCCCCTGTTTGCCATAGCAAACAGGGGCGAAAATCACTTCCGCGGTACCACCCTGATTTGGCGGCGAGCCGCCCTCTCAGTGCCCTGTAACGGGAGCATCCCGTGCCATTCATCACGGCAGGCTCAAAAGCGGCTGTCACCGTGCCGATTCCAACGGGCTTGCACTGTCCCCGTCTCGCTCCGGGCGGCCTCCGGTAACTCTTCTCTCTCATCGCCATTATGGAATATAGCGTTATTTTACCACAATGTTCCCCATTGTCAACACGAAATTTCTCTTTTTGTGAGATATTCCCCCTTGTCTTTCCGCACTGCTGTGGTATACTGGAAACCGTCATTTTTACAGAAAGAGGGACCTCCCGTGCAAAAGCTCTCCCGCAACGACCATATCGACCTGTACCGCCACCTGGCCTTCTGCACTGTTGGCGGCTTCTTTGGCTGCTACGCTGTTCTTATCCACAGCGGCGTCATGGGCAACGCCCAGACGGTGAACCTGATCGAGCTGCTGCTGGACGCCCTGCGCGGCGACCTGCACGCCGTGCTCCTGCACCTGGGCGCGCTGGTGCTGTACGTGCTGGGCACTATGCTGACGGTGCTGCTGCCCCACTGGTGGGGCTGGGATATGCACTATGTATCGCCTGTTATCACCGCCGCAGCCGCCGTGGCCGTAGCCTTCCTGCCGGAAACGCTGAACGTTGTGGTGGCTCTGTATCCCATCTTCTTTGCCATGAGCATCCAGTGGAGCAGCTTCGGCGGCGCCCGCGGCTTTTACAGCTCCACCATCTTCTCCACCAACAACACCAAGCAGACCTCTCTGGCCCTGGCCAACTACCTGTGTGACCATGACCGCGCCCACCTGCGGAAGCTGAAGGTCTTTGCCCTTACCCTGCTGTGCTTCCACATCGGCGCGGCAGCGACCTACTTCGCCGTGACGTGGTGGTATATCCGCGGCGCGCTGGCCGTGCTGCCCCTTATCGCCTGGGCCTTCTTCCTGTCCGTATGCGAACGCAGGCATGAAGCCCTGGCCGAGGAACCGGAAACCATCCCCGACAGCAGCGCCCACCCCACCAGCAACGCATAAAAATTGTCCCCCGGCGAAGCCGGGGGACAATTTTTATGTACTTATTTCCCACTCAGCGCCACCGCGTGGCGGATGAAGCTCATGGGCGGCACCGGACGGGGCAGCTGCATGGTAAACACCATCTGGGGCGTCTTCGGCTCCGCCAGGCCATTGCCCTCGCTGTCGCGCATCACCGGCACGGTGATCGTAAAGGGCTTCGTATCCGGCCCCACCACCTCCACGATGTCGCCGGCGGCAAATTTGTTCCGCAGGCTCAGGGTGGCCAGCCCATTTTCATCACAGTTTGTCACCACGGCGCAGATCTGCCAGTCCCGCAGATACCGGGCGCTCTCATAATACTGCCCCGGCTGGCCGTAGAAAAAACCTGTGGCGTAGTGCCGGTGGCTGATGTGCTCCACCTCATCCCGCCACACCGGGTCAAGCGGGCGCCCTGCGGCCACGTCGTCCAAACAGTGCCGGTACGCGCCGGTAACGATGGCCGCGTAGTAAGCGGACTTAGCCCGACCCTCGATCTTCAGGCAGTCCACCCCGGCGGCCATCAGGTCGTCCAGGTGGTCGATCATGCACATATCCCGGCTGTTCATAATGTATGTGCCCTTTTCGTCTTCGAACACCGGGAAATACTCCCCGGGCCGTTTCTCTTCCATCAGCGCATACTGGTAGCGGCAGGGCTGGGCACATTCGCCCCGGTTGCTGTCCCGTCCGGTCATATAGTTGCTCAGCAGGCAGCGCCCGGAGTAGCTGACGCACATAGCCCCGTGGCAGAAGGCCTCCAGTTCCAGCTCCGGGGATACCCTGGCCCGAATGGCGGCGATCTCCTCCAGGCTCAGCTCCCGGGCCAGTACCACGCGGCTGGCGCCCAGATCGTACCAGGCCTGGGCGCAGACGTGATTGGCGATAGACTGCTGGGTGCTGATGTGCCGCTGGCAGTGGGGCGCGTACTTCCCCGCCAGGGTGAACGCGCCAAGGTCCGCCAGAATCAAGGCGTCCACCCCCGCCGCGTCCAGCTTTTCCAGATGGGCGGGCAGGGCCTCCGCCTCATTCCAGCGGGGCATGGTGTTCACCGTGGCGTGTACCTTTACGCCGTGGTCGTGGGCAAACCGCACTGCCTTCGGCAGTGCCTCGTCGTCAAAGTTCCCGGCAAAGGAACGCATCCCAAAGGACGTACCGGCCAGATACACCGCATCAGCGCCGTACAGCACCGCCATCTGCAGCTTTTCCCAGTCCCCTGCGGGGGACAGCAGCTCCGGCTTTTTCATCTTCATCATCAGGAGTAGATGGGCTGATATTCACCGCTGTTAATGAACTTCAGGTGCTCGTTATAGTCGGTAAAGAAGTGGCTTTTGCCGTCCTTGCCCAGGGCGAAGAAGTAATAATCGGTGTCCGCCGGGTAGATGGCCGCCTCAATGGCGGACAGGCCGGGATTGCAGATGGGTCCCGGAGTCAGGCCGGGGTTGATATAGGTGTTGTAGGGACTGTCGATCTCCGTATCGAAGGTCTTGACCCCGTCGTGCTTCATGATATAGTTGATGGTAGAGCACAGCTGCAGCGCTCTTCCGCCCTTCTCGCTGCTCGGGTTCTCCAGACGGTTGTGGATGACAGAACTGATGTTCTTGCGCTCGGTGTCGTCGCCGATGGACTCCTTCTCGATCAGGGATGCCATGGTGATGATCTCCTGCAGAGAGTACGGAGACGCCTTGATGTCCGCCAGCATCTGCTGGCTGATGCTGTTTTTGAAGTACACCAGCATCGTCTCCACCGTATACACCGCGGACCGGTTCTTGTCGAATTCATAGGTGCTGGGGAACAGGAAGCCCTCCATGCGATCGATGCTGCCCAGCTTGTCGTCATCCAGGAAATCGTAGTCCTCATACGCAAAGTTGGCGCAGGCATCCTCCAGATCTTCCTTGGTGGCCACGCCCTTCTCCGCCAGCAGATCGATGATCTCCCGGACGGTGTAGCCCTCGGGGATGGTGACCTTGATCAGGCCCTGGGCCTCCTTGGCGTCCGTCTCCCAGTCGTGCATATTGGTAATCAGGGCGCGGAAGTCCATATCACTGTTCAGCTTGTAGGTCCCCGGCTCCACGTAGCGGTTGTAGTGCAGGAACGTGCCGGCAATATTGAACACCAGTCGGGAATTCACCAGCCCCGCGTCGTGCAGCTTCTTGGCCACATCTCCCCGGCTGTCACCCTCCTCTACGGTGATCTCCACCTCGGTATAGGGCTTGTTCAGCGAACACACGTCGTTGACCAGCAGCCAACCGATGCCCGCCAGCAGGCAGGATACCAGCACTACACAGGCCAGATAGATGATGGTCCGGTTGCGCTTGGCCTGACGGCGGCGGTCACTGTGGCGGCGCTGCTCGGAGGACGCCTGCCGGCGGACCTCCTCGGCGTCCCACTTCGCCGTGGCGTATTCGTTTCGTTCTTCACGGTTTCCCATAAGTCTTTGCTCCTTTCCCAGCGTCAGCCGATAAGATCGGCCACGCAGGTCATCACTTCGTTGTGTATGTCGTCTATCAGGCGAGGCGCGCCCGCCCGGGCGCAGTCAATGCGCGTCCAGCCGCAGCGTGCCACCACATGGGCGGCGTTTTCCCGGCAGCGGCGCAGGTATTCCTCGTCCTTCTCGTGGATGTCAGCAGTGGTGTGGGTGGCGGCCTCCCGCAGGCGCATCATCTGTTCCGTGGCCTCTGTGGGCATATCCAGATACAGCACCCGTGTGGGCTCCGGCAGCCCCAACAGCCGGTACTCGAAGTCAAACAGCCAGTCGAGAAAACCGTCCCGCTGCTCCGGCGGCAGCTTACCGGTCTGGTGAACGGCGTTGCTGGTGGTGTATCGATCCGCAATGACCAGTCCGCCCTGCTCATAGTACGCACCCCAGTCCTGTTTGTAGGAGGCATAGCGATCCACAGAGTAGAACACTGACGCGGCATAGGCATTCACGTCGCCGGGCTTGTCCCCGAAGGCACCGCCCAGATACAGGCGGATCAACGCAGAGGACTCCTCCTGATACCGGGGGAACTCCAGCTTGCGGAAAGGGATACCGCGGCGCGTCAGTTCCTCGCACAGCAGCCGGGACTGGGTAGCCTTGCCGGACCCGTCCGTCCCCTCGAACACGATGAGTTTTCCCTGCACAGCGCTCGCCTCCTTTGGACACACTGACCCATAATACAGGGTATTGTACCACAGTTTTCCCCATTTGTAAACCATTCAAACGGGCCCGTCCCCTGCAAAAGGGCCGCCCCCTCTGGGACGGCCCTCAGTGCTCTATTCTGCGGCGGCCTTTTTCTTCTGCTTCTCCTCATAGACGGTGTTCAGCACATACAGGATAACACCCGTCCAGATAAACAGGAAGCTCACAAGCTTCTCGTGGGTCAGGGCCTCGCCCATGATGGCACCGCAAATAATAGACAGAGACGGGCTGATATACTGGCAGATGCCCGTGGTCATCAGCGGCAGATGCCTAACGCCGATGGAGTAAAACACCATGGGCAGTCCGGTGATCACACCACCGCCGATCATCAGCAGTTGCTTGACGACCGTCATGCTTCCCATGCCGTTGTCCCCCATGCGGAAAAACAGGATGAACAGCAGCGCCACCGGCACCATCATCAGGATCTCTGACGTGGTAGACACGATGGAATCGATGGTCAAGCTCTTCTTGATGGCGGCATAGATGGAAAACATCAACGCCAGGGCGATGGTCACATAGGGAACGCCGCCGAAGCCGGAGGTGCTGAACACGATGCCGACCACCACGATGGCAATGATCACAAAGTGCCGCCAATTCATCTTCTCGCGGAAGATAACGGCCCCAAGGGCAAACACCACCAGCGGCTGGATGTAATACCCCAGGCTGCACTCCAGCACGCGGCCGTTCTGCACCGCCCACAGGTACACCAGCCAGTCGCCGAACAGCAGCACCGATGCAGGCATCTCCCGCTTGAGCACCTGCTTGTCCTTGAATACGGCCCACAGCTGCGGCAGCTTTCCCTGCACCTTCAGAATACACAGGCAGGCCACCGCTGCCCAGATAATGCGGCAGGCCATGATGAAAAACGTGTCGATCTCGCCGCACACATTGGTGCACATATACCAGTACAGCGGCTGGAAACCCCAGATGAAAAAGCACACCGACATAGCCCCCAGGCCCTTGCGGTAGTTGACCGTTTGCATACGTTTCCCCTCACTTTCCTACAGAAATCGGGTAGTTTCCCCATTTACAGCGTCCAATAACCATGATATGATAACACCTGCAACGCGGAATAGCAAGCCATATTTCCCCGGAAAAGGAGGTTTCTCATGCTGCTGTTTGACATGGACGGAACGCTGATCGACTCCAACGGCATCTGGAAGGACGTGGACACGCGTTTCTTGGAGAAGCGAGGTCTGCCCTATACACAGGAATACTATGAGGGCGTGGCCCACACCATCTTCCCGCTGGCGGCCAAATTCACAAAGGAATTCTGCCATCTGCCGGAGAGCGAAGCCGCCATCATGGCCGAGTGGATGGAGATGGCCGGCGACATTTACGCCACGGACGTAACGGAAAAGCCCGGTGTCCGCGCCTATCTGGAGCAGATGAAGCGCCGCGGCGAGCGTATGGCTGTGGTCACCAGCGCGGTCCCTGTTCATTGCCGTGCGGCGCTGACCCACCTGGGCCTGCTGCCCTATTTCGAGCGTATTTTCTTCGCCCAGGAGCTGGGCACCGAGAAAAAGTACCCCGCCCTCTGGGAGAAAGTCGCCGCCGCACTGGGCGTCTCCCCCGCAGACTGCACCCTGTTCGACGACTCCGTGGAGGCTATCCGCGGCGCCAAGGCCGCCGGGATGCACACCGTGGGCGTGGCAGACCCCTACTTTGCCTCCACCGCTGACGAAATGGCCCGCACCTGTGACCGTTACATCTCCAGCTTCGGCGAACTGCTTTATCCTTGACTTTTGTCGAACGATTTACTATAATTAGGGTTACGGCGCCCCATGCGCCGCTTATTATGCGCGGCTGCCCGCAGGCAGGACCGCTTGAAGGAGTTTTGTATCATGCCTGTTTATCCCATGGACATCGCTGGGCTCCACCGGGAGCTGCCTATCTGTAAGGTCACGGACGACCTGTACATCGGCGCCTTCATCTGCTTTGGCGACGCGGAGCTGACCGTAGCCTGCGCCCGTGATATGCTGGCCATGCTGGAGGCAGACAGCTACGACTATCTGTTCACCGCCGAGGCTAAGTCCATCCCCCTGATCCACGAGATGGCCCGTCAAAGCGGTGCGAAAAAATATTTCATCGCCCGCAAGGGCCCCAAGGCCTATATGCCCGATCCCCTGCACGTGGAGGATAAGTCCATCACCACCGCCGGGGTGCAGAAGCTGTATCTGGGCCGTGATGACGCCGACCTGATCCGCGGCAAGCGCATCGTCCTCATGGATGACGTGATCTCCACCGGCGGCTCCCTCCACGCCATGGAGGAGCTGGTGAAGATGGCCGGCGGTACCGTAGTGGACCGCATCGCCGTGCTGGCCGAGGGCGGTGCGGCGGACCGCAAGGACATCAAGTACCTGAATGTCCTTCCGGTATTCAACGCCGACGGAAGCATCAAGTAAAGAGAAGCGCCTGCGGGCGCTTCTCTTTTTTTACTCTCATTAGCAAAACCGCATGACCGCCGCCATCTGCCGCACATTTTTTATAGCGTGCGGGGATAGACTTTTGTGATAAGTTATGGTAATATGTAGAATTAATAAAACTAATGCTTTGAGTGGGAGAAAGGAGCAGTTCCATTATGGCAGTAAAAGAGAGCTATGCCGGCAAGATCAACCGGAAGCTGACGAAAAAGCTGCGGGTCATCGCCGTGGCCGCCGGCCGTGAAAAGGCCGACCTGGTGCTGAAAAACGCCACCTATGTCAACGTATTCTCCAACGAGCTGTGTCACGGCGACATCGCCGTGGCCGAGGGCCTGATCGTGGGCATGGGTGAATACAGCGGCAATACAGAGGTAGATATGGGCGGTAAGATCGTCCTCCCCGGCTTTGTGGACGCCCACATTCATCTGGAGAGTTCCCTGGTCAGTCCCACGGAGTTTGCCAAGGCGGTGCTGCCCCATGGCACCACCACCGTCATCACCGACCCCCACGAGATCGCCAACGTCATGGGCACCGATGGCATCGAGTATATGCTCCAGGCCACCGAGGACCTGCCCGTGGACGTGCGCTTTATGCTTCCCTCCTGCGTGCCGGCCACGCCGCTGGACGAGTCCGGCGCCAACCTGGACTACCGTGCCATCGACAGCTTCTATGACCATCCCCGGGTGCAGGGCCTTGCGGAGATGATGAACTTTGTGGGCGCCATCAACGGCGACGAGCAGACGGTGGAGAAGATCGTGGCGGCACAGGCCCACCACAAGAAGATCGACGGCCACGCCCCGGACCTTCAGGGCAACGACCTCAACGCCTACATCGCCGCCGGCGTCTACTCCGACCACGAGTGCCATGATGTGAAGGACGCCATCGCCAAGCTGGAGCGGGGCCAGTTCATCATGATCCGGGAGGGCACCGCCGCCCGGAATCTGGAGGCATTGATGCCCCTGCTCACCGGCAAGTATGCTGACCGCTGCATGTTCTGCACCGACGATAAGCACCCCAATGACCTGCTGGAAAAGGGCCACATCGACTATATCGTGAAGAAGGCCATCTCTCTGGGGGCCGACCCCATCACCGCAGTCAAGGTGGCCTGCCACAACGCCGCCCGGTACTTCCTGCTGAACAATCGGGGCGGCATTTCCCCCGGCTATCTGGCAGACTTCGTCATTATCGACAATTTCCAGGACTTCAACATCGAGCAGGTCTACAAGAAGGGCGTTCTCATGGTGGATCACGGCGAGATCCAGGATTTCCCATCCCCGGAGATCGAGCCGTATCTGGTGGAGCGGGCTCACAAGACCTTCCATGTGGCGGCCCTCACCGCCGAGGACTTCGCCGAGAAGCGTCCCCGGGGCATCATCGGTATGGTGGACGGCGAGATCACCACGGTGGACGCCGGGTACTCTGACCGTATCGATGTGGAATATGATGTGCTGAAGATCGCCGTTGTGGAACGGCACAAGAACACCCATCACATCGGCATCGGCTACATTCAGGGCTACGGCCTGAAATCCGGCGCGGTCGCGACCAGCATTTCGCATGACTCGCATAACATCATCGTCGTCGGCACGAACTCCGCCGATATGGCGTTCGCCGCGAATTACATCGTCGAGCACCACGGCGGCATCGTCGTGGTCGAAAACGGAACGGTAAAGGGTTCGGTCGTGCTGGAGATCGCGGGCATCATGTCCGACCGTCCGCTGACCGAGGTCAACGACCAGCTTGAGGCAGCCAAGGACGCAGCTTTCACACTCGGCGTCAGCCGAGGCATCGACCCGTTCATGACGCTCAGCTTTATGGCCCTGCCCGTCATCCCCAAGCTCCGCATCACCACCAGAGGCGTCGTCGACGTCGACACCCAGCAGTACGTATAAAACACACAGAAATACGTCAACCGGCCCGCAGGCGTGTCCTGCGGGCCGGTTCTGATTTTTATGACCGCCTCCGGCGGTATTCTGTCGGCAGCTCGCCGTATGTCTCCTTGAACGCGGCCGTGAACCGGCTCTGGCTCTCGTAGCCGACGGCCTGCGCGATGGCGGCGATGTCATTCTGCGTTTTTAACAGCAGGGACGCGGCCTGCTCCATGCGGTGCTTTTTCATGTGCGCGGCGATCGTCTCGCCGTAGACCTGCTTGAAGCAGCGCTTGAGCGTCGTCGTGTTCATCAGATACTTCCGCGACAGCTCCTCAATGGTGACGCGCTCGGCGAGATTGGCCGTCAGCTCGTCGTGGACATGGCGGATGATCTGCTCCTGCGAGTCCTGATAGTCGACGGCCTTTTCCGGGCAGGCGATCTGCATGACCTGCTCGACGATCTCGTGCAGGAGCTTGATCTGCATGGTGTCGCCCGCCTTGTAATAGACCTCCTTGCCGCACCGGCGGCTTTCGATCAGCCCGCTCTGTGCAAGTGAACGCAGATGGTGCGAGACGGCGGGGCTGGACATATCGAGCAGCGCCGCGATGTTGATGACGCACTCCTCCCGGTGGCTGAGCAGCCAGAAAATGCGCACGCGGGTCGGGTCGCTCAGCTGTTTGAAGATATCGCACACCGCGCCGAAGTGCTCCACGTTTTTCAGCTCCCGGTACAGATCCTCCGTGTGTCCGTGCGCGCCGTGGTCGTGCGGAAGAGAGAATTCCGGCATTTGTCCCATCTCCTTTGTCCGTTTTGGACATTCCGTTCGCCCGTTTGGAAGCAAGCGCCCCGGAGGGCTTGATTTCCGGCGTTTTTCTCAGTATACTGCGGATGTAATGATTAAGCAAGCGTTTAATTCAAAATTTCAAACGGAGGGACTGACCATGAAAAAGACATACCAGATCGAAGTCGACTGCGCAAACTGCGCAAACCTGATGGAGGAAGCCGCGAAGAAGACCGAGGGCGTTGCGAACGCGACCGTCAACTTCATGACGCAGAAGATGATCGTGGAATTCGCCGAGGGCGCAGACGAGAAGAAGACCATGAAGGCCGTGCTCAAGGCCTGCAAAAAGGTCGAGCCTGACTGCGAGATCGAGCTTTAAGCTGCAATTGCTGCTCCGGCAGCGCGGAACGGAGTGTTTGCTATGACAAAGAAACAGAAAAAAATGCTCGTGCGCATCCTCATCACCGCCGTGATGCTCATTGCGCTGAAATTTATCCCCATCACCGGCATCCCGCAGCTGCTTGCCTATGTGGCCGCGTATTTGGTCATCGGCTATGACATTCTGCGCAAGGCCGGAAAGGGCATTCTCAACGGACGCGCGTTTGACGAAAACTTCCTCATGACGCTGGCCACGCTCGGCGCGTTCTTCCTCGCCATCTGGACGAAGAGCGGCGACTATGTCGAGGGCATCGCCGTTATGCTGTTCTACCAGATCGGCGAGCTGTTCCAGAGCTACGCCGTCGGCAGGAGCCGGAAGAATATCTCCGCACTGATGGATATCCGCCCGGACTACGCGAACATTGAGCAGGACGGTCAGCTGACGCAGGTCGACCCGGACGTGGTCGCGGTCGGCAGCATCATCGTCGTCCAGCCGGGCGAAAAGGTGCCGCTCGACGGCGTGGTCGTCGAGGGCACATCCAGTCTCAACACCAGCGCGCTGACCGGCGAAAGCCTGCCGCGCGACGTCAAGGCGGGCGACGAGATCATCAGCGGCTGCATCGATCTGTCCGGCGTGCTGAAGATCCGCACGACAAAGGCGTTCGGCGAGTCCACCGTTTCGAAGATCCTCGATCTCGTCGAGAACGCAAGCTCCCGCAAGTCGCGCTCCGAAACGTTTATTTCCCGTTTTGCCAAGGTCTACACGCCTGCCGTGTGCGCCGCAGCGCTGGCGCTGGCCGTGCTGGTCCCGCTGGGCCGGATGCTTGCGGGGGCTGACGCGAACTGGACCGACTGGGTTTACCGCGCGCTGTCCTTCCTCGTCGTCAGCTGCCCGTGCGCGCTGGTCATCAGCATTCCCCTGAGCTTCTTCGCGGGCATCGGCGGTGCAAGCCGGGAGGGCGTGCTGATCAAGGGTTCAAACTATCTGGAGGCCCTGTCCGCAGCGAAGGTCGTCGTGTTCGACAAGACCGGGACGCTGACGCGCGGCGTGTTTGAGGTCACGGCTGTCCACCACAGCCCGCTGGCGGAGGAGCAGCTGCTGGAATACGCGGCGCTGGCCGAATGCGCCTCCTCGCACCCCATCAGCAAGAGTCTGCAGAAGGCCTATGGCAAGGAAATTGACCGCAGCCGCGTGACGGACATCGAAGAGCTCAGCGGCCACGGCATCACCGCCACGGTCGACGGGCACGCGGTCGCCGCAGGCAACAGCAAGCTGATGAAAAAGCTGGGCGTTCAGTACTGCGACTGCCACAGCACCGGCACGATCATCCACATGGCTGTTGACGGGCAGTATGCGGGACACATCGTCATTTCCGACGTCGTCAAGCCGCACTCGAAGGAAGCCATCGAGCAACTCAAGCGCGCGGGCGTCCAGAAGACCGTCATGCTGACGGGCGATGCGAAGCGCGTAGCGGACAGCGTGGCCGCCGAACTCGGCGTCGATGAGGTGCGCAGCGAACTTCTGCCGGGCGATAAGGTCGCGGAGGTCGAGAAGCTGCTGGCTGCGAAGAGTAAAAAAGATATGCTGGCCTTTGTTGGCGACGGTATCAACGACGCGCCGGTTCTCACACGGGCAGATATCGGCATTGCGATGGGCGCAATGGGCTCCGACGCTGCGATTGAAGCAGCTGATATCGTCCTCATGGACGACGACCCGCTGCAGATCGCCAAGGCGATCAAGATCTCCCGCAAGTGCATCGGCATTGTCCGGCAGAACATCGTGTTCTCGCTGGTTGTGAAGTTTGGCTGCCTCGCGCTTGTCGCGTTCGGCGTCGCCAACATGTGGGCTGCCATCTTCGCCGATGTCGGCGTGATGGTGCTGGCTGTTCTGAATGCAATCCGGGCCCTGCGGTATAGAAGCTGACTGCGTCTGGCGCGAAAAACCTGATAGAAATGAAAAAGATCCCCCGGAAGGGCTGCGTCTTTGAAGCGCAGGCTTTCCGGGGGATTGCTTTCCGATAAACAGGATATTCTGATTTAAATATAGGATTTAAAAATACGAGAAATGCTAAAATTATGCTAACTATCGCGTATATAGCCAAAATCATGTTTACACAAAATATTTTTGTGCTATAATTTACGAAATAATCCTATTGAAATACGGCGGCCTGTTCTAATATGATAACAATGAAAATGCTCAACAACATATCGATTTCGCAAGAAATGGTTGTGCATTTTCACAACTGCCTATGCAAAAAATGAATGGAGGAAACACAAATGAAAAAACTCGTATGCCTGCTGCTCGCTGTGCTGCTTGTGCTGGGCGCATGCGCCTGTGCAGCCAAGGATCAGACGACTGCATCTGACACGACCGATCAGCCTGCCGCGCAGGAACCGGCTGACACTGCCGACAATGCAGACGAAACTGCGACTGCCGATGTTGACCCGCTCGGCAAATACGACACCCCGGTTGAAATTACCACAACCATGAATGAAGACAACATCCGCAACGTCGAATCGTCTCAGACCATGGACAGCAACGTCTGGCACGATCTGTTTGCGGAATACGGCATCAATGTCTCCTATAAGTTCAGCGGTTCTGCTTCCGATCTGGAAACGAAGATCAACATGGCAATCGCCACCGATGATCTGCCCGATGTGATGAGTGTCACGGCTACGCAGTTTGCGGATCTGACCGACACGGACATGCTGGCTGATCTCACCGATGTGTTTGAGACCTATGCCTCCGACAAGCTGAAGGCCAAGCTGTATGCCGACGGCGGCGTCATGATGTCCAACGGCTATGTGGACGGCAAACTCTATGCGATCGTTCTGCCGATTGCCTACTATGACTATATTCCGGTCGTCTCCATCCGCTCCGACTGGCTTGAAGAGTGCGGTCTGGAAGCGCCCAAGACGATGGATGATCTGTGGAACATTGCCAAGACCTTTAAGGACAACAATATGGGCGGCACATGCACCATCGGCATCGGCATGACGAAGAACGTCACCGACGTGCTGACCGCCGGTGTCGGCCTGCTGAACGGCTACCATGCCTACAGCAACATCTGGCTGGAAAAGGACGGCGAACTTGTCAACTCCAACATTCAGCCTGAGATGAAGGCTGCGCTCGGCGCACTGGCTGAGAAATACAGCGAAGGCCTCATCGATCCGGAATTCGGTACCAAGGAAAACGCACAGATCGTCGAAGACGTCATGGCTGGCCGCTGCGGTATCGTGGTTTCCAACTTCTGCGCGCCGTTTGACCTTGCCAATGCAGCTGCCGACGGCCAGCAGTGGTCGTTCTATGCAGTCCCGTCCGTGGACGGCGAGCCTGTTCTTGCGCAGGAATCCGCTAACTTCACCGGCGGCGTTGTCGTCAGCGCCAAGTGTGAGCATCCCGAGGCTGTGATCAAGCTGTTCAACCTCTTTGCTGAGTATGAATTCGATGAGAAGACCGGCAACAATGCCGCAGGTCTGCGCAACTTTGCGTATCCGTTCGTCGTGGATGACATCAATGCCAACTATAAGATCCATAACGAGTATCTCCAGTTCCTCGAGACCGGCAAGACGCCCGAAACTGTGACGGCTGGCTATGACTCCACGGTGGAAGCCTGCGAGAAGTACAACAAAGACGGCAACATGGAAGGCTGGTCGATGTACGCAATCTTCGGGCCGGACAGCACCGAAGCGCTCGTCAATGCGGCTGTGGAAGCGAACGGCTATCTCGTCAGCGCTTATACCGGCAGTTCGACAGAGAGCATGCTGAACTATGACTCCACGCTCAAGACGCTCACGGAGCAGTTCATAACCGACGTCATCCGCGGCGTGAAGACGGTTGACGATTTCGACGACTATGTTGCCAGCTGGAAGGCAAACGGCGGCGACAAGATCACCGAAGAAGTCAACGCATGGTATACTGCGCAATAACAGCGTTCTCGCCTGACAGATAACGGAATCGACAGGGAGATGGAGCATATGCTCCATTTCCCTGTCAGCAATTACACGACGGAAAGGACAAAGCGATGAAAAAAGCAACGCCAACCAGATTGCCGGACAGGAAAAAAACGGGCCGTCTGCACCAGGAACTTCCGCTGCACCTGATGCTCCTGCCGGGGCTGGTGATCATTCTTATCTATAATTACGCGCCGATGTTCGGCCTGCTGATGGCGTTTGAAAACTACAAACCGACCAAGGGCATTTTTGGCTCTGCATGGGTGGGCTTGGAGAACTTTAGACGCTTTTTTGCCTACCCGGACGCGCTGCGGGTGATCTACAATACGGTTTTCATCGCGGTTTTTAAGCTGGTTCTCGGCATTCTGGTGCCGGTTCTGTTTGCACTGCTGGTCAATGAGATCAAAAACAAGATTTTCTCCGGCTATGTGCAGCTTGTCACCTGCCTGCCGTATTTTCTGTCGTGGGTCATTCTGGGCGGTATTTTCACGAACATCCTTTCGCCGTCAAACGGCCTTGTTAATGAGATCATACGGTTCTTCGGGGGAGAACCGGTGTATTTCCTCGGCGAAAACAGCACGTTCCCGTGGACGCTGATCATTACGGATACATGGAAAAACTTCGGCTATAGTTCGATCATCTATCTCGCTGCCATGAGTAGCATCGACCCGGCGCTCTACGAGGCCGCTGAGATTGACGGCGCCGGCAAGATCAAACAAATCCTGCATGTGACGCTGCCGGGCATTCTGCCGATGGTATTTGTCATGACTGTGCTGTCGCTCGGCAATGTGCTTAACGCCGGCTTTGACCAGGTCTTCAATCTCTATAGCCCGCAGGTCTATCAGTCCGGCGACATTCTCGATACCTTCATCTACCGTCTCGGCATCGACAACGCGCAATACAGCATCTCCACGGCTGTCGGACTCATGAAATCCGTGATTTCGCTTGTGCTGATCGCGCTGGGCTACAAGCTGGCGGAAAAATACGGCGATTACCGTGTGTTCTGAGGTGACTGGAATGAAAAACAAGAAAAAGCATCACATCAATACGTTCGCGGCCGTCGATGGCGTGCTGCTGTTTGTGCTCTCGCTCATCTGCCTGCTGCCGATCATCAACGTTCTGGCCATTTCCTTTTCCTCGCGCGCCGCTGCCGATGCCGGACGCGTTGCGCTGTGGCCGGTTGAGTTTACGACGGCTGCCTATCGATATGTGCTGGACGACCAGCAGTTCCTCAAATCCCTTTCCGTCAGCGT
>OLOX01002352.1_pt1 | contig 15836 bp, 4 predicted proteins | sample 1672091 | NCBI WGS metagenome assembly OLOX01 (sample SAMEA3136644, study PRJEB25190) | human gut metagenome | reverse complement strand
TTTTTAAATTTGTTTCAAACAAAAACACCCTGCGAATTAAAAAAACGCAAGGTGTTCATCTTAAAAGGAGTTTGTAGAAATACAAAAAATACTTATGTCAATAAACGGTGTATTGATATGTATGTGCGATTAGTTAAGAAGAGTTATTTTTAGTCGTTTATGGAGGCTAATCGCATTTATTATTATATGAAACTCTCGAATTTGTTTCAAATCAAAAACCGTTTACAACCTCAGGAACCACAATAGGTAACAGTCATATTTAACAACTTTTACAAAAAAAATTAGAGCCACGCTATTCGCACGGCTCTTATAAAACTTTGCAGTTTTTCTACTTGACGTTATATTACATTGTTTTAAACCAAGTGTCAATTATTTTGACTAGAAAAACTATATTTGAAAATATTAACTCATTATCTTTATAGTAGCTTTCATTACCACGGTGCTAAATGGCTCAACATAACATAAATGTAGTATTTATGCCGTGTTGAGTCGTTTTTATATTTTTCAAATTAGCCTAATGCGGTATAATATGTCATAAAGTTAGCCCCTTTTTCGCCCCCTTGTTTTTAGAAATAAAAAGCTACCGATGATTACTCGATAGCTCCATATTATTAATATACTTTAAAAATCTTCTTTTTTATTTTTTCAAATGATGCAGAATGGGTTAAATGTAATTTTGATATTCCTAATATGATAATTGTTGATTGTAATCAAGGAGAGAATGCATGGCAAGATATGTTTCTTATGTCAAAATGTACTCATAATATTATAGCTAATAGTAGTTTTAGTTGGTGGGGGGCATGGCTTAATACAAATGATAACAAAAGAGTAATATCTCCTTCTCGTTTTATGAATATAGGAGATTCTAGTGATATAATCCCTTCAGATTGGATAGTTCTATAAGTAATAAATATATGTATAATAAAATTTCATTATTAATACCTGTATATGGAGTGGAGAAATATATCGAGCGCTGTGCAAGGTCATTGTTTGGTCAAACTTATCAAAATATAGAATATATTTTTGTTGATGATTGTACAAAAGATAGTAGTATAGCTGTTTTAAAAAAGGTTCTGGATGATATTCAGAAAACAGAAGAAAAGATTGCAGAACTGCAGAAGCATCTGAAAAAGCAGAATGATTTAAAACAGCAGATGGAGGACATAGAAATTATCAAATCTTTCCGTTCACTGAAGCTGGACAGCAGGGAACTTCTTGTACTGCTTGATGGGATTCAGAAAGGAACAGCAACGATTCGGTTGGATGAAGAAGGTGGTATTGCAATAGAAGATGCAGGAGAAAAGAAAGACGGAAACAAAGAAAATAACAAAGAATCTGATGTACAGATACCGGAAAGAGAGGGCTTAGAACATGAAAAATAAAGTAGTAAAAAAACTGATGATGATTGTAATGGCAGTTACAATGCTTTCGGGATTTTCGTTTGCAACTGTATATGCAAATGCTGATCCGCCTGCAGAAGAAACAACTACCGAGGTTGTGGCAGAAACATCATCGGAAGCAACCACAGAAGAAAATACGGAGGATACGGGCAGAGTGATCGCAGAAAGTGATTCCTCTGCTTTTTCTACGCCAGGAAATGCACAACTGGTCGATGATAAGGAAAATGATGATACAAAGCAGTTCCTTACCATCCAGACAAAAAAGGGAAATACTTTTTATATGGTAATTGACCGTTCCAGCACATCAGAAAATGTCTATATGATGTCGTTAGTTGATGAAAATGATCTTGCAGAATTCCTGGATGAAACAGAGGACAGTAAGACAGAGGAAGAACAGAAGGTAGTGATTCCGGAAACAACCACAGAAACAACACCTGCTGTGGAAAAAGAGACAGAAGAAACAACGCAGAAAAATACAGGCAGTGCAGACATCTGGAAACTCTGTACCATTGTATTAGCAGGGGGACTTGGTATTGGTGCAGTGGTTGTATATCTGAAATATGGACGTAAAAAAGAAGATGGTTTTGTCAGTGAACAACTTGAATTTACAGACGGACCGTTTATCAATGAAGAACAGGAAAATGAAGATGGACAGGAAGATTAAGATTTTGGTTCTCTGAAGTTTAGCACAGAAAAATAAGATACAGGAAAGGGACAGCTAATCTGGCTGTCCTTTTCAGAAAGGACGAAAAATGGCGAGATTTTTAGTGATTGCAGAAAAACCGAGTGTAGCACAAAGTTATGCGAAAAATTTGTCTGCATATAAAAAACAGGACGGGTATATGGAGGGAGAAAACTGCCTTGTGAGCTGGTGCCTTGGACATCTGGCAGAATATGCACGACCGGAAGAATATGATGAAAGATATGCGAAATGGCAGTTTGATGACCTGCCGATCATTCCTGAAAAGTGGAAATTACAGGTGTCAGCAGATAAAAAGAAGCAGTTTTCAGTATTAAAGGATCTGATGAACCGGGAAGATATAGAGTATCTGGTAAATGGCTGTGATGCAGGACGGGAAGGAGAATTGATTTTCCAGAGAGTATATGATCTGTCCGGATGTAGAAAACCAGTCAGACGATTATGGATCAGCTCTATGGAAGATGAAGCAATAAGAAATGGTTTCCATGAGATGAAAGATGCCGGCTTTTACAGTAACCTTTGCATGGCGGCGGTATGCAGGGCACAGGCAGACTGGCTGATTGGAATGAACGCTACCAGAGCTTATACGACAAAGTATTATAAAAAACTGGTAGTTGGAAGAGTACAGACACCAACTCTTGCCATGCTGACAGAACGGCAGGACAGGATTGAGCATTTTCAGAAAGAAACCTTTTACAGAGTGGAACTGACAGATGGAAAGCTCGTTGCCGTATCAGAGAACATTACCAATAAAGCAGACGCAGAACTTCTGGCAGCATTATGTGACGGTTCTGAGGCAATTATTACAGAGTTAAAAAGAGAACGGAAGAAAGTATCCCCGCCTAAATTATATGATCTGACAAGTCTGCAGAGGGAAGCGAACCGGTATTTTGGATTTACGGCAAAGAAAACGCTTGATCTTTTACAGGAATTATATGAAGAAAAGCTGGTAACGTATCCGAGGACAGACAGCCGCTTTGTTACAGAAGATATGATTGGAACAGTAGAAGAACTGGCAGGGAAAATGCCGTTGATGCTGCCTTTTGTAGAATATGGGCAGTTAGGACATAACATAAAAAGAGTTGTAAATAATGCAAAGGTATCTGACCATCACGCTATTCTTCCGACAAAAGAGGCTGTGGAAAAAGGAATCGTGGATTTGCCAGTGGATAAAAAAAATCTGATGATACTGATTGGACAGCAGGTGATTCAGGCAGTCGGGGAAGATTATCTGTATGAACAGACAGATGTTACTGTGAACTGTCAGAAAAATGAGTTTACTGCCAGAGGAAAAACAGCGGTGCAGATGGGATTTAAAGACGTGGAAAAAGCTTTTTGCAGTCATTGTGTTAAAACAGAGAAAGAGGATTCAGACAGACAGTTGGAAATTCCATACGGATACCAGAAAGGTATGCAGATTTTCAATGTCAAGGCAGAAACAAGTATCCATTATACTTCTCCACCGAAATCATTCAATGAAGATACGCTTCTTGCAGCAATGGAAACAGCAGGTAATAAAGAATTTGATGAAAAGACAGAGAAAAAAGGGCTTGGAACACCTGCAACGAGAGCCAGTACCATTGAAAAACTGGTGGCATCCGGATATGCACAGCGAAAGGGGAAACAGATTATTCCAACAGCGGAGGGCAGGGAACTCATTCGTGTAATGCCGGAGAATTTAAAATCAGCAGGGCTGACAGCCGAATGGGAGAACAGGCTTTTGCTGATGGAACGAGGGGAGCTTAATGGAGAACAGTTCATGGATGATATTGTAACCATGCTGGAAGAAATCCTGAATGGCTGCAGAAAAATCCCAGAGGAAGAAAGAAATCGTTTTCAGACAGCAAAAGAATTAATCGGGAAATGCCCAGTCTGCGGTTCTGATATTTTTGAGGGGAAAAGGAATTTTTACTGCTCGAACCGCCAGTGTGATTTTGCTCTTTGGAAGGATAACCGATTTTTAGAAGGTATGGAGAAGAAACTGGACAAGAAAATGGCAAAAGAACTTCTGGATAAGGCGTGTACCCATGTAAAAGGGTTATATTCTAAAAAGAAAGATGCCAGGTTTGATGCAGATCTTCTGATGACATTGGAAAATGGAAAACCGAAATTTCATTTGGAATTTCCGAAAAGAAAGCATAAAGGATAAAGCAAAAATTAAAGATTGGAGGAAGAGACATGGCAAGAGTACAGGAGATTCGTGGCATGGCAGAATGGTATGCCACTGACATAGCCAGTTCCCCGGCAGACTGGATGAAATATCTGGATACTGCCGCCAGATTATACCGTTATTCCTTTACTGACCAGCTTCTCATTTATGCACAGCGTCCACAGGCAACCGCATGTGCATCCTTGGAATTGTGGAATGAGAAGATGATGAGATGGGTAAACCGAGGGGCAAAAGGAATTGCTCTGCTGGATGAAACAGGGACAAAAGCAAAAATCCGATATGTGTTCGATATAAAAGATACCCATATGGTACAGGGTGGCAGATCACCATACCTGTGGCAGCTTCAGAAACATCAGAGGGGAGAAGTGCTTGCACATCTTTCTGATGTTTATAATCTGGAAGAAAAAGATACGGCAGATCTGGCGGATGCGTTGATGTCTGTGGCAAAAGAGATGGTCAATGAAAATCTGGAGGATTATCTGGATGGCTTATCGTATGCAGCAGAAGGAACCTATCTGGAAGACCTGGATGAAGGGACGATTCGGAACGATTTTCGGCAGCTTGCAACGGACAGTGTATATTATATGCTTGCAAGAAGATGCGGACTTGATCCTATGTTGCTTCTTGAAGAAGAGGATTTCATGCACATCACCGATTATAACAGGCTTTCCGTATTGACTTTTCTAGGAAATGCTGCAAGCCAGCTCGCTGAGAGTGTACTGATTGATATTGGAAAAACGGTACATAAAATTTCTCTGGAAGAAATCAGGAAAGGTCTTGAAAATTCTGAAGAGAGGAATTATAATAACTTTAACACGTTAATGTGTGAAAATAAAATACTGGGCACAGAAGAGAGAATAAATGATATTGAGGATAATGAAGGAGGAACTGACTATGGAACTGACCTATCATCGCAAGGGGGACTACCTGTTTCCGAACCTGACCGTAGAGGAGGAAGAAGTGACAATCGGGAAATACGGGATGCTGAGGAGAACGTTTCTGAAGGAACACAAGAACAGCCTTTACCAGAGCCTTTTCCTGACAGGGAAGCTGAACAAGCATCTTATGGAGATCGAGAAAGCGGCTCAGGAGAGAATGGAAAGCCAGATGGAGAAATTGCTGAAGAACAAACCGGCACCGGACAAGGAAGCCGATCCGATGGCATGGACAGCACATATGAACGCACTGACAGCAATAGCAGAAGAGAGCATCTTGACGGAATTGGTATACAGTTAGTTACGGATACAGGAGAAGATGGATTGAGTGAAGCAGAGGAAGAAATCGCCTCTGCTTTATCTTTGCCCGAATTACCAACTGTAAATCAGCAGATCCGGAAGATTGAGGAGCATATGTCTGCCCTGTATGCCGGGGAAATCCCAATTCCGGAAGAGGTTGTGGATGAAATCCTCCGTACCGGAAGTAATAAGAGTAAAAGCCAGTTACGGATTATCTACAATTTTATGAGTGAACAGTCAGAAGAAGATTATACAGAATTTGTGAAGCGTGAATATGGCATCGGTGGCAAAGGTCTTAAAATTAATGGAAACGAGTATTCTGTGTGGTTTGATGAAACAGGGATGCAGATTGCCGTAGGACATACGGTGAACGATCGACTTTTAGATAAGGCTTTTTTATCATGGGAGGATGTCAGTGGACGTATCCATCAGTTATTAAAACAGGGAGAATACGCACCACAGTCTGTTCTTGATGCAGCAAGGGAAAATGCCTTGCAGGAACACGCACAAGTGCTTGCTTATATGGAAACTGATATTGTGGATGATCTGTCTGAACTGGTATTTTCAGCAGATGATATGAAGATTTTTCATAATGGTTATCCGGAAAAGACAGATGCTCTGGCGGAAAAGCTAGATGATGCAGAGTGGCTTTCCGAATTAAATGAAAGACTGGAAGGTCTGGCTGAAATGTATGACATAGATAAATCCATCATGCGTTTTCATTATTATAAACCAACCCTTGTTTCTGAGCAGTTTCAGAAATTTGCCGAAGAAGTCATTCCCTATCAGGCAAGAGAGGTATTTGCTTGGAAAGAACAGGAAATGTTTATCACGCAGGATGAGATAGATGCTTTTCTTGCAAGAGGTGGAGCTTTTTCAGAAGGAAGGCTTCGCATATATTCTTTTTATCTGCGGCATCAGGATGAACAGGAGAGAACAAATTTTATGAAAGAACAGTATGGCATTGGAGGACAGAGCCATGCCCTTTCCAGAGCGGACAATTCCTACGCAGATTACAATGGAAAAGGATTACAGCTTTCCAGAGGAACTCCGGGTGCATACCATACGAAAGAAGAACTGAGCTGGCAGAAAGTGGCAAAAAGAGTGGATTATCTCATAAAAAATGACCATTTTCTTCAAGCCGGAGACTACGCTCATATGCCGGAATATGAACGATACCAGATGGCAATGCGGGTGATTAATTTTTATAACAGGCTGCCACAGGAAATTGAGCGACCATTTACGGATGAACTTTTGCATGAGGAAGCAAGAAAACAGGTGCCAAGGATGCTGGCAGATGAAGAAATGGCACAGGAATTGTTACAGAAGATGGATGCAGCTCTTGCAGAACTACCCTTGGATTTTGAAGCCTATGGGACAAATTACAACGAGAAAGCACAAAGTCTGTCAATACTCCATCAGTATGTAGAGGGAACGTACACTATATTTCCAACCAAGGAACTGGAACAGCCGACCATAGAGTTAAGCGGTCATCAGATGTCCATGTTTGATTATCTGGATACGAAAGCATATATGGAACCGGATGTTGTAGACATGCAGGATGTAGAGGAAACAGTGGAATCGGTTTTAGACGAAACGGAAGAAGAAGCTGGTGAGATCGAACAGTCAGAAATTTCAGAAGAAAACGATACAATGGTGCAGTCAGAAATACCGGAAACTCCTGTGGAAACGGCGGAAAAATCAGCAGGTGCAATAGCTGACCAATGGGAACAGGGTGTTTTTGAATATCAGGGATACCATTTTGAAGCAGTTGGTGTCCTGTATGATGGAGTGGAAGGAAAAGAATTGGTTGCACAGACACGTTCCAATACGGAACTGCATTTGTCAACGTACCATACTGAAGATTTTCCCAAATATTCGTATGATGAATTTTATGCTGTCAGCAATGCCCCGGATGCGGATATATTCCGATGTCTGGAAACAGGAAAAAACTATATTCCGGGAGAAAATGAGCTGTTTGGCTATGAGGGAGAATTTCAACCATATATCAGACAGGAAAAAACAAAGATTGTGACTATGCCACATAACTTCCGTATTGAAGATAATGACCTTGGTGCAGGCGGTCCGAAAGCAAAATATAAAGCGAATATAGAAGCAATCCGTTTATTGCAGACTTTGGAGAAAGAAGAACGTTTGGCAACACCAGAAGAACAGAAAGTATTATCCCATTATGTTGGCTGGGGCGGTATCCCGCAGGCATTTGAAGAAAACAACGGAAGCTGGGCAAATGAGTACAGAGAACTGAAAAATACGCTGACTTCAGAAGAGTATAGTGCAGCAAGAGCATCCACCCTAAATGCGTTTTATACTTCTCCGACAGTGATACATAGCATGTATGAAGCATTGGAAAATATGGGATTTACAAAAGGAAACATTCTGGAACCATCCTGTGGAGTAGGAAATTTCATGGGACTTATCCCGGAAAGCATGAGTAAGGCGAAAATGTATGGTGTGGAACTTGACCCGGTATCCGGCAGAATCGCCAGACAGTTATATCAGAAAAACCAGATTGCCATACAGGGATTTGAAACAACACAGTTTCAGGATAGTTTCTTTGACTGTGTGATTGGTAATGTGCCGTTTGGAGCGTACCAGGTAAATGACAAAAGATACGACAGGCATCATTTTCTGATTCATGATTATTTCATTGCAAAATCTCTTGATCTTGTGCGTCCAGGCGGTGTGGTTGCAGTTGTGACTTCCAGTGGAACTATGGATAAACAGAATCCGGCAGTCAGACAATATATTGCAAACAGGGCAGAGCTGCTGGGGGCAATCAGGCTTCCTAATAATGCTTTTCAGAGAAATGCAAATACAAATGTTGTATCAGATATTCTGTTTTTTCAGAAAAGGGACAGGGCGGCAATCGAGGAGCCAGAATGGGTAAACCTAAAGACGACAGAGGAAGGCTATTCTGTAAATGCGTATTTTGCAGAGCATCCGGAAATGGTTCTTGGTGAATTTACCACAGAAAGTACCCAGTATGGTAAGCAGGAAGTTACTGTAAAGCCAAAAGAAGGCATTACTCTTGAAGAACAGTTAAAGAAAGCTGTACAGAATATTCATGGAACAATCACAGAAATGGAACTTTCAGATAGCGAGTTAGAGGAACAGGTAGTTTCTATTCCGGCAGATTCGGATGTGAAGAACTTTAGCTTTGCCGTTTTGGATGATGACATTTATTACAGGGAAAACTCTGTGATGAATAAAGTAGAACTTCCAATGGCAACTACAGAACGAGTAAAAGGCATGGTGAAGATTCGTGACGCAACAAATAAATTGTTACAGCGTCAGATGGAAGACTGCGGTGATCAGGAAGTTGAAGAACTTCAAAAAGATTTGAATGAAGTTTATGATTCCTTTACTGCAAAATATGGTCTGCTTAGCAGCAATGCAAACAAAAGGGCATTTAGTCAGGACAGCAGCTATTGTCTTCTGACTTCACTGGAATTTCTGGATGAGCAGGGCAACCTCAAAAGAAAAGCAGATATTTTTACAAAAAGGACAATCCGTCATGCTCAGGTAGTTACTTCGGTGGATACCGCCAGTGAAGCATTGGCAGTGTCTATTGGAGAAAAGGCACAGGTTGATCTTGCTTATATGTCACAGCTTACCGGGAAAACAGAAGCAGAACTGACGGAAGAACTGACAGGTGTGATATTTAGAAATCCGCTAAATGAAAAGTGGGAGCCATCTGATGAATATTTGTCTGGAAATGTCCGGGAAAAATTGAAGATTGCCAGAGGATTTGCCGAGAACCGCCCGGAATATGCTGTTAATGTACAATATCTGGAACGAGTGCAGCCAAAAGACCTGGATGCCTCAGAAATTGAAGCAAGACTTGGTGCAACATGGATTTCTCCAGATTATGTGACACAGTTTATGGCAGAAACATTCCATACACCAAGATATTATATTGGAAGCCGGATAAAAGTCCAGTATGCTGAAGTAACCGGTCAGTGGAATGTTTCGGGAAAGAGTGTGGACAGTTATCAGAATCCACTCGTTACTTCTACTTATGGAACACAGAGAGCAAATGCGTACAGACTGTTAGAAGATGCTTTGAATCTTCGAGATACAAAAATCTATGATACAGTGCAGGATGTGGAAGGGGAACACCGGGAACTGAACCGGAAGGAAACCATGCTGGCACAGCAAAAGCAGGAACTTATAAGGGAAGAATTTAAGTCATGGATTTTCCGGGATATGCACCGCAGGGATGCCCTTTGTCAGATATACAATGAGCGTTTCAATAGTATCCGTCCGAGAGAATACGATGGCAGTCATATTCAGTTCGAGGGAATGAATCCGGAAATCACGTTAATGTCACATCAGAAAAATGCAGTGGCTCACATTTTATATGGAAATAATACTTTGCTTGCACATTGTGTAGGAGCTGGGAAAACTTTTCAAATGATCGCTGCGGGTATGGAAGCAAAACGTCTTGGACTATCGCAAAAGAATCTTTATGTTGTGCCAAATCATCTGACAGAGCAGTGGGGCAGTGATTTCTTACGTCTGTATCCGGGAGCGAATATTCTGGTAGCAACTAAGAAAGATTTTGAACCGGCAAACCGTAAACGTTTCTGTTCCCGTATTGCGACAGGGGATTATGATGCTGTAATTATCGGGCATACACAATTTGAGAAAATCCCTCTTTCAAGGGAACGTCAGATTGCCATGTTGGAGCAGCAGATAGAGGATATTACCTTTTCTATTGAAGAAGCTGGCAGGGAAGCAGGACAGAATTACAGTGTAAAACAGATGGAAAAAACAAAAAAATCATTGCAGGCAAAACTGCAGAGATTAAATGATCAGACAAGGAAGGATGATGTAGTAACCTTTGAACAGTTAGGCGTAGACAGGCTCTTTGTAGATGAGAGCCACAACTTTAAGAACCTTTTTTTGTATACAAAAATGAGAAATGTTGCAGGTATTTCACAGACGGACGCACAGAAAAGTTCGGATATGTTTATGAAATGCCGTTATATGGATGAACTGACAGGCGGGCGTGGAATTGTTTTTGCGACGGGAACTCCAGTGTCAAATAGTATGACCGAACTTTATACTATCATGCGTTATCTCCAGTATGATACATTGATGCGTATGGGAATGGGACACTTTGATTCATGGGCGGCAACGTTCGGGGAGACAGTAACCGCAATCGAATTATCACCGGAAGGAACGGGCTATCGTGCAAAAACACGATTTGCCCGTTTTTTCAATCTTCCGGAGTTGATTTCAATTTTTAAAGAAGCTGCAGATATTCAGACTTCTGATATGTTAAATCTTCCAGTGCCGGATGCAGAGTTTATTAATGAGGTATTAAAACCAAGTGAAGAACAGCAGGATATGGTAGCAGCATTTTCAGAACGTGCAGAATCAGTAAGGGCAGGAATGGTAAATCCTACAGAGGACAATATGCTCAAGATTACCAATGACGGAAGAAAATGTGCCCTTGACCAGAGATTATTGAATGAGCTTCTTCCAGATGCGGAAAAAAGCAAAGTCAACACCTGCGTAGAAAATGCCTTTCAGGTATGGGAGGAAGGAAAAGAGCAGAAAACAACACAGTTGATTTTTTGTGACTTATCTACTCCAAAAGGGGATGGAACTTTTAATGTCTATGATGATGTACGAAACAAACTGACAGAAAAAGGAATCCCAAAGGAAGAGATTGCATTTATCCATGAGTACAACACAGAAGTAAAAAAAGCAGAATTATTCGCAAAAGTGAGAGCAGGTCAGGTAAGAATCCTGATGGGTTCCACTCCAAAACTCGGTGCAGGTACCAACGTGCAAGACAGGCTCATTGCTCTGCATCATCTGGATTGCCCCTGGAAGCCATCTGATCTGGAGCAGCAGGAGGGACGAATTTTACGACAGGGAAACCTGAATGAGACAGTTAAGATATTCCGTTATGTAACAGAGAATACGTTTGATGCGTACATGTGGCAGATTTTGGAAAATAAACAGAAGTTTATTTCTCAGATTATGACCAGTAAGTCACCAGTCAGGGCGTGTGAAGATGTGGATGATACTGCACTTTCTTATGCAGAGATCAAAGCCCTTGCAACAGGAAATCCTTATATAAAAGAAAAAATGGATCTGGATGTTCAAGTCAGTAAATTAAAGCTCTTGAAGGCTAACCACACCAGTCAGATTTATCGTCTGGAATCAGATATTGCAAAGAACTATCCAGTTCAGATCAGTGCATTGAAAGAGAGGATTGCCGGAATGCAGTCTGATGTCAGTGTGATAAAGAATGTTGATCTGCAGGATAATGACAGCTTTTCTATGAATATAGGGAATGTTGCCTATACAGACAAAAAAGAAGCAGGCGAAGCTATGATAGCTGCCTGTGCAGGATTAAAGGCAGTCACCACAGGAGGAAAAGTCGGAGAGTACCATAGATTTACTTTATCTGCATCATATAACCTGTTTGCAAATTCCTTTGAATTGACCATAAAGGGAAAATGTTCTTACAAAATTGAAATAGGAAAAGACCCTTTGGGAAATATCCAGCGTATTCATAATGCCCTTTCTTCGATTGATAAGAAACTGGCAGAGAGTGAGCAAAAGTTGGAAACAGTACAACAGCAGCTTGCAACAGCACAGGAAGAAGTAAAAAAGCCATTTCCGAAAGAAACGGAACTGAATGAGAAAATGGAGCGTTTATCGGAGTTAAATGCTTTGCTCAACATGGATGAAAAAGGGAATGAAACAATTCTGGCAGATGAGGATATTGGTACAGAAAAGATTCCAGACAGAGATGATTCGAGAAAGGAAGAAGTCCAGGATGCAGACAGGAATCTGCAGGAAACAGCAGACAAGGTTCATAAGCCGTCCATACTGGAACGTCTGAAACAGGAAAAGGCAAGACAGCTTGCACCGGAGCAGACTGGTACAGCGAAACCAAAGAAAAATTACGAGCAGGAGTTATAAACAATGTCCCGTCAGAGAACTTTCTGGCGGGATAAATTCAAAATTGGAGGACAAACTATGGCAGAAACAGATAAAAAATTAAAAGAAATCACAGAGCGTCTGGAACAGGGAGTAAAGGAAATTTTTACATCAGAGCGTTATACAGAATATCTGGATACGATGTCAAAATTTCATAATTATAGTTTCAACAATACTCTTCTGATTACGATGCAGAAACCGGATGCGACACTGGTGGCAGGCTATCAGGCATGGCAGAAGAAATTTAACCGTCATGTAAAACGGGGGGAAAAAGGAATCCAGATTATTGCACCGACGCCAGTAAAAGAAAAACAGGAAATAGAAAAGATTGATCCAGATACACAGGAACCAATCATTGGCGAGGATGGACAGCCGGAAACAGAGATTGTAGAAATGGTAATCCCAAGATTTCGGGTAGCGACAGTATTTGATGTCAGCCAGACAGAAGGAGAACCGATTGCAGAACTGGATGTACCGGAGCTGACAGGAAGCGTGCAGTTTTATGATATTTTTATGGAAGCATTGCAGGATATTTCACCGGTACCAGTACGGTTTATGGAAATAGACGGGGAGGCAAAAGGCTATTATCATCAGACAGAAAAATATATTGCGATTAAAACAGGAATGAGTAATCTCCAGTCCATGAAAACCGGTGTCCATGAAGTTGCCCATGCAATTCTGCATGACAATGATGTAATGGATGCAGATGGCATTATAAAAGGAAAGACAGCCAAAGAAGTAGAAGCAGAAAGTATTGCTTATATTGTATGTAGTCATTTTGGACTGGATACTTCGGAATATTCTTTTACTTATATTGCAAGCTGGTGTGAAAGTCAGAACATGAAAACACTGAAAGCGTCTATGGATACCATCCGAAAAACTTCAGCGGGAATTATTGAAAATATTGAAACAAAGATGCATGAGTTGGAAATGGAAAGACCAATCAGAGAAACATTCCATAGAGAGGATGTGATTCTGCATCTTTCAGGCAGCATGGGTTCAGAATATTCGTATGATCTGGTTGAGAACATGACAGCAGAACAGTTGCAGGAGAACGTGAGGGAATATGTCAGGCGGCTGGAGCAGAAAGAAATCACTGGGGATGAGAAATCTTTGAAAGAATTTTTGGAGGACAGAGGTGCAGCAATCACAGTATTGTATGCAAGTGATGGAGTGGGAGAAAATTATCCGATTCACTTTTTTGATACAGCGTATGATGCAGATACAGGCAGTGCTTATTTTTCAGAGCTGACACCGAAAGAACAGGCAGAAATGCTGGTGGAAAAAGCAGAATTTCCGAGAACGATTTTTACAGAAGAAGAGAAAGCATTTGTATCTGAATATGCAGAAACCTTTCCCGGACAGTTAGAAAGACTGAATAATCTGGTTTGGGATATGCGGGAGTCTTATGATGAAGCCGGTACAAACTTAGTACATGAAGTGATTCAGGCAGCAAGAGCAAATTTTCCAACCAAAGAGCTTCCAGAAGAAAGAGAAGGTACCATGCAGTATGCCCATAGACTGATTGAAGCCGCAGAAACCGCCAGCCATGAGAATTTTACGGAATCACAAAGAAATCTTATCGTAAATTTTGCTTATAAGATGGATGACCGGGACGAAGTTTTGGGACTGGTAAACCGTATGCTGACAGCGAATCGGGGTGACCGAAGTGAAGTTATGAGAAGTCTTGTGCATGAGACAGAGAAACAGATTGATAACTTTCCAGATGGAAGGATTGGTTTTACAGAAATGCACGAAGCAGGAATCCGACTGGAACACATGTATCCTCTTGAAAAAAACAGGGCAGTAGAACTGTATCGAGAAGGTGCAGAAGTTTTTATCTTAAATGGAAATCCAGATCATCCAGAACAGGCAGGACAGATTCTTGCAGAAACAGAAAATGCGATCCTGGGGCATGATGGTATCTTTGGTATTACGGAAACGGAATGGGAAGTACATAAAGAAAGAGAAGCAGCGATAGCCAGACAGGAAAAACTGGAACAGGATAGTGCAGAAAAGATTGACGAAACTTTACTTCTTCATGGAGAAAGCGGTCGTTTTGCAATCTATCAGATGGATACAGGTGGAGAGCATACTTATCAGTTTATGGGGATTGAATCGGCTCAAAAATTAGGCTATACCATTGAGGGAAAAGACTACAAGATGGTGTATGCGGCTCCATGGACACCAACGATCACATTAGATGATATTTTTGAGAGATTTAATATCAACCGCCCAAACGATTTTCATGGACATTCCTTATCGGTAAGCGATGTCATAGTTATAAACCGGACGGCGGAAACAAAGGCTTATTATGTGGATTCTTTCGGCTTTGAGGAACTTCCGGACTTTGTACAGCAGAGAATGGAGATACTGGAAAATAATCATACCAGAGCCTACCCGCCAGTCTATAAAGGAACACTTGCTCAGGCAATGGAAGAACGGGATGTAGATGCCTATCTGGATTCCAGAAAGTTAAACATTGATTGTAAGAAAGCAATCGAGGAAGCAATCGCATTAAAATTTGACGGACTGCATTTAGAGGAAGATGCCGCAACGCAAGTGTTAGAGCAGTTTGGAGAAGAACGTATGACGTTTGTTATGGCAAATACGCTCCGGGAACTTTCTTATGACGGCAGATTTTCCAGACAGAACAAAGACTGGGCAGAACATATCGAAATTCCGGAAAATATCAATCAGGGGAAGAATCTGAATCAGGATTATGTGATAGAAAGCCACCCAGCGGTGTTAGATGGATTTATTGATATGGCAAGGGCAGAGATCCGTATGCAGAAGATTGAACAGGCATTAGATGAAGCGGAAGTCACCATTACAGCAGATACCAGAGGATTTGAAGCAGATGGACATGCGGGAACCTGGCATACAGTAGATGAAAGAGAGTATGCAGGGGAGAAGTTCTTCTTCATGGAACATGATGAGTATGGTTCAGATGTGGCAGGGATTATCGTATCGGAACATGGTCAGCTTGTCGCAGAAGATCTCTGGAATGGGTATGATGCGGGAGCATTGGAAGCTATTTCAGAATATCTGCAGGAGAAAGGAATTTCTGTGGAAGGACTTATGCCGGAACTGGAACCGGATGAACTGGCATATAAGATTGACGATAGGTATTTTGCAATCCAGAGAACAGAGGAAGGCTATGATTATACCTTTTATGCTTTGGATTATGATGAGATCGACGGCGGTGCCTATGATAATCCTGATATTTCTATGCGGCAGGCAATGGAAGATATTCTGGAAGATGAAGATATGTCCCTGGAAAATGCAGTTTCCGTTGATTATGAGGATTTGATGGCAGAAGTGGAAGAAGCAGGCGAACGGCAGAT